>JACCEE011340912.1_pt1 | contig 13368 bp, 5 predicted proteins | sample 7449931 | NCBI WGS metagenome assembly JACCEE01 (sample SAMN15323457, study PRJNA562643) | freshwater metagenome | isolation source: river surface water | place: USA:Blue River Watershed | collected 2017-08-19 | reverse complement strand
TTTATTGATGCATTTAAATTTTAGGTATTCTGAATCAGTCAAGTCCCCTATATAATTACTAAACAATAATCTATGTAATGCATATTTTCTACCATTAAAATAAAAATTAATGTAAGAATTTTTGTCATCGTTTTTAATAATTGTTACATATCCGGTCCATAAGGAACATTCATTATCAAAAATGGATTTATTTAAATATTTGCTAATTCTTTTTAAATCATTATATAATAACTTTTTATCATTATTTATATTTTTATTTTGATTTTTAATTAATTCAGTTAAAATTAATGTGTTGATAGATTTAATAGAATTATCTGAAATATTTGAAATATTTGATTCATTTTCATCCATAATTATTTCACTATATATAGATATATAAAAATTATACGCATTATAAATTAGAAATTATATATAATAAATTGAATTAATATTTTTTGGTATAGTATTTGAGCTATCAAATTCAAATTTCAAAAAGATTGTTTTATTTAAATTTTTATCAGAAGTGAATGTTTTAATATTTTCTGATGTTACTGGAATTTCTCCTTGTAAAAATATATATTTAATATTTGAATAATTATCATATACTACAATTGGTAAAGGTATCAAATGACTTAAAATAAATAATTCAACTTTACCATCTGTATTAAATGATGTTTTTCTAAATTTATTTAATGTTGATTCAAAAAAGTTTTGTTCATTTTTAAAATAATTCTCCAAATATTTTTTAATTGAGGGATCACCTTTATGTAAATTATTTTGGATAAAATCAATAATATCAGCCTTGAATAAATATGTTAAGCTAGTTTGCAAGTCACTTAAATATCCAAGATTTCTTGATTCAATATCATATAGGGGGTTATTAATCCAATAATATGAATTTACATATGCTCTAATTATAGAATCTTTATTTCCAATAACTAATTGAATAAATTGTTTACCTAATTCTATCAATTCAGGGTATGTGTCTTCAACTGTATCACCAATTGTTTTTGTCATTTGTCTCTTACCAATTATTGGAATTTTATCTTTACCAAATAATTCAGACATTAATTTGTTAATATTAAAGTTAGATGCTTTAATAATCTTTTGATCTGAACGATTTGTATATTGGGTATAATCAACTATATCTGATACATAATAGTTAGATTCTTGAATAATTTCTTTAAATTTAATACCATCTTGAACCATTTCTTCAATAACTTTATTTACAAAATCAACAGCTAAGTTTTCAAGTAGTTGTAATTTGCAACTATCATTTCTCCAAGTACAATGTAAATTACTATTACATTTATCTTTTGTATTATTTATTTCACAATAGTCTCTAACGTTATAAATAATATAATCTTTAAGGTTTGGTATATCTTTAATTAAAAATGCCATAATATCTTTATTTGTTTTTGAACCACCATCTTGTTTATCTCCAGAACTTCCTGATAATTTATATTGGGAAGCTAATTTTGGATCGATAATTTGAAATAATATTTTTCTTAATTCGTGTTTTTTATCTTTGGTAGGAAGTTTACTATTACGAACGATTCCAATTATTTTTTCTTTAATATCTTGATTTTCATCTAAATGTAAACTTAACTCTAATCTATACAAATTATAGCTTTCATTCATATAATTATGTTCTTTTACTCTTTGTACACGTTCATCATAAATAATTTGATTATCATAATTAATAATTTCTTGATTAATTGTTTCTTCTAATGGTTGAAATCTAATTGATAACGCCAACTTTTTAATATCTTTTTCATCTACAGTTTCATTAGTAATTGGAATACTTAAACCATTATTTAATAAAATAGAAATAATTTTAATTTTAGAATCTGTTTTCTTATCATAAAAGACAGCATTAGGTTTATAATCTAAATTTAAAACTTTTTCTACATTTTCTAATAATTTAATAGTGTTTGATAAATTTAACCATCCTGATTTAATATTTCTTATATTTGAAAATGAATATAAATAACTAATACCAGATGGTCTTGTTGGTAAAAATATACCATTATCTAATTCTAAATATCTACATTTATGTCTATCATCAATATATTGTTTTTTAATTTGAATCTTTGTTTTTGATAACTTTTCAATAATATTTTTAGCCACCAAACTATTATTAGAAGTAATTTGATTTATTAATGTATTTTTGCAACTTTTAAAATGATAATTTTTTAATTCTTTAATAATTTTTTCTAATGGCCCTATTTGTGAAAAGTGTTTTTGTAATAAAATCTTTTTATTTATTTTTTCATCTTTTTGAACTCTATAAATTGGAAAATAATATTTACCTTCTTTAATTAATATAACAATATCTTTATTTTCATCTAATTGATTAAAATTTTCAGAATTCAAGCAATCTAAATAATATCTTTCTTTGATTTGTTCTTTTTCTAATGCCTTTTTAACAACAACTGTTTGTTTTGACAAGATATAGTAGTTAATACCAGATTGTGTGATAACACCTGGTATAGAAGTTAATTCACCAATTAAGTTATATTCTAAATAATTAGATGTCTTGATATATTCAATAAAATCTTCACGAGTTTTAAATGATTCGCAAATATCACCATTATTCAAATATGTAAAATATTTATTATCTTTATCATTTTCTAAAAATTTAATCATCATTTCAATAATGTTATCAATAGTTTTATCGTATATACTAGCTAACGCTACAAGGAAAAAGTAATAATCGTGTTTAACAGTATATTTAAAAAAGTATCCAGATTTCGATTCAAGTAAATAATGATTTTTAATTTTTTGATCATGATTCCAAATACCATTAAAGAAAATGTCCAAATATTTTGGTAAATAAATAAATCTACCTTCTTGAATTTTATTAGTATCTTGTAAAATATAGAGTTTATCTCCTAAATTTAAAGATGAAACTTTTTCTGCTTTTTCTTCTTTGGTCTTTTCACCTAAACATTTGAGAAAATAATTTTTCTTTTCTTTATTTGCTCCAGTTAAATGATCCTTTTTAAAACAACAAGGCATACATAAATCATTTGGGTTATTTCCTCTTGCTAAAAAGCCAATATACATATGTTCTTGATTCTCAGATGGATCACATGAATAAAAGTTATATGTATTATTTTCACCTGGTAACTTTACAGCTTTAATTACAGTTTTATATAATTTACCTTTAATTTTCATTTCAACTGCTTTTTCATAATATCCAGTTTGTTTATTAATTTTATAACCATCTTTTACTAATTTTTCAATTTGGTCTCCAGATGTAATTGTTGGTCTGCGTTTTTTATCAGTACCAGAGTTTTGACATGAACGAGTCCATTGATTTTGCCCTTTTTCTGGTTTAAAACCTAATCTAGCTTTATCTAATGAAGTAATTGCTTTAACTGTTTTAATAGATGTTTCAAAATCTACAACTTCAATAACTTTATTACGACGTCTGGCTATTTTGCTTAAATTTTTAAGAGTATCTTTTAATTTTTGAAATTCTTTTTTCTTATATAAATATGTTTCCACATATAAATAAATTAAAACTTTCATAAAATCTATAATTTCATCTAATTGTTCTTTATTACGAGCTCCTGTAATTCTAATTTTATAACGTTCCTTATCACGGCCTTGAATATCAATACCAATACCTGGTGGTTTTGATTTTGGTAGTGTTTTTAATTTCTTTAATAATTTCTTGGATTTTTTAATAACTTTTTGATATTTTTCTCTAACATAATCAAGTTCTTTAGCTGAAACATCATTAGTAATATTAAATTGTTTTGAAATTTCATCTATTAATTCTCTATCAGATAATTCATAATTTCTTAAAAAGTATAAAATTCTTAAATGCATCTTGGTACGGTTATCATATTTACTGATACGTTTATAACGTAAATAAGTACCATATTTAGATGTTTCTTCAACTTCCTCTTGTTTTTTAGATTTACGTTTCTTAGGTTCTATAACTAGAGAAATATATGGGAAGAAAAATCTGGAGAATTCTGATAAATCATTATGATTAATTTTAAAGTTTTCTGGAATTGTAAATTTTTGAATTGTATTAATAAATGCATATTTAAATCTATCATCTGGTGGGAGAATAAATTTTATCTTTTTATTTTCTGAATTAATTTTTCTTAATAAATCTCTTACATAATTATATGTTTCGTTAATATCTTCAACAGTTGCTTCATCATCTTCTTTCCATGTTATTTTATATTCAATTCTACCTGTTTCATGTAGATTAATACTAATATATTTATCATCTGTTTTAATTTTTTCATTATTAAGTTTAATTTTAAAACTGATACCATATGGTGCATTTTCAAACCATTTAGCTAAAACATCTTGATTATCTATCTTTTCAGAATGTGTATAGAATTTATATGTTAATTGAGAATCAGGAGTTTGGTATTGAATAAATGGATACTTTTGATTAACAATAAAGTTATCAAATATTCTATATAAATTAAATTTAGTTTCAGATGTTGTACCTGTAATATTTTTAGGATCTTGTATATTAACATGAATAATAGATTGAATAATATGATTTTGTGAAAATAATTTATTAAATTTGCCCATATCTATTTTAGCTCTTTCAATAGTTTCTTCAATTTCGGTTTCGAGTTTAACATCATTACGAATAGTACCAAATTGTGATTCAATAAATTGAATTTCCTTATCTGATTTACCAGTTAACATTTGTATGATAAATTCTAAACGTTCGTATGAAATCATTGGATAATAAATATTAATATATACATCATATAAATTACGTTTTTCTTCAGGATCAGGATTATAATTTAAACCTAAATCATTATAAACATCTAACATAAATATTTCATTCATAGTAATAAAATTATCATAAAATCTAATAATGTTAGTTTCATCATCTTCACGTTTGATTTTATATCCAAAACTATCCTTAAGATACCCTAAATTATTACGTAATTTTTCATATACTTTAATATTTTCATTTGGTACAATATCAATTTTTAAAAGTTCATTACGTCTAATCCATTTTTGACCCAACATAACATAATCCTGTTTATTTTCAAAATCATATTGAGACCAAAAATATTGTGTTTCTGGTAAAATTCTAATAGATTTTCCAAATTTATCAGAAATTGGAATAGATACTGACACTTTTTGTCTCATAGATTTAATTGTATCATCTTTAAAAATGTATTGATTGGTTATATAATGTTTCTTATAAATATCTTCTAATTTTGCATCAAAAGTCAAGTTTTCTTGTGAATCATCATATGTTTTCTCTAATTGACTTGTTTCTTTTTCCCATTTTTTGTCATTGATAGCATCACTAATAAGTTTTGATGTTTCCATAATTGTTTTATTACTTTCAACATCTGCTGTTGTATATAACTTTGTAATTTCTTCTAAAACAAAATCTTCTTCGACTTGTTCTTCAAAATCTTCTTCACTAATTATTTTTGTTTCATCATCATTTTCTTCATCGTCGTCATTTTTAGGTTCTGGTACTTCATCGTCTGATAAAACTTCAGATGTTTCATCATCTGATTCAACAATTTTACCTGTAAATTCAAGTCCTAAATTAAGTTCATTATTTTGAAAAAATGGTTTAATTTTATCTTCAATATTTGAGTTATTAACACTATCTTTGCGACCTTCAAAATTTAATAATGTAGGTTCATCAGATTCTATTTTACTAATGGATGCGGCTGTAACTTTTTCAATATCACCATAAGTTCTAAAATCCATTTCTACTTTTCTTGTTTGAGTTTTAATCTTATTTCTCATTAAAAGATAATTATAGTATGATGATGAAAATGAATATGATACTTTTTTAACTGGTGGTTCATTAATATGTTTGTTATACCATTCTTTACCATATTTTGTTTCTAAAGATTTCTTTTTTGTACCAGTATTATTGATGGAACTTCTTTGACTATTAATATGATAACTTATAAAAAACTTTTCATACCAAAATTCACCATATAATTTTTCTAATAATTCGTAATCTGTTTTTGGTAGAGTATTTAATGTTGTATAAAAATCTTTTTCTGTAATAGATTCAAGTATTTTCATAATATCTTTTGGGACAAGTGAACCAAGAAATATATAAACTTTATATTGAATTCGTCTATTATTATTTTTAAATTTATGAATTATTTTTATTGGATCTTTCATATTATATTCCAATAGAAATAATTTATATTTTAATTATACTTATTTTTTTATATTAAATTAGTTAAATGATAGAAGAACTTAATATCATCCCACAATATTCTACCGGATTTTGTGAATACTCAACTTTTCTATATATACCTAACTTGATTGCTTCTTCTATAAATTTTCTAAAAATTATTTTAAATAATTCTCCATGACCAATTTCAGGACAAGCAATATGAGCCATCTCATGAATTGCTACATACATTAATAAATTAATATCATGAATGGTACCATCTTTTTTACTTTTAAGACAAAATGATAATTCATCGCCTTTATTGACACTATAAGATGTTAAGTTTGAATTAGGATCAGTTTCATAAATTAATGTTTTAGATTCATTAAAATTTTCATTTAATTGTTCAATATATGTTTTATATTGAGGAAATTCATTAACATTTTTAACCATATGATTTTTTAAAATAAACATATTTTGGGTTATTTCATCTAATAAATCGGCTTTAATATTTTTAAATTTATCTTTATGAACTAAAAATTTAGTTCCAGATTTTGATTGTACATATACTACATTATTGCGATTTATAAATAAAAATATGTATATAAAAATCACTATCATTGAAATTAAAATTGTTTCTCTCATTTTTCAATTAATAAATTAATATAGAAATTAAAAATTATAACTTTTAATATAAAAATTTTTCTACCCCATATATATTATACATGGGTGCATCAAATAGTAAAAATGATTCTGAAACAATTAATTGGAATAATATTAAAACAGAAAATGTTAGTAGCGCTATGCCTAACTTAAATGGTCTTTCTAAAGAAGCTAAACAATTAATTGCTAGTTTAAACATCCCAGAAATTACCGAAACACAAACTTCTGAATTTACAGTTAATCATATCTTAGATACAATTAATACCAACTTAAATAAAGAAGATAAACAAAAATTTAGTGCTATTCTTGATCAAGTTTCTTCACAAACTAACTCTGAAGAATTATCTAATACTTCTCCATTTATTAGTTCTGAAATGTATGATTATTTAGTTAACTCTAAAACATCTGAAGATAAAAATCAAGCTGGTGGTGCTAAATCTAGAAAATCTGGCAAATCTGGTAAATCATCTAAAGCTACCAAACCAGCTAAATCCGGTAAATCTGGTAAATCTAAAAAAGGAGGTTCACATGATTTAAATGATAGTGATACATCTTCTACATCATCTGACTCTGAATTAGAAGATATTTTAGATTCTACTGAAGCAGAAATTATTAAAGAAAAAAGTAAAGATAAAAAACATAAAGACAAAAAACACATGAAAGAAGATTCTGATAGCGATGAAATGTCTGGTGGTGAATTATCATATTTATCATCAAGTGCTCACACTGATGGTGACTTTTCTGAATCTAATTCTGAATCAAGTGTTTCTAAAACATCTCATACATCAGTTGAATCTTCATCTGATAATGAAACATCTGTAAATAAAAACTCAGTTACTGATGAAAATAAAGAAATGTTATCAACATCTGTCAGTGTAAACACCGACGATATTAATATGGTTTCTGATTATTAAATTATTTAATTATTACAATATAAAATCTATCTTTTTTGATTTAGATTTTTTATTAGTTTTACAAACTTTTTCAAAATCTAAAAATATTTCTTGATTGATATCTTCATTATCAACTTTATTTTGTTCCATAAACTCGTTAATTTCATCTATAAATTTTTGGATTTCTAGAATGTAATTTTTTGATGTTTTAGGTTTGGTAGTTTGACTAGATTGTTCAGTTTTGTTTTGTTCTACTAGTTCATTCTTGGTCAAAGCTTTTTTATTTTTAATTTCAATTAAGAGTTCTAATGCAGATTTTTCTTTAACTCCATCATGGTTGTCTTTATCATTATCATTGTTAACAATAGTTAGATCCAATGTTTGTTTCTTTTTACTTGTTTTAGGTTCCTTGGGTGGTTTAGGTTCCTTTGGTGGTTTAGGTTCCTTGGGTGGTTTAGGTTCCTTGGGTGGTTTAGGTTCCTTTGGTGGTTTAGGTTCCTTTGGTGGTTTAGGTTCTCGAACTTTCTTAATTTTAGGTGCTGAATGATTATCAATAAATTCTTTGAATATGTTAATCGCATCTTTATCAACAAGTTCTAAAAATTGAAGTGCTGGATTCATGATTTGATTTGTTAGATAAAATAGGTAATCAAGTTCTAAATTATTTTCTTTGATAAATGCTGGGGTTTCAATCATATCACCTTGTAATAATTTACTTCCATCTGTTGGTACTGGAACTTTAATAACAGCAAATTCAATACGATCACCAGATTGAGGTGTATTACCAGGATCACGTTGAGCTATTTTTTCAGCTAGATAAACATGACCAATCTTTTTCCAGTCTTTATATGATTCTTTTAATTTCAAAGTTTTGCTTGTGAGGAAATATTTGATATCATATTTACCATCAAACATATTTTGAATACATTTTCGAGTATAGTCTTTTGCTCCTTGAGGACTACGATGATTAATTAAGTAATCAATAATACCTCCACAAATTTCTTTAACAATAGGAGCATTGTCACGACGTTTTAATACAATACCCATAAAATCTTGTTTAAATTTGTTAGGATTAAATTCATATTTATTACCCACATAACGTTTTTTTGTTAAAATGGCAAAAGGCCAAAATGTTTTTTCATATTCACAATCGTGTGGAAATGGCAATCTAGATTTAATAGTTTCACCAGATAATTTACCCATTTCCATACCATATTCCAAAGTTCTTTTATCCGTGATAGCTTGACCACCTTCATAAATATCAATCAAATATAATTTCTTTTTATCATTTGTCATATCAAAGTCCCATCTTGGTTGTACCCAATAATAAATATATTTTTCTTCATCCATTTGACTCATATCTAAATATCTCATTTGGGTATTAACAAAATTAATAACTTTATTATAATGATTTTGTTTATCCAAGTCAAAACTTAATCCTAAATCTTTTTGAATAAAATCTTCCATAATTTCTTCTAATGTTTTCTTACCATTATTTTTATTATAATTATCAATAAATAATACAGTATGAGCATTTAATTTTTCTTCATCAAAGTTAAGACCCATATCTTGATCACTAATTAGATTCTTAATTAATAAGTCACTCATAGTATTCAAATCTAGGTTTTTATTTGCTCCAATAAAATCAGTCAAGTAATGATGAATTTTTTCATTCGAATTTTTCTCTGGCTTATTAGTAGTATTAGTATCTGTATTTGTAACATCAACTAAATATTTATTAATTATTTTACTAAGTTCTTTTCTTTCTCCAGAGTAGACCCATTTTTCTTTAATTGTTTTTTCCATTAGGTCTTTACATAATTTACCAAGTTTATTTGAATCCAAGTTTAGTTCATTTGCAAATGGAAAACAATTAGGAGTATCTTTAATAAATCTTGTTGCAAAGTTATTTATATCATTATCAGATGGCATAGAATACTTGTTAGTAAATATATTATTCATATGTCCCATAATTGGTTCTAATAAATAATTCTTTCTATTTTCATACAAGTTCTCTGCAACCAATCTAATTTTAGCTAATTGATGTTCTGCCCATTGTGTTAATTTAATATCAAACATAAATGTATAATTCTTTTCTACAAGTTCAGCTAAAGTCCATAACCATGGAATATAACTTTCTTGCATATATTCTTTAACAAATTGTTTAATTCTTTCTTCCAATGGTAGAATAATTGCATGATGAGTTGGTTCAGGCATAGTTTCAGGTGGTTCTGGTAATTGCAGCTCAGATATTTTACTATCCGAATAATATTCATCAAATACTTTATTAAATATTTCACGCTCTTTTGGACCAAAAAATGGTTCAATTAATATTTTACCAAAAGCCACTATTTTCTTCCATACTTTTAGTGCAGTTGGCTTAGATACTAAAGCTGTATTTTCCCTGAAGCGATAGCAACTAAATATAGAATCGGTGTCTCCATACCTAATAACTGGTTGGAAGGTTATCATCTTAATATCTTTTTCAACATATTTTTTAAGATCACCAATTAATTCTTGGTCATTCCGTGCTTTTAATTCCAAGTCCAATAAATGTTCTACTTTATCATTTTCATCATTTGCATAAAAATGTTTTAACCCATTAATAATCCATGGTAGAAATTCTTCATCATATCTTTTAGCTAGAATCAACATTTCACGACCAGTTGATGTGGTACAAGCTGCAATATCACGTTTACATACAGGAGATGTAGATGCACCAAGTTGCCCGTAAAGAGAATTAGCAGTTACTTTGACGGCTAATTGTTTTGCATCTAAAATCTTATATTTAAATGGATCTTTTTCATTTTTCATTTGTTTTTTAACGGCTTTACGTTCTTTTAAAAGATTATCCAAAATAGTTGGGATTACACCAAGTTTATTTTCTATTTGTGCAAATCGTCTATATTGAATTGAACCATCCGATTCTCTAAAGTTTGCATTATAATATTTGATTCCCGGTAAGTTATCAAATTCTGAATCTTCTACAATTGTCTCATGACTCATATTTTTATGAAGGATTGATGACGGATATAAACTAGCATAATCTTTAGTAGCTAATGCTTCATAATCAACTTTTGGTACTGGATCAAAAACAATAGCACCTTCGTAACTTGTTGATTCTGATTCAACTTCTTCACGTTTTTTAGATTTACATTTGGGACAATCCCATTTATTTAGATATTCATTTTTGCATTTTAAACATCTATACATTTTATCTATTTTTAAAACTGGAAATGCATATTTTTGTTTTCTAAATTCTTTTAAACATAGTGAGAATAACTTAATACCTTGACCGCGAATAAATAGATAAGATAATGGTACATAACAGACATTTGCCATTTCTATGTTTTTAGTAACTACTTCTAACTTATTCATTAAAAGATTAACTAACTTGCAATCTTTTACACAGTATTTTGCCACAATAGCTCTGTCTTCAGCAGATCCTTTTTGAAGTCTAAAAATATCTTTGGGACCAACATCATCCTTTGCTTGTGACCAATTAATGACACCGCCTAATTTAGCAGTATCAAGTTCAGCAGCTAAAAAGCTATCACCTTTTACTATAATTTTTTTATTAGCAGATTCAACACCAAGTACCAAATACTTTTCACCGACTTCATCTGATACAAATCCTTTGATTACCTCCAAATGAATAAAATCATTGGGTGCAATATCTTGAACAGAATCACAACAAAGTTCAAACTTATTATCATCTAGTGCTTGATATGAATTTACTTGACCTCTAATAAACTTTGAAGCAATATAATCAAGTTTATAACAAGGCAAGTTAAAAGTTTTTTGTACATCTTTCATCAAGTCGATATGAATTCTTCCTGGTGTATCCCAAAATCGAAGTAAATTTTCACCAAGTGCTGAAGATGCTAATTTCATTTCTTTAAAATTACATTTAAAATTTTTTAATTTAGACATATAAGCCATTTCAATTTCAAGACCCAATATTTCTTTACATCTGTCATACATATATTTTTCATCAAAAAAGAATGTATTATAACCAGTAATAATATCACAATCATTATTATTAATTTCATTTAAAAATTGTAACATCAAGTCTTGTTCTGTTTCACAACTTTCAACAATAGTATTTTCTACAGGAGCTGTTTTTTCCAGACAAGCAATGTATTGACGATATGGTGTAGATTGACCAATGTATGTATAAGTTGCACCTATTTGAATTACACAATCACCTTTACGTTTTGCTTGTGGAAATTCACCATCGATACTATTACATTCAATATCAAACGAACAGATTCTCAAAGGTGCATTATGATCTTTTTTAATTGGATTTAAGTTTCTCCAATCAACATGAATTTCGATATCACATCTTGATTCTTTTTCATCAGGATCAGTAATTATTTCATATTTTGAAGTCTCAACCCATGAACAACCACTAATTTCCCTAATGTGAAAACACCGCAACATTGGTGGAAGATTGGCTTCATATAATTTAAATTTTGTTGGTTTAGACAATTCTTGAATACTTGGAATACTAATTTCATTATTGTCAAAATAACTTTTATATTTTTTCATACCATCTGCATTAGTAAACACTAATCGAGCAAAATAATATTCTTTATCGTTGGTAAAACCTTCAGCTCTCTTAAGTTTAACTAATTGCATTTCTTTTAAAGTTGATTTAAACTTGTAGAATACTTTTTTATTCTCTTTACTTTTAAAGTATGTTTCCATTTTATCAACAATATCTTCCAAAATTGCTTTGGATTTGTGTTGTAGTTTATTTGGTAATAACAAATAAAAGTATGGAGTATAACCAATTATTTTTGCATAAACAGATTTTCCATCATCACAACGTCCAAATGAATGGATTATAAAATTTCCAGGTATATCATTATCTTCGTCACAATCACCATCTTCATCAACAGGTACTTCATGACCTTCTAACCAATCATACAACTGAAATTCGATGCTATCTTTAATAATTTGCTTATTATTCATTACTATAATTATATTATATATAAAAGAATTCTTTATCAATTTTTATATATTGATAATAAATTAAACGAATTACACAAAATTATTTTTTCAATAATTTAGAGTATAATTTTTAAGGGAATTATCAATAATATTTTCAATTGATGAGTACGGTAATGTAATTATATTATTTTGTCCACAATAATAGGTAATTATATTAGATACAACATCAATGATATAATTGTTAATTGGTAAACAGTGTACAATAACTTTAAATGCTATAACATAAGGGTCTGAATTATCCATATTAATAGATTAAATTAATGTCTATAAATATTTAAATTCAATATTTTTTAATTTAATAATTGTGTTTTTATTTTTTTTATTATATAATTTATATTATAATGTCAAACACAAAAACAGTTGTTATGTTAAGTTATGATTTGGAAAATAATTCTACCAATTCTACCAATTATTTTATTAAAAATCTTTTAGAAGTTGAAAATAAACTAGCTCATATGTATAATTTTATAAACATTATTATTACTAATAAAAATAATTTAAATATACAAGATAACAGTTTTACTATTCTCAATGATAGTAAAGATAAATGTATATCAGATAAATTAAATAATGGACTTAAATATTGTAAAAATATTAATTATGATTATGTATTTATTATGGAAACAAATAATATAATTGATGCGGAAATTCTTGACGCATATTATT
>JACCEE010205519.1_pt1 | contig 13370 bp, 15 predicted proteins | sample 7449931 | NCBI WGS metagenome assembly JACCEE01 (sample SAMN15323457, study PRJNA562643) | freshwater metagenome | isolation source: river surface water | place: USA:Blue River Watershed | collected 2017-08-19 | reverse complement strand
ATGGGAACAGTTCACAACGATCAGTTCTAAGATTCGGCCCTGGCGGTCTGGCTCTTGTCGTGCATTGGCTGGACCGTGCAATTTGAAGGTTTGCCCGCCATGCAAGGGGTGATCGCGGTGTACCCGCACACCAGCAACTGGGACTTCATTGTCGGCATCCTCGGCAAATGGGCCCTGGGCTTGCCCGCCCACTTCTGGGCCAAGGATTCGCTGTTCAAGGTGCCGGTGTTCGGACGCTGGCTGCGCTGGGTGGGCGGTGTGCCTATTGACCGCAGCTCGCCGCGGGGTGTGGTGGGTGAGACGGTGGAAGCGTTTCGCCAGCACCAGCAGCAAGGCAGCCTGATGTGGCTGGTGGTGGCCCCCGAAGGCACGCGGCGCTTCACCCCGGGCTGGCGCAGTGGTTACTACCAGGTGGCCGTGGGTGCGAAGGTGCCCTTGGCCTTGGTCAAATTTGACTGGAGCCGCCGCCACATCTCGTTTGTCGACTTCATTGACCTCACCGGCCAGGAAGACGAAGACTATGCGCGCATGGCGCAAATTTATGGGGATGCCCAGGGCTACCACCCCCAACAGGCCAGCCCGATCGTGCCCTGGCGACCTGCCCACAAGAAAGACTGATTCATGAGTTCCACTTTTGCCATCGCCGATGCGCGGGCCTACCTCACCGGCTTGCAAAGCTGCATCACCCAGGCGCTGACCGACATCGATGGCACCCCGTTTCTGGTGGATGCCTGGCAAAAAGAGCCTGGTGAAAAGCTGCAAGGCAACGGCATCACCCAGATCCTCGAAGGTGGCCCCGTGTTTGAGCGGGCAGGCTGCGGTTTTTCGCATGTCACCGGCCCCCAATTGCCGCCCTCGGCCACTCAGCACAGGCCCGAGCTGGCCGGTGCACCTTTTGAAGCCATGGGGGTGTCATTGGTCTTTCACCCACGCAACCCTTATGTGCCCACTGTGCACATGAATGTGCGCGTGATTGCCGCGAAACCCGTGAGGGGAGCGCCCGTGGCCTGGTTCGGGGGCGGCATGGACCTGACCCCTTATTACGGTTTTGACGAAGATGCCGTGCATTTCCACCAGACTTGCAAGGACGCGCTGGCCCCTTTTGGAGAAGCCCTGTACCCGCGCTTTAAAAGCTGGTGCGATACCTACTTTTGCAACAAGCACCGCAACGAACAGCGGGGCATTGGCGGCGTGTTTTTTGACGACTTTTCGGAACTGGGCATGGACGCCAGTTTTGCCATGTTGCAAAGCGTGGGTGATGCCTTCCTGAATGCTTATCTGCCCATTGTGCAGCGCCGCAAAGACACGCCTTACGGCGAGCGAGAGCGCGATTTTCAGCTGTACCGACGTGGTCGCTATGTCGAATTCAACCTGGTCTGGGACCGGGGCACACATTTCGGTTTGCAGTCGGGCGGTCGCACCGAGTCGATTTTGTTGTCGATGCCGCCTGAAGTACGCTGGTCTTACCAGCGTCAGGATGAGCCCGGCTCGCCGGAAGCGCGTTTGCTCAGCCACTTTCTGGTGCCGCAGGATTGGGTTTGACGCACAAAACGGTCTTGCGCCTGGGCGTGTTTGGTGGGGCCTTTGACCCACCGCACCAGGCCCATGTGGCTCTGGTGCGCACCGCCATTGAGCAGCTGCAGTTGGATCAAGTGCGGGTGCTGCCCACTGGCCAGGCCTGGCACAAAATCCGCAGCCTGACCGATGCGCACCACCGTTTGGCCATGACCCGGCTGGCGTTTGAGGGCATGCCCCAGGTGGTGGTCGATGACCGGGAAATTCGCCGCACGGGTCCGAGTTACACCATCGACACCTTGACAGAGTTGAAGGCCGAACATCCAGACGCGCACTTGTTTTTGCTGCTGGGTGACGACCAGCGCCGCTCTTTGCCCGGCTGGCACCGGATCGGTGAAATCACCCGCATCGCTATAATCTGCGCCGCAGGCCGTGATGCCGCTGTTGCGGCCTGGAATGCCTCCAGCGCGACAATGCAGGCACAGCCCCTTTCTGATTCACTCGAAGCGAGCATTCAGACCTTGAACATGCCGCTGATGCCTCACAGCGCCACGGACATCCGTGTGTTGCTGGCCACAGACCAGGCGATTGAAGGTCTGGTCCCGCCCGCTGTTGAACGCTATATTCACGAACACCACCTCTACAGGCTCCACCCATGAACGATACCGCTGCCAAAAAAGACATTCAGAAACTCCAGCGTGCCATCGTGGACGCCCTGGAAGATGTGAAAGCCCAGGACATTCAGGTGTTTGACACCGAGCATTTGTCGCCCCTGTTTGAACGCGTGATCGTGGCCGCCGGTACCTCCAACCGTCAGACCAAAGCATTGGCAGCCAGCGTGCGCGACAAAGTGCGTGAAGCCGGTTTTGGCAAGCCCCGCATCGAAGGTGAAGACAACGGTGAGTGGATCATTGTGGATTGCGGTCAGGCCGTGGTGCACGTCATGCAGCCCACCATCCGCGCGTACTACAACCTCGAAGAAATCTGGGGCGACAAACCGGTGCGTCTGAAGTTTGGCGCACCCAAGCCCGCTGTGTCTGCTGACCTCAAAGGCCATGTGGGCAAACCTTCGGCCAAAAAAGCCGCCAAGTCGACGGCAGCGAAATCAACAGCAGCCAAACCCGCTGCCAAGTCCAAGGTTGCATTGAAAGCCCCGACCAAGGCCGTCAAGACTGTGGCCAAAACCGCTGCGACCAAAGCACCCGCCAAAACAGCAAGCAAAACCCCAGCCAAATCGGTCGCTGCCAAAGCGCCTGCAAAAACAACTTCGAAGCCAACGGTCAAAACCGTGGGCAAGCCCGCCCCCAAGGCGGCCAAATCAGCCGCTAAAACCCCGGCCAAGAAGGCCCCTGCACGCAAGGCAGTGCAAGCTGCGACCCGCCGCAAAGCGGCCTGAGTTTCATGAAGCTGCTGATCGTTGCGGTCGGCCAGCGTGTGCCTGACTGGGCGCAGACCGCCTGGGACGACTATGCCAAGCGCTTCCCGCCTGAGCTCAAGGTCGAGCTCAAGGCGGTCAAAACCGAGCCCCGTGGCTCCAAGACCCTGGCCACCTTGTATGCCGCCGAACGGCAGCGCATTGAGGCCGCCATTCCCCGGGGCACCCGCATCGTTGCGCTGGACGAGCGGGGCACCAACCTGACCACCCAGGCCTTGGCCACGCGACTGACCACTTGGCAACTCAGTGGTGACGATGTGGCGCTCGTGATCGGTGGGCCGGATGGGCTGGAGCCCGAATTTCGCCAGGCCGCACATGAGCGCATTCGCCTGTCCGACATGACATTGCCCCATGCCATGGCCAGGGTGCTGCTGATTGAGCAGTTGTACCGCGCCTGGTCGATCAACGCCAATCACCCTTATCACCGCGAATGAGCGATTTCATTTACCTGGCTTCGCAAAGCCCCCGGCGCAGCCAGTTGCTGCAACAAATCGGTGTCACCCACCAACTCTTGTTACCTGATCCCGCTGAAGATGCCGAATCGCTGGAGGCCATACGCGGCGCAGAAGCGCCCGGGCGCTATGTGGCTCGTGTGACTGCTCTCAAACTCGATGCGGCCGTTGCCCGCCTCAAACGGTTGGGCTTGCCCACTGCACCGGTGCTGTGCGCCGACACCACGGTGGCGCTGGGTCGAGACATCCTGGGCAAGCCGACCGATGAGGCCGATGCCCGGCGCATTTTGCGGGCCTTGTCAGGCCAGACTCACCGGGTACTGACCGCCGTAGCGGTGCAAAAAGGGGGCAAGCGCGTGCAGGCCATCTCGGAGTCGTGGGTGCGCTTTGCCGCCATGACGCCAGCCCAAATCAAAACCTATGTGGCCAGCGGCGAGCCCATGGGCAAGGCTGGGGCTTATGGTGTGCAGGGCTTGGCTGCTGCCCACATTGAACAGATCAAAGGCAGTTACTCCGGCATCATGGGCCTGCCGCTTTTCGAGACCGCCAGTTTGTTGCGCGCCGTGGGCGTGCGCTGCTGAACGCCGATTCATCCTTTTTTTCCCGCCGAGCCATGCAACAAGATATTTTGGTCAATTGGTCGCCTCAGGAAACCCGTGTCGCCGTGGTCGAACTGGGCGCGGTGCAAGAGTTGCACGTTGAGCGCACCCTGGAGCGGGGGCTGGTGGGCAACATTTATTTGGGCAAAGTCGCCCGTGTGCTGCCCGGCATGCAGTCGGCTTTCATCGACATCGGGCTGGACAAGGCCGCTTTTTTGCACGTGGCCGATGTCTGGCAGCGCCAACCCGAAGGTGAACCGCCCGCTGCTGCCCGCACGGGGCAGCCGCTGGTGCCGATTGAAAAGCAGGTGTTTGAAGGCCGGGCCATCATGGTGCAGGTGATCAAGGACCCCATGGGCACCAAGGGGGCGCGTCTGTCCACCCAGATCAGCATTGCCGGTCGCCATCTGGTGTTCTTGCCACAAGACGATCACATCGGTGTCTCGCAAAAGATCCCGTCTGAGCAGCGTGACGCCCTGCGCAAAAGGCTGCAGGCCCTGGTAGGCGCTGCGGGGGGCGGCTTCATCTTGCGCACCAACGCTGAGGATTCGAGCGATCAGGAGTTGCAAGACGATATTGATTACCTGCGCAAGACCTGGGCACGCATCAAAGAGGCCTCGTTGCGGCTGCCGCCGACTTCCTTGCTGCACCAGGATCTGACGCTGTTGCAGCGCGTGCTGCGTGATCTGGTGGGGGATGCGACCCAAAGCATCCGCATTGACTCGCAAGAGCAATATGCCAAGCTGGTGGCGTTTGGTCAGGAGTTCATGCCCAAGGCGGCCGAGCGTTTGCAGCTGTACAAAGGTGAGCGCCCGATTTTTGACCTGTATGCGATCGACGAAGAGATCGCCAAGGCGCTGGGCAGGCGGGTGGACCTGAAATCGGGGGGCTACCTGATCATTGACCAGACCGAGGCCCTGACGACGGTGGATGTGAACACCGGCGGTTATGTCGGGGCGCGCAATTTTGAAGACACCATTTTCAAAACCAATCTGGAGGCCGCGCAGGCCATTGCGCGCCAGCTGCGCTTGCGCAACCTGGGCGGCATCATCATTGCCGATTTCATCGACATGTCGCGAACCGACCATCAAGAGCAGGTGCTGGCCGAGTTTCGCAAACAGTTGGCACGGGACCGGGTCAAAACCATGGCCGGGGGCTTTTCGTCGCTGGGCTTGCTGGAGATGACACGCAAGCGCACCCGTGATTCACTGGCACACATGCTGTGCGAGCCATGCCCCAGCTGTCAGGGCAAGGGCATCGTCAAAACCCCGCGTTCGGTGGCTTATGACATCCTGCGCGAAATTTTGCGCGAGGCCCGTCAGTTCAACCGCCGCGAATTCCGTGTGGTGGCGGCACCTGCGGTGATCGACTTGCTGCTCGACGAAGAAAGCCAGCATTTGGCCGGTTTGTCGGATTTCATTGCCAAACCGATTTCTTTGCAGGTCGAAGCCGGCATGGGGCCGGATCAGTATGACATTGTGCTGCTGTGAACGAACGCTGGACCTGAACACCAAGGCATCGCCGGGCACACGCTTGCTGTCTGCGATCTCAGCCCTGGGCAGAAGGGGCGGCTGTGGGGGCGGCCCATTCCCCACGGTTGTGCAAACGGGCATAGGCACCGCCTGAAGCCAGCAAGGTTGCCGGTGTGCCTTGCTCCACGATGCGCCCGCGCTCCATCACCACAACCCGATCGGCATGCTCAATGGTCGAGAGCCGGTGGGCCACGATCAGCGTGGTGCGTCCTTGCATCAGCTTGTGCAGGGCTTCTTGCACCAGGCGTTCGGATTCGTTGTCCAGCGCTGACGTGGCTTCGTCCAGAATCAGGATGGGTGCGTCTTTGTAGAGTGCCCGGGCAATCGCCAGCCTTTGCCGCTGGCCACCCGAGAGCTGGCTCGCGTTGTGCCCAAGCAGGGTGTCCATGCCTTGGGGCAGCTGCAGCACATGCCCCCACAGGTTGGCCGCTTCCAGGCATGACTGGATCCGTGTGCGGTCAGGGGCCAGGCCCAGGCTGACATTGGCCGCCAGAGTGTCGTTGAGCATGACCACATCCTGGCTGACCATGGCGATCTGACGGCGCAGGCTGGCCAGTTGCCACTCCTGAACAGGCACGCCATCGAGCAACACCTGACCCTGGGTGGCTCGCACAAAACGAGGCAGCAGCTGAACCAGGGTTGATTTGCCGGCTCCGGAGGTGCCCACCAAAGCGACAGTTTCACCGGGCTGAACGGACAAATGGATGTCACTGAGGGCCGGTTCGGTGTCTTGGTTGAACTGCAAACTCACATGTTGCCAGGTCACGGCACCCCGGGCTTTTTCAGCCTGATGGGTGCCCTGGGACTCTTCGGGCGCGTCACGCAACAACGCGATGCCACGCTCCAGGGCTGCCAGCCCCCGGGTGATCGGGTTGGCCACATCGGCCAGCCGTTTGATGGGGGCCACCAGCATCAGCATGGCCGTCACAAACGCCACGAAACCACCCACGGTGCTGCCCGATGCTTGGCCACGGCTTTGCAGCAAAGCAATGGTCACCACGATCGACAAAGCCACGGCCGCCATGATCTGGGTCAGCGGCGACATGGCCGCCGACGCCCCGGTGGCTTTGATCGCCAGCCTGCGCAAGCGCTGGCCCAGGTGTGTGAAGCGCTGGAGTTGTTCGTCCTGGGCGCCATGCAGTCGCACCATGCGGTGAGCCAGCACGTTTTCTTCAACCACGTAGGCCAGATCGTCGGTGGCCTGCTGGCTCTGTTTGGTCAAGCCATAAAGCCGTTTGGAGAGGACTTTCATGATCCAGCTCAGTGCTGGAGCCACGGTGAACACGATCAGGGTCAATTTCCAGTTCAGCCACAGCAGATAGCCCACGAGTGCCAGCAGGGTGAACCCATCACGACTGAGTCCCACCAAGGCACCCACCAGTTGACCTGCGCCGTTTTGCACCTCGTACACCACGGTGTTGGACAACGCACTGGCCGATTGGCGGCTGAACAGCGACAAATCCGCACGCAGCAATTGGGCAAACAAATCGTTGCGCAAGCGTTCCATGCCATCGTTGGTGATTCGGGCCAACGCGTATTGCGACACAAAATAGGCTGCGCCGCGCACGGCAAACAGGCCAATGATCACCACCGGCACCGACCACAGGGGAAAGCCATTTTCGGAAAAGCCTTTGTCCAGCAGTGGCTGAAACAGGGCTGAAATCATGGGTTCGGTCAGTGCGCCGACCAGAGTGGCCATGATGGCCATGACCCAGACCCCGCGTTGGGCGGCAAAGTAAGGGGACAAGCGCATCAGCCGGGTGCGAATGCTGGCTGCTGGGAGGTCAACGGTTTGCGTGTTCATTTGCGCTGCCATTGTAAGCAGCCTGTCTTGAAGTGGATTGAACGGTACTTCCGGGGGGATGGCAAGAGATGGTGGCCTCCAATGGCCGATGCCTCTGGGTTTCAACAACGTAACAAGGCGCGATACCCACCAAAATGGGCCTCTGTACGGTGTACGATCACGCCCTGGATTTTTGAACAATCGGCCACGGATCGACATGACCTTTTTTTCGCTGCGAATGGACCTGCTGGGCTGGCTGCTGAAGCTGGCGCTTTTGTGCGGTTTGTCAGGTCAGGCATGGGCCCAGTTCAGGGCCGAAGTCAGTGGCGTGGGCACGACCCAGTTGCCTGTGGTGATTGCCCCCTTCAAGGGGGAGGCGGCAGCGCCGCAAAAGCTGGCAGCCATTGTGCAGGCCGATCTGGAGCGCAGTGGCCTGTTCAAGGGGCTGCCCGCAGGCAACGCCCAGCTCGACGAGATGAGTCGCCCCGATTTTTCGCCCTGGCGACAGGTATCGGCCGAAGCCTTGCTGGCCGGTTCGATGACCCGCCTGGCCGATGGCCGCTATGACATTCGCGCCAAGCTCTGGGATGCCGTCAAGGGGCAGGAAAAAGCGGATTACCGTGACACGGTGGTTGCGGCCGACCTGCGCTTGGCCTCGCACCGCGTAGCAGACTGGGTCTACCAGCAACTCACAGGGCAGCCCGGCGTCTTTGCCACCCGCATTGCCTACGTGACCAAGGCGGGCGGGCGCTATGCCTTGTGGATTGCCGACTCGGATGGTGAAGGTGCCAAATCTGCGCTGAGCAGCCCCGAACCCATCATTTCGCCGGTTTGGTCGCCCAGCGGCAACCAATTGGCCTATGTGTCGTTTGAGTCGCGCAAACCTGTGGTGTATGTGCACGAATTGCTGACTGGCCAACGCCGTGCGGTGGCCAATTTCAAGGGCTCCAACAGTGCTCCGGCCTGGGCCCCTGATGGCAAATCGCTGGTGGCCACGCTCAGCCGCGATGGTGGCTCACAGCTGTTTCGCCTTGACTTGGCTGGGGGCGAGCCCCGCCGCCTGACGACTGCGGGCAGTATCAACACCGAACCTTCGTTCACGCCGGACGGCACAGCCTTGTATTTTGTGAGTGATCGCGGTGGCAGTCCCCAGATCTACCGCATGCCCGCACAAGGGGGGCCTGCCGAGCGTGTGACCTTTGCCGGTAGCTACAACATTTCGCCCGCAGTCAGCCCGGACGGCCGCTGGCTGGCCTATGTGGCCCGCAATGGCGGACAGTTTCGGGTCCAGCTGATGGATGTCAATTCGGGTCAAATCACCCCGATCAGCGACACCTCTGCCGATGAGCGCCCCAGTTTTGCCCCCAACAGCCGCATGGTGATGTACGCCACCTTGCAAGGTGGGCAAGAAGCCTTGATGACCTCCACCCTGGATGGTCGCATCCGTGCCCGTTTGGCGGGGCAGGGCGGTGACATTCGCGAACCCCACTGGGGTCCTTTGCGGAAATGATTGTTTGTATTCTTTTTAAATGAGGTTGTTCATGTCCAAGAAAATTCTGGCTGGTTTGTTTTTTGCCGCTTTGTTGGCGGGTTGTGCATCGGGCGTCAAGCTCGACGATGTGCCGGTGGAAGACAAGTCCGCCACCTCGGCTGGCGGCGCATCTTCCCAAGGCATTGATCCCAACGCACAAAGCGGTGTCAGCGGCGTGATCGCCGAAAAATCGGGTTCCGGCATCGGCCCCGTGGGTGTGGCACACACCGTGTATTTCGACTACGACAGTTATGTGGTGCGTGCCGAAGCCCGCCCCGTGATCGAAAACCATGCCAAATTCCTGCAAGCGAACAAACAACGCAAGGCCAATCTGGAAGGTCACACCGACGAGCGTGGTGGTCGTGAATACAACCTGGCGCTGGGTCAAAAGCGTGCCGAAGCCGTGCGTCAGGCCCTGACCCTGCTGGGTGTGTCGGACAGCCAGATCGAAGCCGTCAGTTACGGCAAGGAAAAACCGGCAGCTACGGGCTCGTCCGAAGTGGACTTCGCCAAAAACCGCCGCGTTGAAATCCGTTACTGATCCGCATGAGCACGCCATTCATCAGCACACGGGCGTTGTCCCGTCTGGGCACTGCCCTGGCTTTGTGCGGCCTGTGTGGGGTGGCTCAGGCGGCATTGTTTGAAGACGACGAAGCGCGCCGTGCCATCCTGGACTTGCGCCAGCGTTTGGAGCAAAGCCAAAATGCCGTCAAGGCCTTGTCTGAAGACAATGCCCAGCTGCGCCGCTCGTTGCTGGACTTTCAAGGCCAACTCGATGCCCTGAAAACCGACATTTCGCAAAGCCGGGGCGCACAAGAGCGCCTGGCCCGAGATGTGTCCGAGGTGCAATTGCGCCAAAAGGACGTGCAAACCGGTTTGGACGAGCGCTTGCGCAAGTTCGAGCCCGTGAAGGTGGCTGTGGATGGCCGCGAGTTCATGGCTGAACCCACTGAGAAACGTGATTTTGAGGCTGCATTGGACGTCTTCCGCAAGGGCGACTTCACTGCCGCACAAAGCACTCTGGAACGGTTTGTGAGCCTGTACCCGCAAAGCGGTTACCTGCCCTCTGGGCTTTTCTGGCTGGGCAATGCCCAGTACGCCAACAAGGCCTACAAGGAGTCGATGGCCAACTTTGTGAAGATGCTGACGCTGGCACCGGCGCACCCGCGTGCGCCCGAAGCGATGTTGGCGATCTCGAATGTGCAGATCGAACTCAAGGACCTCAAGGCGGCACGCAAGACGCTGGACGAACTGGTCAAAGCCCATCCTTCGACCGATGCCGCGGCCACTGCCCGTGATCGCCTGGCGCGCTTGCGCTGAGTGAGGTCGGACTGACGTGAACACTCTGTCGTCCCTACAAGCCCAAAACCTGATGGTTTTGGGCTTTTCTTTTGTGCTGGCGCTCTGGGCCGGGGTGCTGATTCATCGTCGGCACTTTTGCACCATGGGGGCGCTCAGCGATCTGTTTTTGATGGGCGACAGCCTGCGGCTGCGCCAGTGGGTGCTGGCCATTGCAGTGGCCGTGGCCGGTTTTGGTGGCATGACAGCTTTGGGCTGGATCAGCCCGCTCAACACCATTTACGCCGCGCCGCGCCTGAGCTGGCTGTCCTTGTTGCTGGGCGGCAGCCTCTTTGGGGCGGGCATGGTGCTGTCGTCAGGCTGTGCCAGCAAGTCACTCAGTCGCCTGGGGGCCGGCAACCTCAAATCGCTGGTGGTGCTGATGGCCATGGGCATGGCGGCCTTGGCCAGCCTGCGCGGGCTGCTGGCCGTGGGTCGAGTGAACTGGCTCGATCCGGTGAGCCTGCCTTTGCCCGGTGGGCCTTTTGTGGGTCAGGCCCTGTCGGCTGTGACGGGTTGGTCCTTGCCCCTGGCTTGCGGGGTCAGCGCTGCAGTGGTTTGCGCTCTGCTGTTGATCTGGGTGTTTCAGGAGCCCCTCATGCGCCAACGCCAGGCCCTGCTGACAGGCGCGGGCATGGGCGCGGTGGTGGTGGCTTTGTGGTGGGTCAGCGGTGTGTTGGGTTTCGTGCCCGAACACCCGGAAACACTGGAATCTGTGTTTCTGACCACGAGCAGCGGGCGCATGGAGGCGCTGAGCCTGACTGCCCCGGTGGCCCAGTGGTGGGACGCGCTGCTGTATTTCAGCGATGGCTCCAAACGCATCACTCTGGGCATGGCCACGGCAGCGGGCATCTTGCTGGGATCGTGGGGCAGTGCCCTGCAAGACGGCAGTTTCCGTTGGGAAGGCTTTACCCAAACCTCTGATCTGGCACTGCACCTGCTGGGCGGCACCCTGATGGGGGTGGGCGGTGTCATGGCGATGGGCTGCACTTTTGGGCAGGGGTTGTCGGGTTTGTCCACCCTGAACTGGGGCAGTGCGCTGGCAGTTTTGGGCATCGCCGCCGGTGCCCGTTTGGCGCTGGCATGGCAGATGGCCCGTGCGGAGTCGATGGCATGAATACCTTGAGCGTGTCGGAATGGGCCGATGAAGAAGAACGCCGCTTCGGGGGGCTCAAGCGCCTGTATGGCGTGACGGGTGCCGAGCGCATCCGGGCCGCGCACGTGGTGGTGGTGGGCATTGGTGGCGTGGGGTCGTGGACTGCCGAGGCGTTGGCGCGCAGTGGGGTGGCCCGCTTGACGCTGATCGACATGGACCACATTGCCCTGTCCAACATCAATCGCCAGATCCACGCTTTGAGCACCACTGCTGGGCAAGCCAAGATCGAGGCCATGCGTGAACGCATCGCGCTGATTCACCCGGGCTGCCAGGTCGATGCCGTGGACGATTTTGTGTCTCCTGACAATTGGCCTGCACTGCTGCCTGCCCAGCCCGATGCGCTGATCGATGCCTGCGACCAGGTTCAAGCCAAAGTGGCCATGGCGCAGTGGGCCCTGATCCACCGGGTTGGTTTTGTCACGGTGGGCGCTGCGGGCGGCAAAAAGCTGGCGCATAAGGTGGATATCGATGATTTGTCGCTCATCACGCACGACCCTTTGTTGGCTCAGTTGCGTTACCGCTTGCGCAAGCACCATGGTGCGCCGCGTGACGGCAAGCGCATGGGGGTGCGCGGCGTGTTCAGCCGCGAAGCGGTGGCCCCGCCCGATGCGTCGTGTGCCATCGAAGGCGACGGCACGCTCAACTGCCACGGCTACGGCTCGGTGGTCACTGTGACTGCCACATTCGGCATGTGCGCGGCTTCAGAAATTCTCAACTTTTTGGCTTTCTCGCCCGGAAGGCCTCAAAAATGACGCTATAATTTAAGTCTTGCTACAGTGCAACGCGCCGCAGCATAGGGACCATAGCTCAGTTGGTAGAGCAGCGGACTTTTAATCCGTTTGTCGTGGGTTCGACCCCCGCTGGTCCCACCAAATTTGAAAGCACTTTGTATTCCGGTACAAAGTGCTTTTTTCATGGCCTGTGCCCAGTGGCCAATTTTGTTGGCGCTGCAATCGCCACCCCTTGCGAAAGAAATCTGCCATGTCAGCCCGTCAGAACATCCAGAACGAATTGAAAAAAATGGTGCTTTGCGATCCTTGTTCGGGTATTCAGCGCAACTGGCGTCGTGCGCCCGGCCACGCCGAGTTGGTGCAGGGCAGCAACCGCAAAGAGACCCGCGAAACCGGTTCGGTCACCATCACCCGCTACCGCTGTGACCGCTGTGGCACGGCCTGGGAATACGAAAACAACAAGGCCGATCAACACGCAGGATGGTCGGTGGTGGGCGGCTGACTGCACGCTCTCGTCATCAAAAAAACCGGGGCCCTTGACGGGGTGCCCGGTTTTTTTAATGGAGGGGAGGATGGCCGTCATGCCATGGCTTCGAGTTGCGAGCTCAGCTCCAACCAGCGCTCCTCCAGCTTTGCAACCTCATCGGTCAGGGCCTTCAGGCGGCGTCCGGCTTCAGCGATGTCTGCTGGGGCCAGAGGCATGGCCAGCCGGGCTTCGAGTTCGGTTTTTTCTTTCTCGATGGCAGCCATCCGCTGTTCGTTTGTCTCCAGCTCTTTTTTCAGGGGACGGGTTTGCGCCGCCAGTTGCTGGCGGCGCTGGGCATCGAGTTTGCGCTGTTCACCGCTGCTGAAACCGGGCGCGGCCGGGGTCGTGGCTGGGGCTTGGGTGACCACCACGGGCTGCGCAATGGCCGCTTCGGCTTGGGGTGCGCTGACCGCATCCCGGGCGGCATTTTTGGCCTCTTCGCGCAGGCGTTTGGATTCTTCGAGCAGGTAACGCTGGTAGTCGTCCAGATCGCCGTCAAACGGCTCGACCTTGCCCCGACCCACCATCCAGAATTCGTCGCACACGGCGCGCAGCAAGGCGCGGTCGTGGCTGACCAGCATCACGGTGCCTTCGAACTCGTTGAGCGCCATCGACAGCGCCTCACGCGTGGCGAGGTCGAGGTGGTTGGTCGGCTCGTCCAGCAGCAGCAAATGCGGCTTCTTGGCGGCGATCCAGGAGAACGCGACCTGAGGAAGGAGGGTCACGCGCGCGCCCGAATGCGCAACCTGCCGGGGCTACTCACCCTGCTCTT
>JACCEE012369227.1_pt1 | contig 13373 bp, 12 predicted proteins | sample 7449931 | NCBI WGS metagenome assembly JACCEE01 (sample SAMN15323457, study PRJNA562643) | freshwater metagenome | isolation source: river surface water | place: USA:Blue River Watershed | collected 2017-08-19 | reverse complement strand
TTATCACAATAAACATTAATTAGTTTTTTAAACTCATCCTTAATCGCTTGTTCGTGATTTGCCCCGCTATATTGAAAAATTTTATCAACAGCATTATAAAAAATGTGAATGGCTTGAAGTGACATAATAGGTAAAAGCTAGAAAAATATTTTTAAGTAGTATATTTTATTTTTGTATAATTTTGTATATTATCTTTAATAAATAACATAGGGTAAGGCGACTTTTAATTATTTTGGATAAAAATAGCTTTATGTAAACAAAACGATTGAAATTTTAGCGAAATTTAACGCTGAATATAAAAGAATTTGATTTTTAACTTAATTTTTTAATAGATAATGATTATTTTATCTGTATTATTTGCCAGTTTAGCGGCTATTTTAACTTATAGTCGACAATATTTCGCGCTCAATTCCGATACGGTGGTTGATAAAATTGAGGCTTTATTACCGCAAATTCAATGTGCGCAATGCGGATTTCCCGGGTGTAAGCCATATGCTCAAGCGATTGCTGAAGGACGGGCTGAGATTAATTTATGTCCGCCTGGCGGAGAAGAAACGATTATACAATTAGCTCATTTATTAAATACCGAAATTAAATCATTAGCTCCACAATTAGTTACGATGGAGGCTCAAAAAGCGTTTATTATTGAGGAAGATTGTATTGGTTGTGGGAAATGTATTCCGCCATGTCCGGTAGATGCCATTATTGGCGCACCTAAATTTATGCACACTATTATTGAAAATGAATGTACCGGTTGTGAATTATGTATTGCGCCTTGTCCAATGAATTGTATTGTCATGATTCCGGTTAAGGATTCCTGTATTTTCTGATAAAGTACTTTTTCAAATATTTTGAGATTTTAATTTATATCATTGACTAAAAAAACTATGTTATTTAATTGGTAGATTAAACTGTGATTTGACATACTTTGAAATTTTTTTAAAAAACTAAGCAATAAATAATTGTTTTTAATGTAAAAAATAATTGGCAAACTATTTGCTTGAAAATGTGTCTATGTAAAATAATATTTTAGTTTTTTATCATGAACTTCAATCAATATTTAAGAGTAAAAATAATTGCTGTTAATTATACCTTAACTTTTATGTTAGGTTTTTCAATTTTCAATTCTGTTTCAGTATATGCGGTAGAAAATAATCCTGATTCCAAATTATCAAAAAATAATTCCGCTAAGAGTAAAATAACAGAAGAAGATTCCGTTTTTGAATTAGGTGAAATTACCATTACGAGTAACCCAAAAGCCAAAGGTAAACTCAAAAGCCGCGATATTTTAAGTTCGGTGGATATTATGAATGCCGATAAAATTCAAAACCAAAATGTTTTGACGAGTTTTGATTTATTTCACCGAATGCCTGGGGTACAAATTACGCAATTCAATCAAGGCACCACAACCGGGAAATTTTCATTTCGTGGATTTAATGGCGAGGGCAATATTAATGGGGTGAAATTATTAATTGATGGCATTCCCAGTAATACCAATGATGGTAATATGCCGTTTATTGATGCGATTTTCCCATTAGATATTGAATCAATTGAAATTGTACGCGGAACAAATGATCCGCGTTATGGTTTACATGCTATCGCCGGTAATGCAGGAATTAATACCACATTAGGCGGAAATTATGCTAAAGCGCGTGCCAGTTATGGCAGTTTTAATACTTACGATATTCAATCGGGTTTCGGTTATGAAAGCCAAGGATTTAGTCAAAACTATACGATTAATTACCGCAGTACCGAGGGTTATCGTGATCATGCAAAATCAGAAAAGAATAGCTTTTCCGGTAAATGGTTTTATACACCGGATAATCAAAAATTCAATATTGGATTAATTGCACGTTGGAGTGAAGCTGATGCCCAAGAACCGGGTTATTTAACCTTTGCTCAATCTCGACAAAATCCAATCCAATCTATGCCGCATAATCAAACTGATGGTGGAAATCGTCAACTTGGACAACTCAGTGCGCATTTCGATGTCAATTTAACGAATGATTTATTTTGGTCAACCAAAAGTTATGTCAATACTTATGATGATAAACGCTGGGTGACTTTTAGTGCTAATGTTTCGCAACAAAATCGTATTACCGAAGAAATCCAATATGGCGCAATAACGTCATTAACCTATCATCCTAAAATTGAGTGGCTAAATGATTTTTCGATTGAAACCGGTTTTGATGTGCAATATCAGGATAATAAAAGTTCACGTTATTTAACGGCTAATCGTATTGTCAATTCACAAACCCGCGATCAACAATTTGATTTTTATGATTATGGCGGTTATGTTCAAGCTATGATTAAGCCAGTTAATTGGTTAAAAATTACACCAGGTTTTCGAGTCGATGAAGTGGGTGGAAATTTTAGCAATAAATTAAATGGCAAAACCGCTTCGATTAATGATTATGGCGCAATTTGGCAGCCGAAAATAGGCGTAGTGATTACGCCAATTGAGGGCTATAGTTTTTATGGCAATTGGGGCAAAACTTATCAAGTTGCAGTCGGTTCTGCAACCTATAAAACGACTCCAACCGCACAAGATTTAGCCCCTTCAATTAATAATGGCTGGGAAATTGGCATTAAAGCCAAACCAGTGAATTGGGCTGAAGGTCGAATTGCTTATTGGGAACAATCAGCAACCAATGAATGGCAACGTCAATTAAATAGCCCAAATAATGATTCAATTAATATTGGTGCTACCGATAGACGAGGCGTTGATATTCAATTTAAACTTAATCCATTTGAAAAAGTTAGTGTTTGGGGGACTTATTCATTACAGGAAGCGATTATTAAAACTCCTGCTCCGGCTACCCCACAATTTGCCGGTCATCAAGTTGATCATACGCCAGATTATGTTTTTTCAGCCGGTTTAGATTATCAACCGATTCCTGAATTAAAAGCCTCATTATGGACAACGGGACAAGGTGATTATTTCTTGGATTCGGCAAATGCAACCCAACAATTTGGCAGTTATGCTTTATTGAATTTGGATTTATCCTATAAAGTTCATAAATATGTCGAATTACAATTTCAAGCCAAAAATTTAACCGATACGCATTGGGAATATGTTTGGTCTGATGGCACGCAAAGTTTGCATTCAGCCGGTGATGGTATTGCATTTTATGGCGCAGTGAATGTCAATTATGATTTCATGAAATAATTAATCAGTATTTTCAAATAGCAATCTTGAAGATTTCAATAATTTGCAAGATTGATAAGCCATTATATTTTAAAATAGATTAATTTATTAATAATGAGTGAAGTGAAATTATTTAGCATTAAATCTTGGCGAGCTATTTGGTTACAGTTACATTTATATTTAGGACTCAGTGCGGGGATTATTTTTGTGATTGTCGGCTTAACTGGAAGTTTATTAGTGTTTTATATTGAAATTGATGAGTGGCTTAATCCAGCATTACACCTTGAAAAATCAATTACGTTTGAATCTAAAATATCGTATGAAGCAATTTTAACGTCATTACATCAAGCCCACCCTCAACGCACTGGTGCCTGGCGAATGGAATTACCGCGTGATTCTCAATCAATGATGATGGCGCGTTATTATAAACCTGAAGAAACACACCATTTACATTTTGCACCATTAATTGTTTGGATTAACCCATATACGGCTAAAGTGATTAGCAGCCGATTTTGGGGGCAATATTTAATGACTTGGTTATACGATTTGCATTATCAATTATGGTTAGATTTATCTGGAAAAACCATTATGGCTATTATTGGCGGGTTATTACTTATTGTTACAATAACCGGTATTTATTTATGGTGGCCTAGACACTGGCGACAATTAAAAGCGACATTGACTTTTAAAAAGAATAGTCATCCAGCTCGATTTATTTTTGATCTACATAAAATAAACGGAATATATAGTTTTATCCTTATTATATTATTATTAATTACCGGAATTTTATTAGAATTGCCAGATACATTTAATCCGATGATTAATCATTTTTCACCATTAACTAAACTTCCAGAACCTAAATCAATTCGTTCAACTGATTCTCAAAGAATAAGTGTTGATAAAGCGGTGAATTTAGCACAGCATTATTATCCACAAGCCCAATTGCGTTGGATTGAAACGCCAAAAAATAATCAAGCTAGTTATCGAATTATTTTTTATCAAAAGGGTGAACCTAGTAAGCGGTTTCCTAAAACTATGATATGGATTGATCAATACAATGGGCAATTATTGGCAATTCATGATCCATTACGTTTTAATAGCTCAGGAGATACTTTTATAAATTGGTTGCATCCTCTGCATAATGGAGAAATTGCCGGTTTAATTGGACGTTGTTTTATCTTTATTAGTGGATTTGTTCCTTTAATTTTATGGATAACTGGATTTATTCGTTGGCGGCAAAAAGCAGCGGTAAATTTCAAAAAGTCTAAATCATCAGTCAATAGAATCGCTAGGTGATGTTAAAATCTAATCATTTTACTGAGTGAGCTGTATAGCGTTTAATATGACAAAATTTATTTTTATTACCGGCGGAGTCGTTTCTTCATTGGGCAAAGGCATTGCCGCTTCTTCATTGGCAGCCATTTTGGAGGAACGTCAACTGAAAGTCACCATGACTAAGCTTGATCCGTATATCAACGTTGATCCCGGGACTATGAGTCCGTTTCAACATGGCGAAGTGTTTGTGACTGAAGATGGTGCGGAAACCGATTTAGATTTAGGACATTATGAGCGTTTTTTAAAAACCACGATGTCGAAAAAAAATAATTTCACCACCGGACAAGTTTATGAATCGGTATTACGCAAAGAGCGTAAGGGTGAATTTCTCGGCGCGACGGTTCAAGTGATTCCTCATATTACCGATGAAATTAAACGGCGAATTTATGCCAGTGCTGAAGGAATGGATATTGGCATTATTGAAGTTGGCGGTACGGTAGGCGATATTGAATCCTTGCCATTTTTAGAGGCGATTCGTCAAATTCGTGTGGAATTAGGTCAAGAACGCAGTTTATTTATTCATTTAACTTTAGTGCCTTATATTGCCTCAGCAGGCGAATTAAAAACCAAACCAACGCAACATTCCGTTAAAGAATTGCGCACTATTGGTATTCAACCGGATATTTTAATTTGTCGGTCTGAATGTGCAATTCCCGCAAGCGATAAACGCAAAATTGCTTTGTTTACCAATGTTGCCGAAAAAGCCGTTTTTTCAGCCGTCGATGCGGATACGATTTATCGAATTCCTTTAATGTTACATGAGCAAGGATTAGATGAAATTGTGGTTGAAAAACTGCGCCTCGATGTTCCCCCAGCTCATTTAAATGAATGGCGAAATGTGGTTAATGCGTTAAATGCTTGTATTTATGAAGTGAATATCGCAATTGTCGGAAAATATGTGGATCATTCTGATGCGTATAAATCCTTACACGAAGCTTTAATTCACGCTGGAATTCACACGCGCAATCAAGTTAATATTAGTTATATTGATTCAGAATTAATTGAAGAAGAAGGAATATCGCGGTTGAAATCAGTTGATGCGATTTTAGTTCCTGGCGGTTTTGGAGAAAGAGGAGTTGAAGGGAAAATTTCCAGCGTTAAATTCGCGCGTGAACATCAAATTCCTTATTTGGGAATTTGTTTAGGAATGCAAGTAGCGGTTATTGAATTTGCGCGTGATGTAGTTAATTTAGAAGGAGCGCATAGCACTGAATTTTTACCGACTTCGCCCCATCCAGTTATTGGTTTAATTACGGAATGGATGGATAAAAATGGGCAAATGGAAAATCGCGCATTTAATTCGGATTTAGGTGGAACGATGCGTTTAGGTGGACAAAAATGTTTGTTACAACCGGATTCATTAGCGTTTAATTTATATCAAAAAGATGTGATTACTGAACGTCATCGTCATCGATATGAATTTAATAATGCGTATCGTGAAGTTTTGGAACGCGCTGGAATGCGTTTTTCGGGAAAATCGATTGATGGAAGATTGGTTGAAGTGATTGAAATTCCAAATCATCCTTGGTTTTTAGCTTGTCAATTTCATCCAGAATTTACCTCTACTCCAAGAAAAGGTCATCCGTTATTTTCAGGATTTATTGCTGCTGCGGCACGATATAAACAATTGCAAATGTCGGCGATGATTTAAATCATTTCTGAAAAAATAAAGCGTATAGCGTTTTTAATAAAAAGTTTAATTAAAAACGCTATTTGGCAAAAAGACGGTGATTTAAAGCTCAATCGATTTGTAGTTTAAAAGCGGAATTCGGTCGTAAAATAAAACGACATTCATGCGCTAATTGTTGCGTTGGAATTGGATTAAAATTAAAAGCTTTAATCAATAATCCAAGGGTTATACTCAGATTATTTAAACAAAAAGATTGAATGCCCTGATTATGGAATAAATTGCCAAAAGGTAAATAAATATAATCTAGCGATTGATTAATTGTATTAGTCAAAAATCTTTCCGGTTTACAAATATGCGGTTGAATCCAATAATCAGAATGTCTGTGTAATAACCAAGGTACAATTAACAAATACGATCCACTAGGAATCATTCGTTGACGAATCTTATCTTCTGATTCAGCTTGATGAAATAAAATCGGTAACGGTGGATATAAACGCAACACTTCTTTAATAAAAGCTTGTGTATAAATCAATTGCTGAGAAATAGATAATTCAGAGTGCAAATTAAATTGATTAGCTTCATGAATTAATTTGGATTTAATTTCAGAATTGTCTATTATAATGGATAATGCCCAAGTTAAAGTATTCGCCAATATTTCTTGCGCTGCAAAGCCATATAAAATCAATTCATCACGAATCGCTAAACGATTTTGTTCAACAAATGAGTTATCACTCAAATACCATTGTCCTAGCACTGAATTTTCCTCAGGTTGAGCAAATTGTTGTTGTAAAAGCGTGTCAATCGTTTGGTGAATTCGTTGCGCAATTTGATGAACCGATTTCCATTGTGATTTACGCACCCATTCGGGTAAAGTTAAATAAATAATATCAATAGCTTCAATTGCGCTTTGATAAGCTTGAAAATCTGTAATTAAGGTTTCAATAACGCTATCGGTAATAGAGTTACCAAACAAAACTTGATAAACATAATTCAAATAAAATTTCTTTAATTCAGCAACAATTTGAATTTGACAGGGAAATTCTTTTTGTTTCCAATTCAAAAGCGATTGTTCAAATTTAGCGATTCCAATTGAGAGAAGATTATCGCTCTGATTTGAAAATAATTTATTTTCTAACCATTGAAAGCGTTGTTGATCAATATCTGGATTCAACAGAGAACTATTAGCGATTAAAGGGTGTAAAATTTTGTCAATGAATGCGGCTTTTTTTTGATAATTATTTTGATGAGTAACCAAAATATGTTCTACCGCATCCGGACAATTGGCAATAAAAAAAGCTTGATTTAAAACCCTAATCCCCATCAATTTTGCTTGAAAATTGGACTCGCTCCAAATCGATAATAAATCTCGATTAGCGTACTGGACAATTTGAATTGGATTTAAGGTTTGTTGATGTGGTTTGGGAAAATAAGGCGTATATTCAGTCATAAATGAAAAGATAAATAATTATGGATATAAAGCTAAAGTTTTTAAGCCTACGGTTTCTTCGATATTATAAAGTAAATTCATGATTTGTACCGCTTGTCCAGCCGCGCCTTTGACTAAATTGTCAATCACCACCAAAATCACAGTTATATCGCCCCCTTGAGGCTGATGTAAAGCAATTTGACACTGATTACTGCCGCGCACATTTCGCGTATCCGGATGTGATTCCAACGGTAATACGGTTACGAAAGTTTCGTTAGCATAGCGTTGCTCAAATACAGTTTGTAATTCATGAATCGTTACGGAAGTTTGCACATATAAAGTGGCATGAATACCGCGAATCATTGGCGTTAAATGCGGTACAAAAGTCAACTTTATTTCACGATTAGCAATTAGAGATAAATTTTGCTGAATTTCGGGTAAATGTCTATGTCCATTAACTGAATAGGCTTTAAAACTTTCGCCAGTTTCACTCATTAAAATCGCTAATTCAGCTTTACGTCCAGCTCCACTAACGCCTGATTTTACATCAGCAATAATTTGATCGTGAATTAATAAATGATTTTCGATTAAAGGCAATAATCCCAATTGCACGGCGGTCGGATAACATCCGGCACAAGCAATTAATTGCGCTTCACGAATCAATGAACGATTCATTTCGACCAAACCATAAATAGCTTGTGAAATTAATTCCGGACAAACATGCGTCATACCATACCATTGTTCCCATTGTTGAGGATTTTTTAAACGAAAATCTGCAGATAAATCAATGACCTTAATTCCAGCGGCTAACAAAGCAGGTGCCATTTGCATTGCCGTGCCATTAGGCGTAGCAAAAAAAACGACATCAGCTTGAATTAAATGATCTAATTCAGGAGAACAAAATTCTCCGGCATAAAGGCCATATAAATTCGGATAAATCGCCGCAATTTTTTTACCCGTATCAGCGCGTGAAGTCACAGCAATCACTTCAACTTCTGGGTGTAATGCTAAAATGCGTAATAATTCGACACCGGTATATCCAGTGCCACCAACGATTGCAACTTTAATCATAAAAAACAGGTTATTTTTTGAAATAAAAAAGAAATTAAGGAGTATAAGAACGATAAATAAGAGCAAGTGTTATATCATCACCACTTCCTTGAATAGAAGCCTCATTTAACCATTCAATTAAATGCGCATTAACCCATTTCTCACCATACAATTGGAGAAATTGATAAATATCTTTAATTGCTTGTTCAAATCCAATCGATTCACTAAAAGCATTCGGATAACCATCCGTGCTTAAAACAATCATTTCTGGAATGAAATCGGTTAATAAAGGTTGAAAATAAAACCGAAATTCCTGCCAAGGATAGCGACTGGATAATGAAGTCGTTTGATTCGCGATTAAACGTTGATCTTTAGGAATGGGATAATATAATTGTTGATCGGTAGTTAAAATGATTATTTCACCATCTCCTAATTGCCAATATAAAATACAACGAGATAAAATTAATGTAATTAATAAAGTGCTACCGAATTCTCGATAATCATGATGTTGAATCGTGAGAGAATTATCACAATAATCATTAATTTGTTGCTGCCATAAATGTAATATTTTGGGAATCGATTCTTCGCCCCAGCGTTTAATTTGACTTAAGGACAATTCAGCTTCATTAGTAAATAAATGAGTTAAAATTTGAATAGCCGCTTTAACAGCAAATTGCGCCCCCAAATCACTATAGGGATAATTCGCTCCACCATGACCATCAGCAACGGCAATAATTAAAGGCGAATGATTGATTTCAATCGCATCTTGATTAGGTAATTGTAATCGTTTATGATTCGCGCCCGTTATTGTCGCAATTAAGCTTCGCCATTCAATTACCATACATCGGCAGCACTGGTAATGGTGACCATCGGTAATGGCGGAATAGGAACATTGCTATTGCTGGATAAATTCGCTTGACTTGCCGGAGCTGAAGCGGATTTTAATACGGCAGTAGAAACCCAACGAATATATCGAATTAATTGTTCCGCATTATTGGCTTTTAACGCTTTAATTTCAGGATTGGCAATAAATTTTTCCAAAATACTTATATCCGCATCTTCACCAATCGCAATTCCAATGCGCACTGCTTTTTTTGCCCAAGGTAATTGCATTAAAGTGGCTAAATGATCTTCAAAATCATCAGTAGGTTGTCCATCAGAAATTAACACTAATACCGGCGGTAATGCGCGTTCATTCATTGGCGGCATTTTTAATTGCTCGGCTAATAATAACAGGGCTTTTCCCATATCGGTTAATCCTTCAACTTCTAAATCCTGCCATTTAAATTCATTGACTAAAGTAGGCTCGGCAATATGCCATTCAGCTCCATCAGAAAATTTAATAGCGCGAATTAAGACTTTTGCATATGGATTATCCGCCGCTACGCTTTGCATTGCTGGAATAGATTCACGAATTGCATGATTCAGTGATTGAATTTTATCACCTGTCATTGAACCAGAACAATCACAAATCCAAATAAAATGTAAAGGACGAGTGGCTAATTCTCCACCCGGACGTTTTTTTTCAATCATATCTTATCCTAAAGAAAATTAAAGACGAATTTCAGCTTCACAATTTGCGAATTGAATTTTTAAACCATTTGCTAAACTAATCGTTTGTCCGGGGGCAATTTGTTTATGTTGATGATCAATAGTAACCGCGTTCCAAGAATGAGTAGTTAAATTTTTTAATCCCCAAATCGTTGGATATTGTGGATGTTGCGTTACTTGAGCTAATGGCATTGAAAAATCATAATAGCGTAAGGGTTCTAAATGATGCGCAAATAATTGACTATCATAATTCAACATTACAATCCAATAATGATTGGGATGCTGAATTTTAATGCGTGGCGGAGCAATTAAAATCTGTTCACAAGACCAACAAGGAGCTAATTGTTGGTGCATTTGTAAATAATCGCTGTCATAAAAATTTTCTTGATGACAATGCTGACAATAAATAATGGAGTCGCGTAATTTAATTAAATTCGCTCGCCATTCACTTTCGCGCACCCGTCCATATTCAGCATCAATTAAACCGTCGGTAAAAGCTTTAATAAATAATTGTTTTATGAAATGGGGATAGATTTTCCAATAAATTAAGGGATTGTCTTGATAACCGATTACCGGACGATTAGTTTCATTATTGGGATCAAAAATAAAAATCGGTTCACTACCATATAATTGCGTCATTGCGGGTAAATCAAAACATTTAATATTCGCTTCACGCTGACCTTCTAAAGGATGATGCAACATTAACATATAAAATAATAATACCGATAAAGAAAATAAATCACTTTCGGTACTGGGAGCAGAAACTTTGCCTAAAACAATTTCAGGAGCCATAAATCTAGGCGTTCCTAATAAAGTTTTTTGTCTAGCTTTACGATTAGTCGTGACATTATCATTATCGCAAATTAAAATTTGTCCCGTATTGGGATCGAAAAAGACATTACCAAAAGAAATATCTTGATAACATAAACCTTTAGCATGTAATTGTAAAAAACTATTGGCTAATTCAATTGTGGCGGTAATTAATTGGCGAAAATTAGGCTCAATGCGTCGTTTCATTAAATCGACAATACTATGATAACGCAATTCGCGTAATGGCATCAAATAACCAAAGCCTGAGATTTGATTCGATTCTGCAATTAATAAGGGCCATAAAAAATTATCATTTGGGGCTTTTTTTAGAATTAACTCTTGTAAAGCTTGATATTGTTCAGTCGTTGCTAAAGCGGGAAAATACCATTTTAATGCTAACGCATGTTGATTAAATTCAACTCGATAAACTTCGCCTTGTCCGCCACCGCCTAAATAATCATTAATATAACAATGACCATGACTTTTTAATAATAATCGTTGATTAATTTTTAATAATTGATTCATCAATAGTACCGATAAATTAGTTAAAACTATTTAATTATAAAGGGTATTAAATTTTTTGCAATATTTTAGAGTTGATTTGCTAAAATAATGAGAGGATAATTTTTTTGAAAGATTAACCAATATAAAAAAGCAAATGAGTTCATTTTTGGTGTTTTGGGTTGTTATGTGATGGTGTGACAGGATTTTTATACTATGACAGACCAAGAATTTAAAGTATTAATGGCAAGACTTTCCGATAAATTTGGCGGCTTTACCGAAGGCTTGGCGTTACCTTCGATGACCAAAATTTTACGCGAGAGATTTAAAGTCGAAGTGATTTGTCCCAGTGTGCGGGTGAGCAAAAACGGCATTGATGCGGAGATTGATGTGCTGGCGTATGCCAATAGCGCGATTAATGAGGCATACATTGTGGAAGTGAAAAGCCATTTGCGGGAAGAGGCGATTACGCAATTGAACATTCTGATGGTTAATTTTAGGGCGTTGTTTCCTGAACATGCCGATAAAAAACTGTATGGGATTATCGCTGCGGTGGATATGTCGGAAATGCTTAAAAATAAGGTGTTGGAGGCGGGGTTTTATGTGGCGCGGATTCAGGATGAAACCTTTAGTTTGGAGTCGCCTAGCGGGTTTCAGGCGAAGTGTTTTTAACAAAGTGATTAGTTTTACCAGAAGTTACGCGGCGGCTAATCAAAATGCGGTGATGGGTTAAAAGGGGTTTGATATGGCAAAGAAAACATGGGATGCGGCACACGGTATAACGACTTAATATATTTTATAAAAAATTGGTGTATTAATATGAAAATGAGTGAAGTTAGTTTCAATGCACTATCAATAATTTCAGAAAATGCAGGAATAGGTATAACCGAGTTTTCAAAGCAGTTATGGCCTGACAATAAGCTTTGGAATGAAGCACGCAAGGACGGAAAAGGGAAAGGATATAAGATGATACGCACTGGTCAGTCTTATCTTAATAAATTGCTTAAACATGATTTGATAAAAGAAAAATATAATCACAGCGGAGTTAGCAAAGTTGATAGATGTTTCTTTATAACAGAGATTGGAAAAGAATCTATAATTAACTTTCAAAAACAGCACGGTAACATGGTCAAGCCACAAGACACTGCAAAAAATTCATTAGACCAATTTCTTAGTGCAGAAAAAGTTTTATTAGCTTTACGAAAAGGTGAATTGGTTTTAGATAATGAAATTTACCACCTCGCTTTTGATGACAAAATAAGTTCAGATGATTTATCCGAATTAGAACAAAGATGTGCTGAATTAGGCTATTCATACAAAAATGTTGAAATCCGAAAATCAAAAAATAGAGGAGCTTTTTTTGTATATCCGATGGAGCGAACAACAAAAACTAAGTAACTCGTAAAGCGCAATAATAAAACGTATTGTGCCGCGTAACAACCCAAACTACAAAAGGCAATATTTAACCCACCTAAACAATATTTTCAAAATCAGAGACTGTAAAATGCAATTAGATAAACAAATACAAGAGCATGTTTTTTTATTGCCGACAGAATTAAAAGCCGAAGTTTTGGATTTTGTACTGTTTTTAGAACAGAAACGGAAAAAAGAAACGGACGACAAAAAAAAGCAATTCTTAAACTTGCTGCATAGCATTAAACCTGTCAAAGCACCTTTTCCTTCTGAAGAAATGACTGCCATGTTACGGCAAGGTCAAGAACAGCTTATTATTGATGCACGGTTAGGCAATGCAAACTAGAATTGTTTTAGATTCCTGTGTATTTAATAAACTATTTTTACAAGAGTCTGATTCGCAGCAAGCCCTTGATTTAATTATCACATTAACGGAAAAAGATAGTAATGTAATTGCGCCAGAGTTATTTGTTTACGAGGTGTTGGCAATTGCTCAGCTTAATGATTAT
>JACCEE011562790.1_pt1 | contig 13373 bp, 12 predicted proteins | sample 7449931 | NCBI WGS metagenome assembly JACCEE01 (sample SAMN15323457, study PRJNA562643) | freshwater metagenome | isolation source: river surface water | place: USA:Blue River Watershed | collected 2017-08-19 | reverse complement strand
AACCCCTCTTTACTCTTTATGATTAAAACTTTAAACTTATAAAAATGCACAACATTTATACCACAAAAGCTGTAATTATTAGGAGTATACCAATCGCTGAAGCCAATAAGCTTTATTTTTTACTTACAGAAGATTTTGGTCTTATAAAAGCTACAGCTCAGGGAATCAGACTTTCCAAATCAAAACTCAAAGGACATTTGCAAGATTTTTATCTTTCAAAAATATCTTTTGTTAAGGGGAGAGAATTATGGAGAATAACTAGTTCAGAAGTTATCTTTCAAGAAAATTTCTTAAGAGATTCAAATAAAATATATATAATTAAAAATATATTTTCTATTTTACTCAGGCTTATACATGGGGAAGAGAGGAATCAGAATCTTTTTGATTGTGTAGAAAAATTATATTTATTTTTATTAGAAAATAATATCGATACAGAAGACAGTAAAAATGTTGAGACGATTGTTGTCTTGAGAATACTTAACACACTAGGTTATCTAAAAAGGAATGAGTTTTTTCTAGAATTTTGTAATAATAATGAAATAGATAAAGACATTTTACAAAAATTTTCTATTATTAGAAGCAAAGCTATTCTTGAAATAAATAATTCTCTAAAGGAAACCCACTTATAGTTTTTTCATTATTAGTTGTGTTATAATTGTTGTTAATTATGGTTTTAGATCCTAATCAAAAAAAAGATAGAATAGAGACTTTGAAAGACGTCCTTTATTCTAAAGATGAAAATAATTTATTAAACAGAAGGAGACATGTTCTAAAAAGTAGAAAGGATTTTTATGATACACCGACTTCTTGGAAAGAAGAGGATAAAAAGGAATTAAGAATACCTTATGAAAAAATTCTGTTAGGGACTTTTATCTTTTTTATATTGGCCTTAGGTTTTACCTTTTTTAAATTTTTTGGTGGTTCAAATATAATTTCTGGTAATAACATAGATATACTAGTTTCTGGTCCCGTATCTGTTTCTGGTGGGGAAGAATTTTCTTTGAATGTTGAAGTAAAAAACAATAATAATGTTGATTTACAAGTTGTTGATTTACAAGTTGAATTTCCTGATGGTACTAGGAACACAGATGATTTATCTAGAGAGTTAAAAAGATATAGCGAGATTCTCGGCAGTATTGATGTTGGAAATAGTGAAGAAAGGATTATAAAAGCTGTACTTTTTGGAGAAGAAAATAGTCAAAAGGAGATAAGTATTAATGTAGAATATAGAATACCTGGTTCAAATGCTGTTTTTAATAAACAAAAAATTTATTCTTTGTTGGTAAATTCATCTCCGGTTAATATAAAAATTGTTGGTGTTGATGAAGTAAATTCAAATCAACAAGAAGATTTTGAAGTAGAAATTGTTTCAAATTCTTTAACAAAAATTAATGATTTGGTTTTGAAAATAGATTATCCTTTTGGTTTTAATATTATATCTTCTAACCCAATATCAAATGAAAAAAATAATAATATATTTGTTTTAGGAGATTTAGAACCAGGTGGAAAGAGGACTATAAAAATATCTACTATTATACAAGGACAAGGAGGAGAGAATAGAATTATAAAATTTATCGTTGGTACACCACAAGAAGGAGATAATACAATTATAAAAGTTCCTTTCTCCATAACTTCAAAGGAGGTTGCAATAAAAGAATCTTTTATCAGTTTAGATTTTGGTTTGAACGGTCTTTTGGGTGATAAAATTTCAATTAGAAATGGTAATAACGTAGAATCTATTATTGCTTGGAAAAATAATCTTAGTGAAAAGATTTACAATATGTCTGTAAAATTAAAAATATCAGGACTAGCTTTAGATAAAAGTTCCGTAGAAGTTGAAGGGGGGTTTTATGATTCTTATACAAACACAATTATTTTTGATAAACAATATAATGAAAATTTTTCAATAATTAAACCAGCTGATAGTGGAATATTAAAGTTTAATTTTAATATCCTTCCTCAAGTATCAAAACCTCAAGTGTCTTTTAGTAATTCTGTTATAAAAATAGAAACGGTCGTAACCGGAAGTTTGATTGATGAAGAAGCAACACGCTCTGAAGTCTTGTTTAGTAATAGTAAAGATATAAGAGTAACTTCTGATATAAACTTGTTATCTAGAGCTTTTAGGACAATAGGACCTTTTGAAAATACTGGCCCAATTCCACCTAAAGTCGATAATAAAACTACTTATACTATAACTTGGACTGTTACAAATTCATTTAATAATCTTAAGGATGTTAAGGTAACTTCATTTTTATCACCAAATATTGGATGGATTGGTAATATGGACCCAGAAAATAAGAAGGTTAGTTTTAATAGCGACACCGGTGAAATAATATGGGATATTGGTGATATGAAAATGGATACGGGAGACAAAAATCCAGCAGAGACTGTTTCTTTTCAAGTCTTTGTTATACCAAGTGCTAGTCAAATAGGTAAGGAAGTAAATTTATTAGAGGAGACTATTGTAAGCGGAGTCGATGTTTTTTCTGATGAAAAGATAGTAAATTCTAAACCACTTATTAATACGAACATAATATCTGATCCAAGTTACTTTAAGGATATTGGTAGGGTGGTAAATTAAAAACTGGAAAAAAAAGTTCTTTTAAGGTAAATTAAAGATATGAAAAAAGAAATTAATGCAAAAATGGAAGATATAATTTCTCTATGCAAGAGAAGGGGTTTTATATATCAAGGTTCTGAAATATATGGTGGGCTAGCTGGTACATGGGACTATGGACCTTTAGGACTTGCACTTAAGAATAACATTAAGAATCTTTGGTGGAAGAAATTTGTCACCGATAGGGATGACATGTATGGAGTAGATGCTGCAATTCTTATGAATCAAAATGTATGGAAAGCTACAGGACATGTTGGTGGTTTTTCTGATCCACTTGCTGAATGTAAAAAATGCAAAAGAAGATTTAGGACCGATCAACTTGATGATCCAAAGAAATGTCCTGATTGTGGTGGGGAAATGGGTGAAGAAAGACAATTTAATATGCTCTTTAGAACCTCTGTTGGAGCAATTGAAAGCGATGATTCTATCTCATATCTAAGACCAGAAACTGCTCAGGGTATGTTTGTTAATTATAAAAATATTATAGATTCATTTCATCCCAAACTTCCTTTTGGTATGGGTCAGATAGGTAAGGCTTTTAGAAATGAAATCGCTCCTAGGGATTTTATATTTAGAACAAGAGAGTTTGAACAAATGGAAATAGAATATCTTGTTAAGCCAGAAGATTGGCAGGATACCTTCGAACATTTTAGAAAAGAGATGCTCGACTGGACAAAAGAAATTGGTTTAAAGGAGCAAAATGTTTATGAACACGAAATACCAGATGCTGACAGAGCATTTTATTCAAAAAGAACTATAGATTTTGAATTTGAGTTTCCTTTTGGTAAAAGTGAACTTTATGGTTTAGCTTATAGAACAGATTACGACCTTGGAAGGCATTCAGCTTCAAGTGGGGTGGATTTGATTTACATGGATGAAGAAACAAAAGAGAAGTTTACTCCCCATTGTATTGAGCCTTCTTTCGGTGTGGATAGAACTGTTTTAGCTGTTATGTCTGATGCCTATACTGAAGATGAACTTGGTGGAGAAAAAAGAGTTTATTTGAAATTTAATCCAAAAGTTGCCCCAGTGAAAATTGCAGTTTTCCCATTATTAAAGAACAAACCTCAACTCGTAGACAAGGCAAGAGAAGTTTATCAAATACTTAAAAAAGAGTTTGGTAATGTAATGTTTGATGATAATGGAAATATCGGTAAGAGATATAGAAGACAAGACGAGATAGGAACTCCTTATTGTGTTACTGTAGATTTTGAAACTGTAGAAAAAGATAGCATGGTTACTGTTAGAAATAGAGATACAGGTGAGCAAGAAAGAGTACAGATAGATAACTTGAAAGAATATTTTAAAAAAGTCTTATAAAATAAACCCCGAGGGTTCCCCTCTGGGTTTATTTTTTATTTAGCGTTAATTTATGATATATTAAAGATATGATCCCGTTAGAGATTAATTAGTTATGTATTATACTTATATATTAATAAGTAAACATACAGGTAGACTCTATACAGGATATACAAATAACTTACGGAAACGTTTTAAGGAACACAACGATGGTAAATCAAGCTATACTAAGCGAGATAGACCATATTTATTAGTTTATTACGAAGCATGTCTTGATGAAGATGATGCTCGGTCGAGAGAAGAATATTTAAAATCTGGGATGGGTAAACGTTATATTAAAAATAGATTAAAACGTTTCCTATCTCTAACGGGATGAAGTATACAAAAAAAGTTCTTAAAAATGGTTTAAGGATTATTACTATTCCAATGAAGGACAATCCAACAGCCACTGTTTTGGTATTGGTTGAAGCTGGTTCAAAATATGAAAGTAAAGAAAATAATGGGATCTCTCATTTTTTAGAACATATGTGTTTTAAAGGTACCACAAATAGACCTACCGCTTTGGATATATCAAAAGAACTTGATGGTATAGGTTCTCATTACAATGCTTTTACCTCTCAAGAGCATACAGGATATTATGCAAAAGCAGATTATAAAAATCTAGATAAAATTCTAGATGTTGTTTCTGATATGTATTTAAATCCTATTTTTGACGAAAAAGAGATAGAGAAAGAGAAGGGGGTTATTATTGAAGAAATAAATATGTATCTAGATTTACCGAAAGCTGTAGTTCAGGATGAATTATCAAAATTACTTTATGGTGACACTCCAGCAGGTTGGAATATAGCTGGTCCAAAAGAAAATATCAGAAAAATGAAACGTTCTGATTTTATAGATTATAGAAACAAACATTATGTTGCTTCTGCTACCACTGTTGTTGTAGCCGGTAAAATAAATGAGAAAGAGGTTTTTAAGAAGGTCACAAAACTTTTTAAAGATATAGGAAAGTGGAAGAAAGAGGGTAAAGAAAAAGTTGTAGAATCACAAAAAGAACCTCAAGCAACTGTTTTTTATAAAGATACCGATCAAACACATTTGATTTTGGGTGTAAGATCTTTTGATACATACAATAAATACAATCCTATCATTAGAATGATGGTCGGAATACTTTCTGGTGGTTTAAGTTCAAGGCTTTTTGAAAAGATGAGAAATGAGATGGGTATTTGTTATTATGTTTATGCAGATAATGATACTTTAACTGATCATGGTTTGTTCTCAGTTTCTGCTGGTGTAGATAGTAATAGGGTAAAAGAAGCGATAACAGCAATATTAGCTGAACTTAAAAAACTTAAAACAGAGCTTGTAAAAAAAGATGAGTTGGATAAAGTAAAACAATTTTTTATAGGTAATTTAAATTTGGGATTAGAATCATCCGATGATTTAGCTAGTTTCTACGGCTATCAAGAGGTATTAAAAAAGACCCTTAAAAAACCAGAAGATATTATAAAAGAGATAAAAGCGGTTACTCCAGAGGAAATAAAGTTTGTTGCAGAAAGAATATTTAAGGATGAATTGTTGAATTTGGCTATAGTTGGTAAATTTAATGACAAGAAAGAATTCCTAGATATACTTAAATTCTAAACAACAAAAGGGGATTGCACTTTGCGAAATATTGTGCTAATCTTGTCCCTATGAGTAAAAAGGCAACAGTTACAAAAAACAACGAAGAAAAGATATACGAAATCGGATATCACCTTATTTCTTCTATAGCAGAGGAAAATGTTCCTGCTGAAGTTGATACAATTAAAGATGTTTTAGTTAAAGAAAAGGCAAATATTATTTCTGAAGAAATGCCAAAGCTTAGACCACTTGCTTATTCAATTAAAAAAGCTTTTGGTGGAAGCTACAAAACTTTTGATAAAGCTTACTTTGGTTTTATAAAGTTTGAGCTTAACGAAGGGGATATAAAAAATATAGATTCAAGTCTAAAATCAAATGGTTCAGTCTTGAGATATATAGTTGTTAAAACAGAAAGAGAAAATACAATGTATTCTCCAAAGATAACAGTTTTTTCTGATAAAGAATCAAAACCAAAAACATTGAAAGTGGAGAAGACTGAAAAAACAGCTTCTATCGAAGAAATCGATAAATCAATAGATGATTTGGTTTCAGAAGAAGAAGGAGTTGTTGTAGCAGTAGAATAAAATAAAAACAAATGTATTTAAATAAAGCATTTATAATAGGTAATATAACTAGAGATCCAGAACTTAAGTCTCTTCCATCAGGAATACAAGTTACTTCATTTTCAGTAGCTACAAATAGAGTTTGGAAAGATAAAAATGGAGCTAAGCAAGAATCAACTGACTATCACAATATCGTAGTTTTCGGAAAGCAAGCAGAAACTGTTGCTCAATATATGAAAAAAGGAAGTAACATATTGGTAGAAGGTAGAATGCAGACTAGAAGTTGGGAAAGTGATGGTAAGAAGATGTATAGAACCGAAATAGTTGCTGATAGAGTACAATTTGGACAAAAATCAGGAGGTTCATCATATCAAGAAAAGACAACTTCCGATGATCAATCAAAAAATAGTAAGGCCGATAATATGGATACAATAGAATATCCAACAGAAGAGATTAATCCAGAAGATATACCATTCTAGTTTAAAGTAAAAAGTTTATAAAGTATAAATAATATAATACAAGATGAAGCAGTGTTTTTTTTCACAAAATAATATAAAGTATGTTGATTACAAAGATGTAGAACTACTTAAGAAATTCTTAAACCCACACGCAAGAGTTCAAGGTAAAAAGAAAACTAGTGTATGTGCTAAGAGTCAAAGACAACTTGCACAAGCAGTAAAGAGAGCAAGATACATGGCATTATTGCCTTATATAGCTAGATAAAAAAATCGCCGTTGGCGATTTTTTTGTTGTACTGTCTAACTTTAAGAAGGGGATTCAGTTTTTTATTGAAGAATAAAAATCTGTTTACAATTTTATATTATCTGGATTGCTTCGTTACCACTCGCAATGACAATCCTCATTATATTTTTTGTATTCAATATTCTACACTCTATATTTATTTTTTGGCTTGTCTTTTAAAAATTTTTTATGTAGAATCAATTCTGTTATTAGATAAGTTTAAAATTTATGGCTATATTAGATTACAGTGAAGTTACAGAAAGAAAGATTATACTTTATGAAGGACAACCTTTTGAAGTTTTAAGTTCTCATGTTTTTAGAAAACAAATGAGAAAACCAGTTAACGCTACAAAATTAAAAAATCTTATTACAGGTAAAATTACAGAAGTTTCTTTTCATCAATCAGAAAGAATAGAAGAAGCAGACATTGAATATAAAGACGCAAAATTTTTATATCAGAACAAAGGGGAATACTGGTTTTGTGATCCAAGTAATCAATCAGACAGGTTTAAACTCTCGAGTGAACTTTTAGGTACTCCAGCAAAATTTATAAAAACAAATTCTGTTATAGAGACAATGGTTTTTGATGAAGAAGTTATAGGAGTAAATGTTCCCATAAAAGTAGATCTTAAGGTTACAGAAGCTCCTTATGCAGTGAAAGGGGATACTACATCAGGTGGAACTAAACAAATAACTTTAGAAACTGGTGCTGTTATAAATGCACCTTTATTTATAAAAGATAACGAAACAGTTACGGTTAATACTCAGACAGGTGAATATGTAAGTAGGGCAGATATAAGTAAATAATAAAAACCCCGAGGGTTCCCCTCGGGGTTTTTATATTTCTTTTTACTTTATAAACTTGTAACTTTATACTTATTCAGTATCTTCTGTGAAATAAATCTCTTGCCAATCCAAAGATACCTAAAACAAATATAACCATACCTAACGATAGGGTAATAGAAATATTTATCTTTGGTATGTATACCATCGCTATACCAAGTATTATTATTAAGACCCAATAAAAATATCTCATATGTAATTTTTATATTATTTATGAACTTTTTACTTATCTTAAATCTCTTTTAACTTCTCTCTTATCGTTTTAAGAATTGTATTTGTAATTTTAGGATTTTCTTTGAGATATGTTCTGGCCGCATCATAACCTCTACCTATTTTTTCTCCATTATATTCATAAGAAGATCCAGATTTTTTAACTATTCCCATCTTTTCACCAAGTGCAAGCATTTCTCCTTCTTTTGAGATACCCTCATTGTACATAAGGTCGAATTCTGTTTGTTTGAATGGGGCAGCAACTTTATTTTTAACAACCTTAACCCTAACTCTTCCTCCCATTATTTCTTCACCTTTCTTAATTTGTGCAATTCTTCTTATATCAAGTCTTATAGAAGTATAGAATTTCAACGCTTTTCCTCCCGGAGTTGTTTCTGGATTACCAAACATTACACCTATTTGCATTCTTATTTGATTGATGAAGATAACTACTGTCTTTGATTTTGCTACTATCGCTGTAAGTTTTCTGAGAGCTTGTGACATAAGTCTTGCTTGTTTACCTACATGATACGCTCCCATATCACCCTCGATTTCATCTTTTGGTGTAAGAGCTGCTACAGAGTCAATAACAATAACATCCATCTTTCCAGACCTTACAAGACTATCCACAATGTCTAAACCCTGTTCACCAGTGTCTGGTTGAGAAATAAGTAATTGTTCAATCTTTACTCCAATCTTCTTTGCATATTCAGGATCCATAGCATGTTCTGCATCTATATAGGCACAGATACCACCCATCTTTTGAGCTTCAGCAACAACGTGAAGGGCTAGGGTAGTTTTACCAGAAGATTCAGGACCGAATATCTCGATTATTCTACCTCTAGGAAGTCCACCTACGCCCAAGGCAGCATCAAGACCAATAGAACCAGTAGGAATAACATTTACATTAATCTTTGGTTTTTCTCCAAGCATCATTATAGATTCATCACCAAATTTAGTTTTTATGGCATTCATCGCATCTTCTATCTTATCCATACTTGCTTTACTTGGATTACAAACAGTATCTTCTTCTAAAGATGTTTCTTCAATATTTTCTATATCTTTTTCTTCTAATTCAACTTTTTTACTTTTTATCTTTTTTGCCATAAATTTACTTGTCCGTCCGCCTGTAGCGGATTAGGATTAATTAATAATTAATACTATTTCTTCCTTTTATTTTATCATATTTATATATTCTATAATAAGTGAATTTGTTTTGTATTTGTATTTTTTACTAGCGAGCGAGTTTTCTCTTTTTAAAACCATTTCGCAGCGCGACGGCGCGAGAATAGCAGATTTCTAGCAAGAAATCATGCGCGGTTTTAAAAAAAAAGAAAACGAGCGAGCCTTCACTTGTAAATTACCTCCAAAACTTTCTCAGTCTTTCTCCCAAATTTATCACTGGCTTTAATGACTAGAGTATTATATCCATAAGACAATAATAATCCTTCTTTAAAATTACCTTGTTCATCTATATATATTTTTCTATCATTTAAACTTATTTCAGTAATATTTTTTGCAGTACCAACTACTTCAGTAAAAGAACTAGATACCAATGAACCATTTTGAGGGGATAGTACTTCTATCCTAGGCCCGAGAATAACTTTTTTTATTTCATATAGAGTATATCCAACAAAAACAACCACTAGTATGATAGCAATCAGTAATTTAATATATCTTCTTGTTTTATGTCTATCGGTCATTTATTTGAGAAAGTTATTCTTTAATAAAATCGTTTTTTGTATTTGTGTTTTTACTAGCGAGCGAGGATGTTCATTTTTAAAACCTTACGGAAGATAATTTTTAGCAAAAAAATATCTGAGTAGAGAAGAAATTTTTTGACGGAAAAATTTCTATCGTGTTTTTAAAATGAATATTTGAGCAAGCCTTTACCCTAAGTAATCTCCTTCCTTGTGTTCTACTCCTTCCAAATGTTCTTCTTCTGGCATAATAGGTGTACTATCTTCTTTACCAACCAATATTTCTCTAGGTTTTGCTCCATCTCCTGGACCAATGATACCTCTTTGTTCTAATATATCCATCAACCTCGCAGCTCTCGCATAACCAACTCTAAGTTTTCTCTGTATATAAGAGGTAGATGCTTTACCTGCATTTATAACCTCTTCTTTTGCTTGTTCATATAACTCGTCATCACCATCATCATCAAATGAACTTCCGGCTATCACATCACTTCTGTCATTAGCTACCTCTGTTAAATCTATCTCACCACCGATCAATTCATCCCTATATGCATCTGCCAAGTATTTTGCAACATCTTTAACTTCTTTTTCAGATATAAAGGCAGATTGAATTCTGACAGGTTTAGACATTTCTCCACCGAGATAGAGCATATCTCCAGCGCCCAAAAGTTTTTCAGCGCCAGTAGTATCAAGAATTGTTCTAGAATCTATCTGAGATACAACCTGTAGAGCAATTCTCGCAGGAACGTTTGCTTTGATAAGACCAGTAATAACATTTACAGAAGGTCTTTGTGTAGAAAGGATAAGGTGTATACCAACAGCACGGCTCATCTGAGCTAGTCTAACTATTCCAGCTTCCAATTCTCTTGGATATGACATCATGATATCTGCAAGTTCATCTATTACAACAACCACATAAGGCATCGGTTCTGGTAAAATGTTTCTTTCTGGATCGTATTTACCAGCTTTCTTTAATTCCTCAACTTTTTTGATTTCAGGATTTAGTATATTTTTGTGGTATGAATCTATATCTTTTACAGCGTGAGACTCTAATATATCGTATCTTCTATCCATTTCTTTTGTGGCCCATTTCAAAGCAAGAATAGTCTTTTTTGCATCTGTTATAACTGGGGTTAGTAAGTGAGGGATTTTGTTATACAAAGTAAGCTCAACCCTTTTTGGGTCTATCATTATAAATCTCAAATTTTCTGGTGAATTTCTATACAAAAGCGAAGTTATAACTGTATGTATTGTTACAGATTTACCAGATCCAGTTGCACCAGCAATAAGTACGTGAGGCATTTTTGCCAAGTTTGCATAATGTGATTTACCAGAAATACCTTTTCCGAGAGCAACCATAAGTGGTTTTTCTGATTTTTGGAATTCTTCTGAACCGATAAGTCCAGAAAGACCAACTGTTGATTTTACGGAGTTTGGTATTTCTATACCGACGAGTGACTTACCAGGGATAGGAGCTTCTATTCTTATAGGGTGAGCAGCAAGTGCAAGAGAAAGGTCATTTTGTAAACCAAGTATTCTAGATATTTTTACACCTTCTGCTGGTTTTAGAGCATATCTTGTGACAGATGGTCCTATAGACACTTCATCCATTTCAACATCGATGTCGAAGTTCTGTAGAGTTCTCTTTATGATATTTGCATTTGCCTTGATATCTCCAGTTACTATTCTTCCTTTATCATCTTCAAGAAGAGACAATGGTGGGGGAGTGTATTTTGTATTACCAACAGCACGAGGTGTAACTTTTAATTCTTCCTCTTCTGCAGGTCTGACGAAAGCTCCTTTTGATACTTTCTTGGGTTTTTCTTCCTCTATTTCTTCTTCATCTTCCTCGTCCTCTTTTTTCTTTTTCTTGTCTTTTGTATTGTCTGGCTTTTGACTATTTTCTATTTTGAGATTTTCTATATCTTCTTCGTCATCAAAATCTTCTTCTTTATTCTTTTTCCAGAACATAATAGATTGAATTGTAATTTTTGTTTCAAAGAGTATTAGACAAGAAATTACTAAAACTGCGACAAGTATTATTGCACTCGCATACAATCCGAAGAGTTTGAGTAGTGGGGTAGAGATAGCCCATCCAACATAGCCACCTTTTGCGGTCCAGTAAGTTTTTGAGATTAGGTCTATGAGTCCAAGTCCAGAGATAAAAAATAATACACCACCAAAAACTTTTAGTTTGTTGAACTCCCTTTCTTCTGCCTTAAAAAAAGAAATCGAAAGTAGTAGGAAAAAAGTTGGTATTAGAAAGTATCCTATACCGAGTAGTATGGAGAGTATCAGATAGATTTTATCACCGACAATACCGGCCTTGCTTACCGCAGCTAGTATAAAAATTATTGATAGTACAAGGAAGGTGATTGCAAGGATTGCTTGTTTGGTTTCGTTCTTAACTGTACTCCAAAAACTTGTCTTTGTGATTATATTTTTTTTAACATTTTTTTCTTTTTTCTTTGATGCCATAATTTTATTTTTTACAATCATTTCTGTCATTCCTGCGTAGGCAGGAATCCAGGTTTGATACTTTTTTAATTTAATTTTCTGAATTCTTTTGTATGTATAATTATATCAAATTTATTATCTAATTTCTCCCAAAATTTTAATGTGTCATCTTGTTATAGATCGGAATATAGTATCGTATGTCATTTCGGCGGAGGCCGGAATCCTTAAAACCGAGTGAACTCTTGGATCTCCAAAAAGGGTCCGCTCGGTTTTTTGTATTGTCATTCCCGTGTAGACGGGAATCCAGTATTATTTTGTATTTTTGCATTTCTCTATATTCTATATTCAACATTCAATATTCTATTTTTTATTTTCCCTTTACTTTTTTTATTGGACATACTATCATAGACAACAAGAGATAGTTCGTCCTTAAAAAATTAAAAGACAGCTCATATAAGACACTTGTAAATAAAGGACTTTTTATTATTAGACATTAATCGGACATATACAAAATATGGACAATCAAAACAATTCTGTCGGTTTCAATAGTCAGAACATACCGTTAGTTAATAACGGCATAGAACAGATTTTCTCTGGAGACTCTTATGGTCTTTTTGTCTTTAAGAAAGTTGAGAAGATATCTACAGCTGTCTATATGCTCACTGGTCTCATGTCCGATACAGAACCGATGAAGTTGAGACTGAGAGAGCTTGCAGATGAGTTGGTCCAAAGTAGTTTGTTGATGTCTGAGAGAGTTTGGGGAGAAGACTATTTACAAAAAAATATACTTAATTCTTTAACTGAAATTTCTGTACTTTTTAATATAGCAGAGGCAACAAGAATGGTTTCAAAAATGAACTACAATATCTTGTCTACAGAACTACAAAAAATGATTGATTTTATAATCACTTCAAACAAAAATTATTCATCAGCAAAGATTGCTTTTCCACAAAATATTTTCTCAGGAGATTACAATTATGTTCCAGACAATTTGGCAAATAAAACTATGGAAGGTTCTGTTGGGTATAATAATAAAAATAGAGAAGATATTTATAAAGGACAAAAGGACATCAACAAAGACACTGTCTTTAATAAAATGTCTGATGTGAAAATTGGTGATAGAGAAAAAATAGTAAAAGACAAAAATAACAGACAAGATATAATAAAGGATATGTTAAAAGGCGGGGTGAAGTTAACTATAAAAGATTTTGCTCAGAAGATAAAAGGATGTAGTGAAAAGACAATACAAAGAGAACTTATAGTAATGCTAACCAGTGGTGTGTTGAAAAAAGAAGGAGAAAGAAGATGGTCAAAATATTT
>JACCEE010696104.1_pt1 | contig 13377 bp, 6 predicted proteins | sample 7449931 | NCBI WGS metagenome assembly JACCEE01 (sample SAMN15323457, study PRJNA562643) | freshwater metagenome | isolation source: river surface water | place: USA:Blue River Watershed | collected 2017-08-19 | reverse complement strand
TGCTGCTGTTGAATGAGCGGAACCGATATGCTGCAAGACAATTCGTTTATTGTTCTGATAACGCACAACCTGCACTGCCGTTGCATTGAAGGCTGTTTTGACAACCCTGATTTTCATGCTAAATTTACCTTAGTGCGGTAATTTTAGAGTTTATAAATAAAGGCTGATTATGTGATGCTTACAGCTACACTAAATTTAATGGGACAAGCCAGGAAACAATCACCAATTTAAGCCATCAACATGATTTCTAAAAAAGAGAAACCACTAAACCATGGGTGTTGATTTAGTGGTTTCACGGTGATTGGAATGCACAAAACATGCTGGTATTTACGGCATTGGATACCCTTCGAACCATTTATTCCAAATGGTATTGAATGTTTTATCTGTTTTCATGGCATCAAGATGTTGTTGCCATTGCTGAACAGTACTGGCCGGAGTATTGAGTGAAAATGCAATATAATCCTTCAAATCAGACGATTGCATCTGTTGAGTCAGATCACTCAAAGGTACCTCACTGATATTGGCAAGCCATTTCACATCCAAATCCGTCATCAGAAGAGCCTGCACCTCACCGCTTATCAATTGCTGAAACGCTTCCATGGATGTACGCGATGTGGCAACAATGTTTTGGAAACCATTTTTGACCAAATAATCATAGGTAAACCAGCCCTCAGGAGTTGCAATTGATTTTAGGGCTTTTGCCTGATCTATTGTTTGAATGGACAACCCCGAAGATGCCAGTGTATAAAAATAGCTTCTGCTTGTGGAAATAGGACCGACCCATTGAAACATATTTTCGCGTTCTGGAGTACGGGTGATGTTAAATATTGCGCTGTTTGGCAAGTACTGCACGACGGAGTATGCATCAGTCCACACGCTCATGTTGATTTTATTAACATGCCCGGTTCTTGACTGAATTTCATTCACAATATCCACAGAAGAGCCTTCAACTTTACGTGTTGTATCTTTGCCGGTCATATAGCTGAAGGGGGGACTGGCTTCGGTATAAATCTGAATGGTTCCGGGCATATAATCGGAAGGCATTATTGACATATAATTCCTCATAATCGAGATAGACTGCTTATTCTTTATCATCTCTTCAATGGCTTTTTGAGTGTTGCTGACAACTGCATCGCTTACGTCTTTTGAAAAGGCAATGTAATTATACACCGTTCGGTATCGTGTCACTGTCATAACATTCTCCATGAAATATCCTGATGGAAGCGACTTAACCAAATGGAAGAAATCGCTGGCAATGAAACGAACACTACCACCCATAAATGCAGCTATAGCTTCGTCGTAGTTGTTGTAGTACACCAGATTTTTAAACCCAAGCTCCTCAAGAGTGGTGGTTTCAATCCAGTTTCTGGTCACAGCTATTGAGGAAAGAAGCTTGCAATCTTCAAGAGGCATAGGATACACATTGCCTGAGTTTCCATTTTCAAAGATTGCATACATTGACTGACTCGTTGGGCCTGCCCATTTGAAAAGGTCTTTACGTTCGGGGGTATAACCGATTGACATCAGTGCTTTGTTTGGGCCTTTTAAAGCAGCATTGTATGCACTTGGCCAGGATTCAGACATGCTCATCTCAAATTTAACTCCTGCACTTTGCAGAGCCTCTGCAGCTATATCTGCATCGATACCAACAATTTCACCATCTTTTTCAATCAGGTTTGGTGTAAACTCTACTCCACTAATCTGGATGATACTACCTTCTTCTTCTTTATCACAGCTGTTCAGAACAAGGAGTGTCGCTAGTAAAAAAAACGACGCTGCAATTAGAAATAATCTGTTTCTCATGACTAACTCTTTATTAGTTATTTCTTTATCAATTTTCCTTTTATAACTTTATTGTCGAGTGACAACGTATATAAATAAACTCCAGAAGGTAAGTTTGCCACGTTTATTGATTCTGAATGCATAACCCTCTGCGACAACACTTTTTGTCCCTGAAAATTGAATAATTCAAAGACATACTGATTGTTGGTGTTATTCAATTGAAAGGATAGTTTATCGGTGAATGGACTTGGATAAACAAATGAACTTTGCGTTTCTTTTTCGGTATCAATAGCAGAAAAAACATGCATTGAATAATAATAATTCCTTTTTAAGATATAGGGAGATCCAGATTCATAATAATAAGATGTGGCTTCCTCGATTAACTTTTCACCTGATTCATTGTAAGTATATTTGACATCATAATTTTTTATAAAATTTCCACTTAGAGTGTCGAATTCAAAAGATGTAGTGAGAGATACATTTCCAAAAGCGTCATAATCGCTTTCTTTTTTGTGACACAACACCAATTGCCCCTCATCATTTCGAATATATTGTTCTATCTGTTTTTCGCGATTGTTTACATCATACGTGAATGTATCTCTTGTACTGATATACCATTCATTTGAAAGGGTATCCAGCAACAACATCTGGTCGTTTGATATGTTCCCATGAGCATTATAAAGCAACTCTTGTTTAGTAACAACCACCCACAAGCTTTTTTCATTGTCCCATTCAGATTCAATGATTCCTGTTACATCTCCTTGTTCGTTATAGCTGTTTTCAGTTTTGCTGATGTTTACCCATTGATTAGATGATACATCCCAATTTTTGGTTACAACCGAGGTCAAATGTCCAATAGAGTCATAACCTGACTCTAACAAATCCCCCTGACCTTTCCATTGGTTCATTTCACTATCCCAATCATAGTAGCTGTGTAATATTATTTTTCCTTGTTCATTGTATACATTTTCGTACTTGAAACTTCCTTTTTTAAAAACCCAGGTATTGCTTATACTATCAAAAAATGAAGCATTATAAAGAGTCTGGTTTCCTTTTACATCATAATTCATTTCGTTTCGATGATGAATCAACCACTCACCTTTAATATTGTCATACGTATAGTTGGTTGAAATAACGATATGCAAGCCATTCTCCGTATAAGAATGAATGCTTTCAGTTTTTCTTGCGTTTACCCATTGTTTGGTTTCAGCATTCCATGAACATTCAACATATTGTTCACAATCAGAATTATACTTATATTCCTCTTTACTATTGGGCTTCCATTCTCTTGTATCACTATCCCAGCTATCTTTGATAAGCATCGACAACCGACAACTGGCATCAAAGGTTGAATCCACTCGTTGTCTGCCACTCCAGCTTGCAGCATCTGTGTTCCAGTAATACCAACTAAAATGTTGAGTAAGCCCCTCGGAATCATATTCCCATACTTGCTTATCTCCACCATAGATAATCCCTTCGTACGTTTCTAAATACACCACACTATCGAGAAGTTCCCGTTCGGCCTGGGCAGCCTTCGGATTACTAGCCCTAAAACCCCTTTCTGAAACTCGAACAGCATCAGGCACCTGAGCACTTAGTTGATTGAAAAAAGCTGTTGTTACAAGCAACAATAAAACTAGTTTACGACTATTTTTCATAATGTCAGTTCATTAGTATAGTAAATCTAAAGGAAAACATATCAAATTAAATTCTGTAATGGCCTGTCCTTTTACCGACGTATCTATCAGGGGACTTTTCAACAGTTCAGCATTGCTTGGTTAATCATCTTTTGTGCAACCGTCAACACTATGGATGAATCGAAAAGACTGAATAAGAAGCTTCTTTCCCTTATTGTGTTTTCATTCTAATATTCAAGCATCCGAATTAAAGATATAAATAAGATTTCAGAAATAAAACAGGTTTTAACACCAATTTAGTAATTTGGGTTTATGCAATAATAGCTTTCGAGGGATATGGAGCCGATCAATTATCTAATTTGATTGATGTGGAAAATCACGTCACAGACGAAAAAAAAATACCCCCTCGTTTGCAATTCGCGCAAACGAGGGGGTAAGTATATTGTTGTTAAACGACGACAATTAGCGTTTCACGTACTTTTTACCGTTTTGGATGTATAAGCCTGCGGGGAGTCGCTCGAAATCTTTGCCTACATTGCGACCATAAAGATCGTAAAAGGGCGATGATGAATCCGGCTTGTTTGAATTGTTCTTGATGTTGTCAACGCCTGTTGTGTTTTTTGGTGCTCCCAGACCATGTGCAAAACCGGCGTAGGTATGTTTGCGGTACCAGTCGAGTGTCCATAGTCCTACAGGTGTGTTGGCACGCCAGCCGCTGTTCGATGGTGAATCAGTCGCACACCACTGACAGATACCCCACTGTTGTTCAACGGGAACAATCTCCAAGTATTTCTTAATGATCCATTCGTATAGGTCGGCCATGCGCTTATGCATTGCTTCAGTCATATTGGCTGTTGGTACGTTATTACCGCTGGCATCGACCATACCCATGTCTAATTCACTGATACGAACCCATTTTCCGGTTGCAGCCATGAGTTTGAAGCTGTTCTCAATAGCATTCTTCTTGCTTTTCTGGGTAGCCTCATTCATATAGCACGATATGTGCATCTGAGAGCCGATGCCGTCTATCGTTGTTACACCGTCGGCTTCCCAAAGTTCTATCCATTTAATCAGCGATTTCAGTTTTTTATTGCCGTCCCAGTCACTTTCAAGGTTGTAGTCATTAACAAACAGTGTCAGTTTACCATCGTCACCACCTTTTGAAGCCATTGAATTGGCATAATGCAGACGAGCCAAACGTACCGCCTGACGCATATATTCCAGATCACCCATGTGGTCTTGCCAGAAGAAATCCCCGTCGTTGCCGCTGTAATGCTGAAGTTCATAAACACCATCACCGTTGGTGTCACCCCCTGAGATCGCCTCGTTAACCACGTCCCATGCCTTCACGTTACCAGCGCAGGCTTCCATCATACCGCCAATCCATCGGTCCATGGCATATACCAGCGTGTCGTGCTTGGCCTGATCTGACAATGGAACGCTCTTAGGTAGTAGAATGTATACGTAATCTGTAGTGATTGTGGCGTCGGTTACAGCGCTTTCGCCGAAGTGCCTCCATGCAAACGATGAAACATCGGTTCCATCAAACGAACCGTTCGTTACTCGTTCCACACCATTTACCTTAATGCTTACATTGTCAAAATAATAGGCGTTGGCACTGGCAAATTCGTTAAGGTTGAAAGCGATTGTTTGTCCGGCATTGGCAAAAGTTCCTTTACTGGTCACTGTCTTCCACTCTGTTGTGAAGTTGACATCACCAACTGCTTGATAGTGTACATATTCCCCCGGAGTGTTATGTATCTGAGTTGTGGCTTTGGCTACATTGTCTGCACGTACTTCGGCCGAGAACTCATAAGTGTCGCCATTATTGAAACTGCCTAACTTGATCCAGAGCTGGTTATCCCATGCATTCGTGTTTTTTGCAGTGGCATTCATTACAATGCAGCTACGGGTAGCCTTTTTACCTTCTACTGATTTTTCAAAATTGATGTTTTTAATCCAGATGTCACCAACAAAGTCTCCATGTTGGAAAAGCAGAAAACTATTATTGACAGTGCTTGTATAATCAATTTCCACATCCGTCCAATCCGTTGTGAAGGGTATCAACGCAGTTGGTCCGCCGCCCCAGTCTCCAAGTTTAGTATGGATATTGCCGGCAGCTGATCCTTTTACGGTAATGGTCATTTTGTAGGTCACACCGTTCTCAGTAGGAATGTTGTCCATGACAATGTACTGAACATCCCAAAAGTTTGGGGTCATCATGGTGGTATGTACCTGAAGACCGTCTGGAACGAAAGAGGTGGTATAGCCAAACGTTGTTTTGTCTGATGACCAACCTATGTTTGTTTCCTTTGTGAAGTCCTTTGCTTTCAATAAGGCCCATGCGGTCGTGTCACTGTCTTCAAAAGGCTGAGGGGCCTTGTCTTTGATCAAGCCGTTCAGATAGCCGGCAGGCTGTTGGGAATGCCAAGCCAGTGTATGTCCGTATATATTTACACCGGCTTTTGATGCGGCATTGACGAAATTGGTTACGGTACCGAAATTCATTTTCCCGTCATTTCCCACACAGCTTGACATCTTCATTTCATTGCCTGTTACTGTCTCGGTGAAATAGCCATTTACAACAGCCTTAACGGTGCTGTTGTTAAGGTAATCGTTGCCACCTACGGCAAGGCCTAGTTTGAAGTTAGGATACTTTTGATAGTCAATATAATCCTTGAGTGGCAAATAATCTTTCAGGTATCCGTAATCCGTAGGGTTCGTCGGAATACCAGTTGTGTAGCTCTGCGCACTTAATGTTATTGTACCGTACGCGGCTAAAGCAAGTAAAATAAATCTCAGTTTCATATAATTCATATAATATTATTATGACTAATTACTATTCATTTTAAAGACGTTATTTACTAATTTGTTCGTCGAAACCAATACGGCTACTTACAAATTTTCGCGCAAATATACTCAATTTTTATCAACACATTTTGAATTATCGATCTGTAGGATATGCCAATAAGCTTATTTTTCAGGTAACCACTGCCAGTAAAATACAGTGTAACTTTCAAAGCCAAAGTGGGTATAGATGCAATTAAGGAAGCAGAGACTCTTTGTGAGAGAAACTCGATGAATGGCTACTAACCTGTGTTAGATTGAACTCGCAAGCTCGTTTCCTCTTTCATCTCCTTTAACTCCTCTTTGTTCCATTAAACTCGACATTCAGGAATGGTTTTTTTTATGTTTTGCCTCACATGATTGAATTTTTTGTGTTCTGCAGAACTCGTTCCTCGTTTCCCTCATGTCTCCTTTTAATACGGTTGAAGTTTTTTCCGGAGAAAGAGACTCAAGTATTATGGCACGAGCGTCGGAGCAAAGCTTTAAGAAGAGACTAAAAATTGTACATTTGCTATCCTTAATTCAGGATTCTGATATAATAAGCACTTGCAATGGGACCTCTTTTTATTATTGGCATTTTCTTCTCGTTTTTTCTGCAATTCTTACTTTTTTCGAAGAAAAACAAAACAGTTGTCGATAAAATCCTGGGGAGCTGGATGTTCTTTATTGGTTTGCACCTGTTGAATTACTACGCCTACCATTTGGGCTATTGGGATAAATTTCCACACCTAACAGGTATAACTCACCCTTTTCCTCTGTTGTACGGTCCATTTTTATATTTTTATGTTATTTTCTCAATCCGGAAAACACAAATCTTCCGAAACAAGGATTTTTTACATTTCTTGCCGGCCATTCTTTCGTATCTGTATATGTTCCCATACTTTTTCCTGTACAGCGAAGAGAAAAAACGTCTGGTCGATTCGGGCCAATTGACCGATTACCGTGTGTTTATGATGGTTTCGTTGGTCGGGTTTGTAGTTTCGGGAGTTGCTTATGCTATTCTGGCTTACCGACTTATAGGCCGGTTCAATAAGATGGTTCACGAAAACTTGTCGTACGACGAAAATATCAACCTTAACTGGCTTCAATACTGCATATTAGGCGTTTTGGGCATTTTTCTTACTGTTGGCTTTTTTTCAGCAATTCAATACTTGTTCCATTTGAATTTGCCCTTCAACCCTGATTTCATTTATTATTCCGAAGTGATCCTCTTCATCCTTTTTATAGGCTATTTTGGCATCAGGCACGAATCGCTTTTTATTGAGAATGCGTCTATTGGAACTGTTCAGGAAGAAGAAAAGACTGAAAACAAAACATCAGCAGAATATAGAAAGTCGGGCTTAAAAACCGATGATGCTGAAACTTATCACAACAAGCTGCTGCAACTAATGACCAGCAAAAAACCTTTTCTTGAACCAAAACTAACCCTCAACACGTTGGCTTACGAACTGGACATTACTGTCAACCATCTGTCGCAGGTGATCAACCAGTTTCAAGGAAAGAATTTTTACGACTTTGTGAACGAATACCGCATTGAGGAGTTCAAAACCCGTGCGCTTTCGACTAAAAACAGACACCTCAGTTTGCTTGCCTTAGCCCTCGATTCTGGCTTCAACTCAAAATCATCGTTCAATTCGGTGTTTAAAAAGCATACCGGAATGACTCCTTCGCAATTTTTAGAGAAAGAAAAGCAAGAGCAAACGATCTAATCAAGTCGCTATAAATAAACAGATTGAACGTCCACACCTACACGTCTGGACTTCCAATTGGTGCGTCTCCATAGGCTTGGACGACGCACTTTGTGTTTGTGTTCACCTTTGCCAAAAAAATTAAACGATATGAGAACACAACTTTTCTTTTTCACTTGCTTAATGGTACTTTTTGTTACAACTGCAAAAGCACAAAACCTAACCCAAACCGTTAAAGGCAGGGTAATCGACAAAATTAGCCAAACTACACTTCCCGGGGCTACAGTAATAATAGCCGAAAGTAATCCTCCAATTGGCACAACAAGCAATGCCAATGGTGAGTTCCGACTTGAAAAAGTGGCTTTGGGACGCTATAATCTCGAAGTAAGAATGGTAGGGTATATGCCCGTAACTGTTCCCGAAGTGTTGGTTGGAAGCGGCAAAGAAGTGGTGCTTACTGTTGAAATGCTCGAAGCCGTTACAGGTCTGGACGAAGTTGTTGTGAGAGCTGGCAGCAACAAGGAGCGGCCGCTCAACAGCATGGCAACTATCAGTGCACGGTCGTTCAATGTGGAAGAAACGCGCCGCTATGCCGGTGGTATGGACGACCCTGCGCGACTGGCAACTGCTTTTGCAGGGGTTACTGCCGGAGGAAACTCGCAGGACAATGCCATTGTAATCAGAGGCAATTCGCCAAAAACGGTTTTATGGCGCGTTGAAGGAGTCGATATTGGTAACCCAAACCACTTTTCGGGGGCCAATGTTGCTGGCGGAGGTCTTGTTACCACCATTAGCAGTCAAATGCTTGCCAACTCCGATTTCTTAACGGGCGCATTCCCGGCAGAATACGGCAACTCGCTTGGCGGGGTGTTCGATATAAAACTACGAACCGGCAACAACGACAAGCATGAAAAAACGGTACAAGTGGGCATTATGGGTATCGACCTGTCGGCTGAAGGGCCTTTAAGCAAAAATGGAAATGCTTCGTATTTGTTCAACTACCGCTATTCAACCTTGGGATTGCTGGCAAAAACTGGCCTTATGCCCATTGATCAAACGCCTGTTTATCAAGATTTGTCGTTCAAACTGAACTTTCCAACCAAACATGCCGGCACCTTTTCGTTTTGGGGCGTGGGCGGTATCGACAACATTTCGGACAAAGAAGAAGCCGACTCTGCAAAATGGGAAACCGAAACCGACCGCATGAAAAACAACTGGGACGAGTGGTTTGGTGCCACTGGCATCAGCAACAAATATTCGTTGAACACCAAAACCCATATCAACACAAGCATTGTGGCTACTGGGAATATGAAAAAGCTTTGGCAGAAACGCCTCGACAATGCACTGGAGCTTCAAAACGACATGACATTGAACAGCAACACCAGCAAAATCAGCCTCAACTCGTACGTTAACCACAAATTCAATGCAAAACTAAGCAGTCGCACAGGATTTAACATCAACTCGTTACACTATAAATATGATTTAAGCGGAACGTTGAACGAAAACCCCGACACCTACCGCAAGTTTACCGACGAAGCGGGCAACAGTATTCATGCGCAAGCTTACACGCAACTGAAATACAACGTAAGCAACACGCTGAGCCTGAATGGAGGCTTACAAGCCGAATACTTTGCCGTTACCAAAAAATATACCATCGACCCTCGTTTTTCAGTGAATTGGGATTTTGCTTCAAACCAATCGCTTACCATTGGCTACGGCAAGCACAGCCAACTAGAAGATTTGAGCATGTACTTCATAAAAAAGAGAGAAAATGGCACAGATAATTACCTTAACAAAGACCTCGATTTTTCGCATGCACACCACTTGGTTTTGGCGTACAATTGGCACATTAATAATAATTTGAGACTTAAAGTCGAACCTTATTACCAGCATCTTTACAACATTCCGGGCATTGCCGACAGCTCGTTTTCGATGATCAACTACAGGCAAGACCTCACTTTTCAGTCGAAGTTGGAAAATAACAGCATAGGCCGCAACATTGGTATCGATGTCACACTTGAACGGTTCTTAAAAAACAATTTCTACTACTTGGTAACAGCCTCGGTTTTCGATTCGAAATACAAAGCCGACGACAATATTTGGCGTAACTCGCGCTACAATAAACAATTTGTGGCCAATTTTCTGGTTGGAAAAGAGTTTGTTATTGGGCCGAAGAAAAACAACCTGCTTGGCGTGAATCTAAGAGGTGTTGTTTCGGGCGGAGAATTTTACACGCCAATCAACCAAACAGCATCGCTTGCTGCCAAACGCCCCATTTTCGACGAGAAGAATGCTTTTAGTCTGAAAGACCCTGTGACCAAATTTGTAAACCTGTCGCTTACTTATCGTGTAAACAAAGCACACCACTCAAGCATTTGGGCATTCCAACTGAACAACGTACTGGGCGAAAAACAATTTGACAAATACGAATACAGCTACAAAGAGAAGTCATTTGTTAGGGCATCAAAAGTGTACAAACTCCCTATGATTAGTTATAAAATTGAATTCTAACAAGGAATTCATTAAGAGGTGGATTGAGTTCACACCGTTTGGATGACTTTAAGTGCAGGAATAAAGAGCGATTAAAGGCGACGAACCCGCCTTTAATCGCTATGAAATTGGAAACATTAATTCTAAAAAATAACTACAACTGCAACAATGAATACAAAGTACAACCTTGAGTGTTTAATACCCCGACATTTCTTGTTTTAGTCTGTTTCTGTTATGTACAGCATCTCTATTTGAAGGATTCAGCATGACACTTTTTTCGAAATATTCAAGAGCTTTTACCTTGTTCCCCGTTTGGATGTATGCGATTGCCTTGTTGTTGCAAAATTCTTCAACTGGAGGGTAGTTACTTTCAAGTTGATCGTAAATTGTTATTGCTTCAGCCCAATTTTGTGTGGTCAATTTTATACGCGCTTTTTGCTTCAGCGCTTCAAAATTGTTGGGGAAGTATTTTAAAATAGCATTGTATGCTGCTTCCGCATTTTCAATATCCTTAAGAGAAGAGTAAATTGTTGCTATTTCAAACAGTGCTTCAATATCTTCATTATTATTGGTATATCTTTTCTGCAATAAGCGTAGAGCTTCCTGATTCTGAAAAAAGTAGAGGCGTTTATTCCCTTGAGTATAATAATACTGAGCAAGCAATTTTCGGTAGTTGTAATTAGTAGAATCTTTGTCAACAATTAAGTCGATATCTTTTTTCGCTGAATCGAAATTTTTAAGGCTTAACATTATCTGTGCCCTTGAAGATAAAAGGTTAATATTTTCTTTATCGGCAAGATCTTTTAGTTGTTGATTTACAATTTTAAGCGATTCATCGAACCTGTTCAAATGCATGTAAGCTGCAGATATTAAATTTGTGAGTGTATTTTTTTTCTCCGAATCGATTTTTATCATCCTTTGATAGCATTCTATCGCTTTTTCGTACTCATTATTCTTCCTGTGAATTGATGCTTTCAAATCGAATAGTTTATAGCTAGTTGGGTATTTCTGAAGGGCAAGTTCTAGTTCTCGCATTGCTTCGCCTGTTTTATCCATGCTCGAGAGCAACGATGCTTTTAGCGCAAGGTGTTTTTCATTACCGGGCTTAAGCGACAAGGAATCGAGCACCAATTTCATCGCTTTCTTCTTATCCGATATATCCTGTTTAGAGTTTGCCTGTTTTAGCATCGAATTGAGTGTAATGCGGCTTAAATAGGTTTCCAAATAATTGCTATCGGCTTTGAAAGCTTCGTCTAAATCATTCATTGCACGATAAAAATAATTGTTGCTCAGAGCATCAGATGATGTACGGTTAAAATATTCAGGTGTTTTCGAGAACCCATCTTTGATTCCCAAGAATTTATCGGCATTGAAAGGGAAAAATTCGGGAATATTGGCGGCTTTACTTTCAAAGCAAAGATTTTCGAGCAGTACAGGTGGCGAGTCCATTCCGTTTTCATCAATGTGGGTAAGATAGAGTTGGGTATAAAGCCCCTTGTTTTTCGACGAGAAAACTATCCATCGACTATTTGGCGACCATGAATGCCACGAATTCATTTCCTCCATATTGCAGTTCATAAGTCGGGCTTTTCCTCCTTTGGCAGGTATAATATATAGTCGGCTATCGGGTTGGAGCAGCATGAAATTGTTGGCTTGGCAAAATACAATCCACTTACCATCGGGCGAAAACTTTGGAAAATAGTTGCTCTTGCCGTTGTTCGATGCACCTTCGAGCGGAGTTGCAACTCCTCCTTCGCCATTATTGAAATCAACAGCATAAAGGTCGTATTTAAAAGGTTTTTTTCCCGATGAGAATTCTTTTACATCGTTCATAGAAAGCAATCCTCTTCCTGCTTTTTTAACTTTTTCGTTGACATACATTTCTGTTTTGGCAAACACAACCCTTTTGCCGTCGGGAGACCACGAGGGGTTACTTTGGACATATTTTAGATCATCGGCACCTTTTAGAGCGCTGAATGATTTAGTTTTACGATTGTAAGTGCCAATAATTCCTTGAATTGGGAAAAAGAGTTGCGAATAGGCTAGGTTATCGTCAATTGCAACAAAAACTGAAAGGTCTTTAACGGTCGACAACACGTAATTTCCATCGGGCGAAATCTGCGATAAAAGGCCAAATGTTGGCTTATCGTCGTCTCGTTTAAAATCGCTCCACGAAATGATATCCTTAGGTTTCATTGTGCATGTATCTGACGCTTCGGTGATAACATACGACCCTTTGTCGTTGCCGTAATCGACGTCCATTGCAAGCAGGGGTTGTTGGGCCGAAAACGAATGGCAGTTTCCGCATACCGGAAGGTTGTCGAGCATTTTTCGTGGTTTGCTTCCGTTAACGCTCCCCATATACCATTCTATCGATTTTACATTTTTTACGGCGTAACTAAAAGGTAGGGTAACAGCTCTGTAAAAAATATCAGCTCCAACCGGGTCGCTCGATATGGAAAACTGAATACGACCCGAAGGGTACGAGTTGTTTATTCTATCATTCGAAATAATTGTAAATGAGATATTTCCGGTATTGGCTATGTTTTTAATTTTTTCCCATTCGGAAGTTTCGGGTCTCCATTCGTTTTTATCACATTTTGAATGCAGAAGCACTTTTCCTTCGTTGTTCGAGATGAAAATGTCCCAACCTGATGAACTGCCCATGGTTTGTTCCCATACAAAAAGCGGGGCAGGGATTTCGGGCGGAAAAATAGTGCTGTTTTGGGGATACACCATTTCAATACCTTTTGCTTGGATCGTTTTGCTTTCAATTGATGCAAATTCTTTCTTGGGTTGAGAGTCAGAACATCCGAATATGATAAAAATAAACAATAACAGACTTATAATCTGCATTATATTTTTTGAAGGTAAAGAGATTGCTCGCATTATGATTTATTTAGATATTAAATTTTTGAGGTGCAAAATATAAT
>JACCEE011037082.1_pt1 | contig 13380 bp, 12 predicted proteins | sample 7449931 | NCBI WGS metagenome assembly JACCEE01 (sample SAMN15323457, study PRJNA562643) | freshwater metagenome | isolation source: river surface water | place: USA:Blue River Watershed | collected 2017-08-19 | reverse complement strand
TAAAAAACAAACTGAAGCATTAAAACTAGCCGAACAAGCTGTTGCCAAAGAAAAAAATATTCTTAATACTCATACCTTAGCTTGTATTTATGTTTGGGCAAATCAATTTGAAAAAGCCAGCGAAACTGCCGCGTTTTTTCTGCACGAAGAAGAATATTATCAAAAACAAGAAAGCGATATTGTTTTGTACTTAATGCTCTTACTGGCAAAACAGCAATATGCAAGCCTTGCCGACTATTTCAACACCCCGCAAAAAAACTACCGCGACCGCTTTAAACCCCTGTATTACGCCTATTTAAACCTAAGCCAACACCCTGATTTTGCTAAATGCCCACCGGAATTAACCGAACCGGTGAACGACATTTTGCAAAAAATAGACCAATTAAAGCGCGATTATGCGAATTGAAGTTTCGCATTAAGACTTAAAATCACCGCCCTTGAGGAAACTTAAGGGCAGTTTTTTGTTGCCTGCTATTTTCCCCGTTTGGCATAGCGCAAACAAATGAAAATAAAAAACTGTAGCCCAAAAATTAAATTTGCCATCAATAAATGAATCGGTTGCGCCACGCGCGGCATCGCCAAACGGTCTAAACTGACTCCCGCTAAAATCCCTATGCCAATCAATGTCATTAAACTGATGGCTAACGTGCGCAATAAGCTATGTTTATCAACCGTTTGATAAATTTTCCAACACATCCAGCCGTTGGTAAATAAAATCAGCGAAGAAAACGACCGATGCACATAAAAAATAAGCGGAAAACTGTCGCGCCAGTATTGTCGATCCAATTGAGTTAAGGCATGAGAAATAAAATCCACCGCCTCACGCACTTGCACACCCATGGCAATTTGCAACAACGTCATGCCCATGACTATTTTTATCACCGTGTGAACCGCCGCCGGAATCGATGTGATGTCGAGGGTTTGAATTGCCTGTTGCTGGGAACGGGCAATTGCATAAATCAACAGCGCGACGATGAATAACGCGAGCAGCATGTGCAGGGTAATCATCAGCGGCTTTAAATTACTTGCGACCACCGCTGACCCCAGCCAGCCTTGAAAACCCACCAACACGAAGACACTGGCGGTCAGATAAAAAATTGCTTTGTCGGTTTTTAGATAAATCCGCGATGACCAAAAAGTTAAGAAAATTAACAACCCAATCGTAACCCCAACTAAGCGGTTGGTATATTCCGTCCACGTTTTCACCGGATTAAAATCGGTGTTTTGATAACCGCGCTGGGCATAAATTTCATGGTAATTGCTGGGTAATTCGCTCACATCAGTGGGCGGAATCCATTGTCCAAAGCAGGTCGGCCAATCGGGACAGCCCATACCTGCACCGGAGGCGCGCACGGAACCACCTACGAAAATAACCAAATAAACTGCAAAAATCGTGAATAAACCTAACCGGCGAAACCGTAAAGCCGCGTGTGAATCAATCATAATCAGTCAAATAAAGGTAAGTGTTTAAGTGGTGGTGAGTTTTTGCGTTTTGACCCATAGCGCGAAGGTCATCATCGCCCAACCGCGAAAGCCGATTTCTATGCTTAAGCATAACGATAAAAACCAGCCATCGGCACTTGGCCACGCTAACCAGATCATAATGCCGCTTATAATCGACACCGCGCCACAGCCTAATGTAATTAATTTATACGGTAAACGCAGGGCGTAAACCAACGCAATTCGCACCATACCACGCACTAACAGGAATGCGGCGATCATTAGGCTTAAACGTTGCGGTGAGTCGGATACGCCTAAGATAATCAAAGCACCAACGACGGTGTCTAAAGCACCAACTTGTAAATTTTGGATAAAATCGCGTTGTTCAGTGGCTAATACCGCATCTAAACATTCAAGCAACCCCAGTGACAACATAATCATGCCGCAAATCGGCAGCCACGAAAAATAACTTGCGGACATAATGACCGCGTCCGGCTGTAATAAACTGGCAAGTGCCAGCATAAAGCCTAGTAATAAAATCAAGCAACCTTGTCCTAGTAAGCGTTGCCAGTTCATTTCAAAGCGTTCAAAACGTGAAAATTTTTCCAGTAATTTCATAGTGATAAAATGTATTTTATAGCAATACGACAGCGTGTGTGGTGTGTGCAAACCTGAAAGAACCTTCTGTTAGAGCGTCAGTTTGCAAGACGGCTAGAAAGCGACAGTTTGTAGCATTTTGCGTGGCTGAGACCAGTTGACCAACCACTTGGCCGCTGGCGTTGAGGATTTTAAAATCATCATCCGTAGCAAAGTCCAATACCGTATCACACTGCGCAACAACCAATTCTCGTTTGCTTTGTCCTAAATAATGCGTGCGGGCGATAACTTCTTGTCCAGTATAACAACCTTTGCTAAAACTAATACCGCCAAGTTTATCCACATTCAACATTTGCGGAATAAATTCCTCGCTATTTTTGTTATTTAGCCACGCCAACCCTGCCTGAATAGACACCGCTTGCCAATTTTCTGCGGCTTGTAAAGTAAATCCTTGCTGTAGCAAAGTATTCCAGAGCTTAATACTGTCGGCAACGTTGGCAATGAATAGATACTGCCAACCGGGTAGTTTTAGCCAGTTGTGCTGATAAGCAAAAGTCAACGTTGGGAAAGCAAGGCGATTAGCGGTATCTTGATCAGTGCTTAAACCGCTTAGACACAGCTCAGTGCTGACAGCTTGCAGATGGACTTGGGCGCGTAAAATATATTTTTGCAGAGTGTTTTTTACTTTTTCAAACAATACTGTCGGCACTAATAATAAAAAATCTTTGTCTTGTTTAAAAATCAAGCATGTGCTAATCACCCGTCCTTTAGGATTACATAACGCGGCGAAAAAACTATTTTCACTCGACAACGCATTGACATCACAAGTGAGTTGTCCTTGTAAGAAACTGGCAGCATCCGTGCCAGTGACTTTTAATAGGCTACAGTCGTTGACAGGGTATAGCGTACCGCCTTCACTGGGCGAAGCTGACGTGGGCAGGGAGGTTAAAAAATTGTGCCAAATTTGATTCATGCGTGGACACTGACAAGTTGAAAAGAAGCAAGGATTATATCTAAAACCTGTGTTGGTGTGGAATCAATCATCGTCTAAGCATTCAGTTATTGTTTGTAAAAAATGAAATTACAAAAATGTTTGCTAAACCCTTTATAATTTAAAAATATTTTTTATAACATTTTAATTTGATCAACATGATGACTGCCTTGACTATTGAAACCTTACAGAGCGAATTACAGCATAAAAAACCGCGTGCTATTTTAAAAGCGGCATTGCAACAGTTTGATAATATTGCTATTTCTTTTAGCGGTGCAGAAGATGTAGTGCTGATTGATATGGCGGTACAACTGAAAAAAAATATTGCGGTGTTTTCATTAGACACAGGGCGTTTGCACCCGCAAACTTATCGTTTTATTGAACAGGTTAAAACCCATTATCAAATTGAGATTCATTGTTTAATGCCCAACGCGCTGGCGGTGGAAAATTTAGTGCGCGAAAAAGGTTTATTTAGTTTTTATACCGATGGTCATCAACAATGCTGCGCTATTCGCAAAGTTGATGCGTTAAAGCGTAAATTGTCAGAATTGGATGCTTGGATTACCGGTCAACGCCGCGACCAAAGTTTAGATACGCGGCAAGATTTACCGGAAGTGCAAATTGATACTGCGTTTTCCAGCCCGGAAAAAACTTTAATCAAGTTTAATCCGCTGGCAAATTGGAACTCAGCACAAGTGTGGGATTATATTGAGGCGTATCAAGTGCCGTACAATCCTTTACACGCAGAAGGTTTTATCAGCATTGGCTGCGAACCGTGTACACGTCCGGTATTACCCAATCAGCATGAAAGAGCTGGACGCTGGTGGTGGGAAGCGGGGAAAAAAGAATGCGGGCTACATGTGGGCAATGTGAAATAACGTTATTAATCAACGTATTAACGCGCCAGAATATCTAAACCATCGGTGTCTTCCATAGTTGTTACATCGCCGACGTTACGCTGTAAGTTGATGAAATCAAACAAGTTTTTGTCGGCTAATTGCGAGGGAGCGATGTTTTGTAGGCTGCTAAAAATTGTTTCCAAACGTCCGGGAAATAATTTATCCCATTGCGTTAACATAGTTTTCATGGCTTGGCGTTGTAAATTTACCTGCGAACCGCACAAATTACACGGAATAATCGGAAAGTTTTTAAATTCAGCAAAACGGGCAATATCTTTTTCCCGACAATAGGCTAATGGACGGATAACGATATTTTTTTTATCATCGCTAAGCAATTTTGGCGGCATGGCTTTTAGCTTGCCGGCATAAAAAATATTTAAGAAAAAGGTTTCTAAAATATCATCACGATGATGCCCTAGCGCAATTTTAGTCACGCCATGTTCCGCCGCATAGCCGTATAAACTGCCGCGTCGCAAGCGTGAACACAAGCTGCAAGTGGTTTGTCCTTCGGGAATTAAGCGTTTAACAATGCTATAAGTGTCGTATTCGATAATATGGTACGGCACACCGAGGGTGGATAAATAATCCGGCAGGATGTGTTCAGGAAAATCGGGTTGTTTTTGGTCTAAATTGACTGCAACCAGTTCAAACTGCACCGGCGCGGTTTTTTGTAAACCTAATAAAATATCTAGCAACGCATAAGAGTCTTTACCACCGGATAAACACACCATGACTTTGTCGCCGTTTTCAATCATGTTGAAATCGGCAATTGCGTCACCGACCTGATGACGCAAACGTTTTTGCAGTTTATTAAATTCGGTACGCGATTTTCTAACGGAGTCAGGCATATCAGAGCGAAAGAAGAAAAGGGATTTTAAGCATTGCCGAGCAATTTTGCGTAGCAGGCATCTAAAACTTGTTTTGCTTGTGTAAAGTGTGTAGTGGCTTTTCTTTCATCCAGCATTCGAGGGATTTTTGCGAATAAGCGCAGATACGGAAAAGGCGAAAAATAGTGCCTTAATGCGGTATGCGCGTGTACTTTGGCGGTAATTTTTGCATAGTTATCCGCAATACTGCATGAGGGAAGCAAATTTACACCGGCATTTTTTTGGGCGATTAAGGTGATGTTGCCGCCGTCAGGTGATAAAAAACTTTTTATGACGGAAAAACCAGATTTTTCTACCAATAACGCTAAGGTTGCTTGATTGAAGTTAAATAAATGCGCAGCGTGAAACGTGTTTTTAGGCGATTGGCAAATAGCTTCTACATTTGGCACTTCTAAAGCGAGAATTGCCGCAGTTTTCAACCATCCGTGTAGTTTTTTTAACACTTGAGTTGGGTCATCTACATGTTCCAACACATGTGACATAGTAATAAAATCAAATGATTGTGCTGAAAAATCAAGATTTTGCGTAAAACCTATATGAACGTTAATGCCATATTGGTCTTTTGAGTAATTCCCATAGCCTTCATTCGGTTCAATGGCGGTGACGTGAAAACCTTTCTGTGTTAGTAAATAAGAAAACTCTCCACCGCCTGAACCAATTTCCAGCACTTGTTGTTTTTCTAGCAAATAAGGCTTTAAGCGTTGGTAACGCTCAAGCGCAACCTGCGCGGCGCGATAGATATGCTTGATTTTCGGGCTATAAGTGCCTTTATACAAGATACGGTAATCTTTTTGATAATATTGAGTCGGGTCAATCGGAAATGGATCGCTCCAAACTAAACCACAGTTTTGGCAAATCACTGTGCGTAGATACTCCCCGTCTCTTCCTTTATTGGATAAAACCGCAAAAGAACTTGAATCACATAAGTTACACGGACGAGACAGGGCGTTTTTCATAGCATTTTTTAGTAAGGTTAACCGTTATAGCGTTGGAAAATCAGTGTAGCGTTAGTGCCACCAAAGCCAAAACTGTTCGACATAATGGTGTTTAAGGTCACGTTGTTTTGCAACGCCCGCACAATTGGAATGCCTACTGCACAAGGGTCAAGTTCGCTGATATTGGCGGATGCACTTAAAAACCCCTCTTGCATCATCAGCAGTGAATAAATAGATTCATTAACCCCAGCTGCGCCTAGCGCATGACCTGTGAGTGATTTTGTGGAACTGACGGCCGGCATGTTTTCAGGGGTGAATACTTTACGCAAGGCTTCTAATTCACGGCTATCACCGACAGGGGTGCTGGTTCCATGGGCGTTAATATAATCAATTTTTCCATTGACAGTTGCCATAGCTTGTTGCATACAACGCACCGCCCCTTCGCCGGATGGCTGCACCATATCATAACCATCCGAAGTAGCTCCGTAACCGACCAATTCAGCGTAAATTTTCGCGCCGCGTGCTTTAGCGTGTTCAAGTTCTTCAATCACTAACACCCCGCCGCCACCGGAAATAATAAAGCCATCACGGCTGACATCATAGGGTCTGGATGCAGTAGCGGGAGTATCATTGTATTTAGAAGACATCGCGCCCATCGCGTCAAATAAAACCGACAGAGTCCAATGTTCTTCTTCGCCGCCGCCTGCGAACACAATGTCTTGTTTCCCCATTTGAATTAACTCCATCGCATGTCCTATGCAATGCGCACTGGTGGCACACGCAGAAGTGATGGAATAATTTACGCCTTTAATTTTAAACGGGGTTGCAAGACAAGCGGTATTGGTACTGGACATCGCGCGCGGAACCATATAGGGACCTACTTTTTTTACACCCTTGGCACGCAAAATATCTGCTGCTTCTACTACATTGGATGTAGAAGGGCCGCCAGAGCCCATCACTAAGCCAGTTCTAAAATTCGATACTTCTGTTGCTTCCAGCCCAGAATCTGTGATGGCTTGCTGCATAGCGATATAGTTGAATGCTGCACCATCGCCCATAAAGCGTTTAATTTTACGATCAATAAAATTATCTAACTCAATCTTAATCGGGGCATGAATTTGACTTCTAAACCCCATTTCTTTGTAAATGGGTGAAGAAACCACACCGGAACGCCCTTGTTTTAAAGAATCAATTACCTCATCTTTGCAATTGCCTATGCTAGAAACAATGCCTAATCCGGTTACAACGACTCTCTTCATGATGTTTCCTCCTAGAAGTCTGCTGTAGAAGTAAATAATCCAACCCGTAAATCGGTGGCTTCATAAATCACCGTACCATCAACTGCCATGGTAGCGTCGGCAATTCCCATGACTAATTTGCGTAAAATGACTCGTTTTAAATTCACGTTGTAGGTTACTTTTGTAGCGGTTGGTAATACTTGTCCTCTAAACTTAACTTCGCCAACACCCAAAGCACGTCCTTTACCCGGTCCTCCCATCCAGCACAAATAAAAACCGACTAATTGCCAGAGTGCGTCTAACCCTAAACAACCCGGCATCACCGGATCACCTTGAAAATGACAGGCAAAAAACCACAAGTCAGGGTGAATATCCAGTTCTGCAATAATTTCGCCTTTGCCATAAAGCCCGCCTTTATCAGAAATATGGATGATTCTATCCATCATCAACATATTAGGCAGGGGTAACTGCGCATTTTCAGGTCCGTATAATTCCCCTCTACCGGACATTAATAATTCTTCGCGCGTAAAGCTGCGCTGTTTTTCCATCGCCTTAAACCTATCTAGTTATTTTTATAATGTAACCGCGCATTATCTTACAGACAAGGAAAAAAATCAGCTCAAATTTTAACGCGGCGGTACTTCAGCCATAAAATCATCTAGTTTTAAAACATTACGATTCATCCGCTGTTGATAAAACAAAGTGTTAGCTAAAACCAGCGATACATATTGCCGCGTTTCGTTAAACGGGATGGTTTCTATCCAAATATCCATTGCCATAGGCTTAAGGGGCAACCAATTTTTAACCCGATTAGGCCCTGCATTATAACTGGCAGCGGCCAAGGCAACTTGCCCATTAAACTTATCTAATAATTGTTTGTAATAATATGTTCCATAGCGAATATTCAGCGCAGGTACATATAAACTGTTAGCCGACTGCCAATGTTCATTTAAAGCTTTGGCAATTTGTTTGCCCGTTGCAGGCATAATCTGCATTAATCCGCGCGCCCCCACAGCAGAACCTGCCAACGCATCAAACACACTTTCCTGACGGATCAATCCTAAGATAATTGCCGGGTCAAGGCTTTGTTTAAGTGGGTTTTCATTCACTTGCTCAACATAAAGCACAGGAAAACGCATACTTAAATCATTCCAATATTCCGCTTTTGCCAGCGTAAAAGCTGCCAATTTAGGCATTTGCCACTGTTGCGCCAGTTTTGCGGCGGTCATTATGTCTTTACTATCTGATTTCTTTATCATATACCACCATTGCCGTGTCGCCTCGGTAGCTCTATTGAGTGCAAACCACTCAAAAATCACTTTAATATCTTGTTTTTGCTTAATATTTTCTATATCGTCATCAGAAACTGGCACAGGAATATCTTTAAACTGATAAGGTGTTTTTAGCTTATCAGCAGCAAGAAACCCATAAAAACTACTTTTTTGTGCTAACTCGGCATAAATAGCTTGTGCATCAGCGGCTTTACCGTTTTCCGTTAACGCGCGTGCCTGCCAATATCGCCATTTATCCTCCATTTTTTCACGCGCCGTTAATTTATCCACCGCCTGTAATACCGCCGCCCAATTCTGCTCGCGTAACGCCGTGCGTATCAGCCAATGGCGTGCTTCTTCCTCTAAACTGGTGGCTTTGTTTAAATATAAAAAAGCCTCTGTAGTATTACCCGCATGGGCTAAAGCTAATCCAATGCGTTGCTCAATATAATCAACGGTAGCAGGATTCATTTTAAAGCGCGCTTTTTGTGTATCCCATAATGTCATGGCAGCACTTAATTGTTTAGTCGTTAAACGGTCAACGGCGTGTGCAAAAATTTCGCCGGCTTTAGGATTGTTATCTAGCCAATCAGATTGTGAAATCAGCGCGGGATGTTCATGTACACTTAACCACGCATTCGCAATTTGCTGTTGCGCACTGGACATCAGGTTTGTTAACGCCATAGCAGTTTCGGGGGTTACTTTTTTCCCGCGTAAACTACTGGCAAAACGCTGCCAAAGCAGTTCTTCAGGTAAAGCATTGGCATCACGCAACGCAGCAAATAAAGCATTACATTCACTGGGTTGGGTTTTAAGCGTTGTCCACAAACCTTTGGCTGCGGTTAATGCGGTGTCTTTTTTACCTAAGTTGTATTGCGCCCATTGATATTGACACTGTAATGCAGGGACTTTTGCTGAATCGCTGTCGGGTAAATAATTTTGTACAAAACGGTTCCACTGCTGAGTTTTAGCAAGATGACTTAACCAGTCGCGGCGTAATAAGTCAGCATAGCGGCTGTCTTTATATTGCGTTAAAAACTGCTCAATTTCAGCCTCTTTGCTTAAGTTATTTTTTAACCATTGCGCTTGTAAATAAGGCGATAACGGATAATCTTTTAATAATTGTAATTGCGCTAAAAAACCTACATCATCTTGTTTTTGCAATAAATTTTCTGCCTGCAAAAAAGCTGCACGCTGCTCTGTTATAGTCATTGCGGCTACCGGAAATGTACACAGTGTCCAACAAACAACCCCTAGTCCTATTAATGTATGCTTCATATACCTGTTGCCTTGCAAAATTTTATTTATTCCAAAACGGATGAACAGACCGTTATAATTTTAAACTTCCTAGATTTCCCTTGAATGGGGAAAACTTAAAACACATTACTCACAAAGTGATCCAATTTACCCAGTGCAAAACTTAACTCTTCGCTCAACTAATCAACCCTATTCGTGGAATTATATCGTTCAAGTCGCGTTGCAACATAAAAAATCGCTGGCTAAAGCGCATCTAGTGGCGATATTAGCTACACTGGTGAGTGTGCCGGTGCCGTTATTAATGCCGTTATTGGTTGATGAGGTGCTATTAAACAAACCCGGCATGATGGTTAAAGTGATTAACCCGTTTTTTCCCAGCAGTTGGCATCTACCGATTCTATATATCGGTTTGATTTTAATGAGCAGCGCGTTGTTACGTTTTATAGGTTTGGGCTTTACGATTATCCAAAACAAGCAATTTGCCTGTTTATCCAAAGATGTGATTTTTCGGATTCGCAAAGCCTTAATCCAACGCTTACAAAGCATTTCGATGGCTGAGTATGAAAGTTTGGGGACGGGAACGGTGATTAGTCATCTGGTCACAGATTTAGATACCCTTGACCAATTCATCGGCACAACCATGAGCAAATTATTAATTGCCGTGTTTACCGTGCTGGGAACGGCGGCGGTGCTATTATGGATGCACTGGCAATTAGGGGTGTTTATTCTGTGTCTTAACCCGGTGGTGGTGTATTTTTCCCGTGCGGTGGGGTCGCGCGTGAAGGAATTGAAAAATAAAGAAAACACCGCTTACGCGCTGTTTCAGCAGGCGTTGGCGGAAACTTTAGAAGCGATACAACAAGTGCGTGCCAGTAATCGTGAGCGTTATTACGGTGCGCGTTTAATTGACTCGGCATTGGCGGTTAAAAAACATGCAATAGCCTATTCATGGAAAAGTGACGCAGTCAGTCGTTTAAGTTTTATCATCTTTCTATTCGGCTTTGATATATTTCGCGCTATGGCGATGCTCATGGTGTTTTATTCGGATTTAAGCATTGGCAAGATGTTGGCGGTGTACAGTTATCTTTGGTACATGATGTCACCGGTACAAGAATTGCTTAATATTCAATATGCGTTTTATGCGGCAAAGGCGGCATTAAACAGAATCAATAAATTAAATGCGTTAGAGCAAGAGCCACGTTATCCGCATTTAGAAAATCCATTTTTACGCCATCAAACTGTAGCGATTACCCTAAAAGATTTGCATTTTAGTTATGGTGATAAAGCGGTGTTAAAAGGAATTAATTTACACATCCAACCCGCAGAAAAGGTCGCGTTAGTCGGCGCGAGTGGGGGCGGTAAGTCAACTTTAATTCAATCGTTAATCGGCTTGTATTTACCCAGTCAGGGTAGTATTTGTTTTAACGGTATTCCACTGGAGCGGATTGGTTTAGAAGTTGTGCGTGAACATGTTGCCACCGTGTTGCAACATCCTATTTTATTTAACGATACGATTCGAGCAAATTTAACGTTAGGGCGAACCGCCACGGATGCGGAATTATGGGATGCTTTAGACATTGCACAATTAAAAGACATTATTATTGCGTTACCGCAAGGGTTAGACACAGTTGTCGGTCGGCAAGGCATGAAATTATCGGGTGGACAACGCCAACGGCTGGCGATTGCGCGGATGGTGATTGCCAAACCGAGTGTGGTTATTTTAGATGAGGCAACCTCGGCATTAGATTTGGCGACTGAAGAAAAGTTACATCAAGCGTTAAGAACATTTTTAGCCAACCGCACTACGTTGATTATTGCGCATCGCTTAAGCGCGGTTAAACAAGCTGATCGTGTGTATGTGTTTGAGGATGGACAAATTTGTGAACAAGGTCAGCATGAAACGTTGCTGACGCAAAATGGACTGTATGCCAAGCTTTATGCACAATAAATTCCGTTGTTGCAAAAAAAAGATGTAAGAGGAGTTTGTGATTAATTTTTAAATGGTTATTAAAATATTATGTCTGTAATTTATGATTTACACTGTCATTCGACGGTTTCAGACGGGGCGTTGTCACCGACTGAATTAGTGACCCGTGCCGCGCAGCAAGGCGTTCATGTTCTAGCGTTAACAGACCATGACACGATTGCGGGTTTAGCACAAGCACGCCTAGCAGCCCAGCAGTTATCAGTCCATTTGGTGAATGGTATTGAATTGTCGGTAACGTGGCAGCGGCATTGTTTTCATGTGGTGGGGTTAGGGATTGATCCTGAATGTGCAACATTATTAGCTGGGATTGCTAAAATTCAAGCAACGCGCCGTGAACGCACCCATAAAATTGTGCGTTTGTTAGAGAAAAAAAATATTGTCGGTGCTTATGAAGCGGTGACGCAGGCAGCTGGCGACAGGGGCATGGTAACACGCAGTCATTTTGCGGATTTTTTAGTTCAACAGCAGGTTGTCCGTTCTGAACAAGAGGCGTTTGATCATTTTTTAGCGGAGGGGAAAGCGGCGTATGTATTTACCGTGTGGGCGGAACTTGCGGAGGCGGTAGCATGGATTAACGCCGCTGGCGGGGTGGCGGTATTAGCGCACCCGATGCGTTATAAGTTAACCTTAAGTCGGTTAAAGCAGTTTTTAACCGCGTTTAAAGCCTGTGGCGGTGCGGGTATTGAAGTCGTGACCGGGCGTTATAATCCTGATGAGGTACAGCGTAGTGCACAATTGGCACGTCAATTTGATTTGCGTGCCTCAGTCGGTTCAGATTTTCATAATCCTAAGTATCCTTGGTTAGAGTTGGGGCGGGTGGCGGCGTTGCCTGAGGATGTTGTACCGATTTGGGAGGGATTAGCGTATTTTAAATCGCCTTACCTGAATTTATAAGTTATTGGTTTTATTGTAAATTTTTAAATCCCCCTTAAGTCCCCCTTTAAAAAGGGGGAAGTCGAGTTACAAAATTAATTTGTTTGCTTTGGCGTATTGTCGAACGGTTAAAATTCTTATCCCTTTATAAGGGTCTAGGATCAGTAAATCATCATCACTCGAAACGATGTTTGCCTGAGCAGATAGGGCGAGTGATAAAAACTTGTTATCTTTAGTATCTCGACAATCCGTAGCTAACACAGTCCATGATAATACACCTCGGCAGGTAGCGAGTGTGGTTTTAGCATTACCCCAATGAGTGTACTCGTATCGAAAATGATAATTTTATCGCAGCTCATGTACCAGACAGTTAATGTCTTCCATTGTTAGGGCATCGGCTTGTGGGCTTGTTGTCATCGCTTGCATAAAACGGATCATTTGTTCAGCGCGATACAGTCGCATCGCCTCTTTTCCAACTTCATAAGACAGAATCATTAACGTAGGTTCTTTATGCTGGGTAACTATCACCTCTTCACCGCTGCGTACCAGATGGCTAATTTGCCCAAACTGGTGTTGCACTTCTCGTATAGGTAAGGTTTTCATAAGCTTATTTTTTCTAAAATTTAATAGATGCGATTATTGTAGTGCAGCGGCGGACAATAGCAAATTTTGTTAAGGTTTTTAGCGGGGGGATGGCAACGTTTTCATGCGCTTGCTTGTTTGAACACAGCGGCTTACCAGTGCTGCATAAACAATGCGAAGCTCGTCATAACCTGTGCAAAAAATAGCTGTTGAGAGTTAATTAGGAGGACTATAATTGGATTCATTATGAATACTATCGAGTAGGTCACATATCATGAAAAAGTTAAAACTATTTGCCTTGGAACCTCGCGTTCTTTTTGATGCCGCAGCGGTTGCGACAGCGTTGGATACGCACACCGATGTTGTTAATCAAGCGGATTTTCATGATGCACAGAAAACTGTCGCCCATGATGATGCCACGCT
>JACCEE010490744.1_pt1 | contig 13381 bp, 11 predicted proteins | sample 7449931 | NCBI WGS metagenome assembly JACCEE01 (sample SAMN15323457, study PRJNA562643) | freshwater metagenome | isolation source: river surface water | place: USA:Blue River Watershed | collected 2017-08-19 | reverse complement strand
CTCTCCGGAATCGAGAAACGGGACTTCGGAGACCGTGTCTTTACACTTTCCTCGCCACCGGATTCAGGGTTCCTTTTCTTCATGTGGATCTCCTATCGACGTACTTCGCATTAAAAGCCTATTTTTCTTCACCTATTATAACAAATAAGGGTCCCGTATGCTTTCCCTTTGACCGGATTTCTGCTATCATAGGTTTACTTTTTGGGCTTGATATTGGGGTTTTTCCGCGTTTTGCGGTAGTAGGAGAGCGTAACACATATGCAAGAAGCTGAGATGACGGGTCTGTGGAAGAAGGTAACCGATCTGCTGACCAATGAGCTGTCTGAAGTCAGCATGAAGACCTGGATTCTTCCCATGCAGCCTGTGTTTGCCGATGATAAGGTCTTCATCCTATCCGTTCCGGATTCTTTCTCCTACTCGTATGTCATACAGTGGAAGAGCTTGATTTCCAACACCTTTCAGATTGTTACCAAGAGGACGCTGGATATTCAGATCGCCGTCAGCGGATCACAGGAGATTCTGGATGCGATTCGTCGCCAGACGACTCCTTTGCCTGTGGCCTCCGGTTCATCGACCGAAGTCTCGCCGAAGATCGCGGATCGTTTGAATCCTCAATACACATTTGAAGCGTTTATTGTCGGTTCCGGCAACCGCTTCGCACATGCCGCTTGTGTTGCCGTAGCCGAGAAGCTCGGCGGTCGCAACTACAATCCTCTCTTCCTCTATGGTGGCTCCGGATTGGGCAAGACACACCTCATGCACTCCATCGGTAACTATGTTACACATCGTCGCCCGGAGAAGAAGGTCATTTATGTTCAGTGCGAACAGTTCGTCAATGAATTTATCTCCGCAATCAAGGAGATATCTTACGACGATTTTCGAGAGAAATACCGTAACGCCGATCTTCTTCTGATCGATGACATACAGTTTATCGAGGGCAAAGAACAGATGCAGATCGAGTTCTTCCATACTTTCAACGCCCTTCATGAAGCCGGCAAGCATATCGTAATGACCTGTGATAAGCCGCCGCAGAGCCTTGCCTCGCTCGAAGAGCGCCTTCGCACCAGATTCTCCTCCGGTCTGATTGTCGATATTCAGCCCCCGGACTATGAGACGCGCTTTGCTATCCTAACGCGCCGGGCGCAACAGAACAATGTGACTGTTCCGGAAGATGTCCTCGATTATATCGCCGCGAATATCGCGTCCAATATACGGGAACTTGACGGAGCCTTCAACACGGTACTGGCTTATAGTTTACTGGCCGGTTCCGTAGATCTTGAAGTCGCGACAGCCGCACTTAAAGACATTATCCAGCCCAAGCCGAGTCGCCAGCTGACCGCACAAATGATTATGGAAGTTGTTTCAAGATACTATAATGTCTCTGTCGGAGAGATTCTTTCAAATCGCAGAAGTCAGGACGTCACACTGCCCCGTCAGGTTGCAATGTATATGTGCCGTTTTGTTCTCAATATGACATTCCCGAAGATTGGTGAAGCCTTTGGCGGTAAAGATCACACTACGGTAATCCATGCCTGCAACAAGGTTTCCGCAGATCTCAACAGTATTACATCCTCCCTTTCGAGAGATATTGAAGAGATTAAGAAAAGATTGCTGGCCTAATTGTTATCCACAGTTTTCTGTCGACATGTGGATAACTTCCGGTGAATTCTCTGTTCATGAATTGAGGACAAAATCACCCCTGTGAAGTGCTCGAATAACCCCTCTCTTTTCCCCTGTTAATCCCACAGGTATTTCACATGGGAAATACCGTCATATCAGCGCTTTTCAGGATTCTCCACTGGATTCACACACCATAAGAAGAAGGCGAAGATAATTCTTTATCTTTTTGTATATAGCGAAAAGCTCCACGAGGATTTTTATTAAGATTCTAAAATTGACAACATAAGAATTGTGGATAACTGTATTTCAAGAAAATCAAGAATACATTTCATTTTTATTACAAGAACAAAACAAGATAATCTCGAGGAATAAATCAATCATTCGATTTTTTTACCTAAGAAAGCTGATTTTTGACAAAAATTTTCGTATAATAGATGAAATAAAAGCGTGGAGGTACTCCAATGAAATTCATATGCTCCAGAGATCGTCTGGTAGAATCGATATCCATTGTGCAGAAGGCTGTTTCTACGCGTTCTACATTGCCGATTCTTGATGGAATTCTGATCGAAGCTGTAAGCGGAGAAGGTGTCAAGCTTACCGGTTATGATCTTGAAACAGGTATTGAGAGTTCACTTGAGTCGGATGTGACAGAGAGTGGAGCGATTGTAGTTAATTCCCGTTTGATCGGTGAGATTGTTCGCAAATTACCCGATCAGCAGGTTGTGATTGAGAGCAACTCTTCTCTTCAAATCAGCATAGAGAGCGGATCCTCGGTTTTCTCGATCAAGGGAATGTCCGCAGAGAGTTATCCGAAGATTCCTACGGTTCTTGATGCCGAGAAGATTTCGATCTCCCAGAATCTTCTGAAAGATATGATAAGACAGACGATTTTCGCGGTATCTACCGATGAGAGTCGCCCCACACTTAACGGCTGCTTCTTCCGATGTGACGGATTCGCAATCGAGATGGTAGCCATTGATGGGTTCCGTCTTGCTCTTCGTAAACAAGTCGTCGGTGAAGGATTACCTTCCATGAAGTTCATTATCCCCGGCAAGGCCCTGCATGAAGTAGGTCGTATTCTTACCGGCAAGGATACCGAAGTTGTCATTTATTCCTCTCTGAACCATATTCTCTTTGATACGGGAAGTGTTCGGATTGTATCCCGATTGATTCAGGGCGAGTATATGAATTATCAGGCAATTCTGCCCAAGACCTCGAATACGACCATGCTCGTAGCTCCTGCGTCCATGCTGAATGCTATCGAGAGAGCATCTCTGATCATTCTCTCCGAAGATCGCAGATGTCCTGTCCAGCTTTCTATGCCGGATGATGAGACCTTGGTGATCAATGCCAGCACAGAGGTAGGTACCTTGCACGAAGAGATTCCCGTTACCATCAGCGGGGAGAGAATCGATATCGATTTCAATCCCCGGTATTTTATCGACGCGTTGCGCGTTATTGATAAGGAAGAGATCTCGATTATATTCAACGGAAGCAACGGACCCTGTATTCTGAAGCCTACCGAAGGTGAAGATTTCTCGTATCTCGTACTTCCCTTACGACGCTAAGCGACTGACTTATGCAGATTACTCAGGTTCAATTAGAGAATTTTCGCAATTACAGAAGGCTCGACATTTCCGTTGGGCCTTCTATTAATGTGTTCTTTGGGGAGAATGCTCAGGGGAAAACAAATCTGATCGAAGCAATTTACCTTTGCGCCTGTGCAAGATCCCATCGCACGTCACGCGACCGTGAGATGATTTATCATGGGGAAGATGGATACAAGGTCACCCTTTCGATACATTCTGATGCTCGAAAAGATTCTTCAGGGCAGAGAAATGAATACGAAGAGACAGTCTTTCTCCAATACATTGATGCGGTACAAACTCCCGAAGGACTTCGTAAGGCAAGACGGGTTGTGGGCCAGGATGGAGTTCCCTTTGAGAGAATCAGCGATTTTATCGGAATTTTTCACGCGGTTATCTTTGCTCCTGAAGATCTTCTGCTCATCAAAGAGGGACCATCCGTACGCAGACGGTATCTTGATCTGTTGATCTCGCAGGTTCGTCCGACGTATTTTTATGATTTACAGACCTATGCCAAGATTCTGATGCAGCGTAACCGTACATTGAAGATGCTGCGCCAGCAGAAAGGGCTGCATGAACTGTCTTCATTAGAAAAGAGTGAGATCGAAATATGGGATTACCCTCTGGCGCAGGTTGGCGCCAGGATGATCAGGGAGAGAATCTATTTTGCACAGAAGGTACAGCTCTTTGCCGGGGAGAAGCATGAGCAGATATCCGGTGGCAAAGAGAGACTTTTTGTACGGTATCGGACGATCTCCGGTTTATCTACGGAGGACGACAAGACAACCCAAGAGATTGAAGAGATCCTCTTAAAACGCTGGAAATCAACGCATCAAGAGGATTATGAGAAGGGTAGTACGACGTTCGGTCCTCACAGAGATGACTTGGAAATGTCACTTGATGGGGATGGTCTTCGCTCTTTCGCTTCCCAGGGCCAACAACGATCCGCCGCACTCGCGATGAAGCTTGCGGAGTTAATGATTCTTCGCGAAGAAACGGGTGAGAATCCGGTTCTTCTATTAGATGATGTTTTCAGCGAACTGGATTCCGGTCGCAGATCCTGTCTGTTGCAGAACATCGGCGATGCGCAAGTCTTTATTTCCTGTACGGATCGGACGTTCATAGAGAGAGAGCTTTATGACAGTTGCGATAAGGATCCGGTATGTGACGTAAATCAGAGAGTTATCCGCTTTTTCGAGGTATGCGATGGCTCGGTGGAGGCACGTTAGTCAGACAGATATGGTATAATCTCCATAGGATTCATGATGACCTTGGTCGACATGAGAAGGATGAGGAAGAATGTACGTACATGTAGGCGGAGAATACTCTATATCGGATCGATTCATCATCGGAATCTTCGATCTAGACTCGATAACGCCTCAGCAGAAAGACACCGTACATTTTCTCTCCAAAGCGGAGAAGGACGGGAGGATCGAATATATCAGCGAAGATATACCGAGATCTGTGATCCTAACACTTGACCGTGTTTATATTTCGCCGATTTCCGTTGCGACAATACGTAAGCGTATTTCCGAAGGTCCTCGAGGAGAAGATTAGATGCAAATCACTCGTTGCAAAACGATGTAACATTGTTACAAATTAAGAAACGGCAGGGTTTATCAGAGTTCTGCCGATCATACAAGAAGTTACGACGACCAACAGGAAGGAACGAGTAAAATGAATGATCAAACCAACCGGAACGACAATAACAAGGAAATGAAGGCAGCTGACCTTCTGGAGATCGATCGTTCCGATTCGATGGACGGCCTGTATAACATGGCTGAAGATCCGCGTGCACTTACAGATGATTATCAGGAGGATTCGCTCGAGGAGTTAGCCGGTGCCACAGCCGGACAGGATGATTTCGATACGTCCAACACTTCTGCGTACAGTGAATCAGATATTCAGGTTCTGGAGGGCTTAGAAGCCGTCAGGAAGCGTCCGGGCATGTATATTGGGGATACGACCTTACGCGGTCTTCACCACCTCGTATATGAGATCGTAGCGAACTCTGTCGATGAAGCCCTGGCGGGACGATGTGATACGATCGACGTATCAGTTAATCCGGATGGATCGGTAACGATCGTTGATAATGGTTCCGGTATCCCGGTAGGAACGCATCCCAAGATGGGAATACCGACGGTCGAAGTCGTCCATACGGTGCTACATGCCGGCGGTAAGTTCGGTGGAGGCGCATACAGCGTGTCCGGTGGACTTCATGGCGTTGGAGCATCTGTAGTAAACGCATTGGCTGCCTGGATGACCGTCGAGGTCAAGAGAGATGGGAATATCTATTCCATCGGATTCGAGCGTGGAATAACGACCACTCCGCTTTCGATTGTCGGATCCTGTGACCCTTCCGATACCGGAACGAAGACAATTTTCATGCCGGATGATCAGATCTTTCCCGATACCCACTTTGATTTTGCGACAATGATCACCCGATATCGCGAAATGGCCTTCCTTAACCGCGAGATTACGATAAATCTTACGGATTTACGAGATTCTGAGCCTGCTGTGAAGCATCTTCATTACGATGGCGGAATTATTTCCTTCGTCGAGTACTTGAATCGTCATCGTGAAGCGCTTCACAAGCCGCCGATCTATATCGCGCAGAAGAACGGAGACTGCTTTGTCGAAGTGGCAATTCAGTACAACGACTCCTTTGCGGAGAATGTCTATTCCTACGCCAATAATATCGCCACCGTAGAGGGTGGAACTCACCTTACAGGCTTCCGGTCCGCCCTTACGAAGGTCATCAATGACTATGCGCGTAAGTATAAATTCCTTAAGGATGCGGATAAGAACCTTCAGGGAGAAGATACGCGCGAGGGAATCGGAGCCATTATCAGTGTTAAGCTTCCCGAACCGCAATTCGAGGGACAGACGAAGTCGAAGCTCGGAAACGCAGAGATCCGCACCATGGTTGAGTCCGTAGTGAGTGATAAGATCGGTCAGTATCTCGAAGAGAACCCGTCGATCGCACGAATTGTTATGGATAAGTGCTTGTCCGCTTCCAGAGCAAGGGAAGCCGCCCGCAAAGCGCGTGATATGACTCGCAGAAAGAGCGTATTCGAGTCGACGGCACTTCCCGGAAAGCTCGCTGATTGTCAGGAGAAGGATGCATCACTATGTGAGATATTCATCGTAGAGGGAGACTCTGCCGGTGGCTCTGCAAAACAGGGCCGCGAGAGGAAATACCAGGCAATTCTACCTCTCTGGGGTAAGATGTTGAATGTAGAAAAGGCCAGAATTGATAAGGTCTATGGAAATGAGAAGCTTCTTCCCGTTGTTATGGCTCTTGGAGCAGGAATCGGTGAGGATTTTGACGAGACACGTCTTCGTTATCACAAGGTAATCATCATGGCAGATGCTGATGTCGACGGTTCGCATATCCGGACACTTCTTCTCACCTTCTTCTTCCGCTATCTGAGACCACTGGTTGATAACGGATATGTTTATATCGCTTGTCCCCCTCTCTTCCGTGTTTATCAGGGTAATGAAGGATATTATGCGTATGATGAGAAAGAGGTCGAAGAAATCAAGAAAATGACCGGTTGGAGAGAGCCGAAACTTCAGAGATACAAAGGCCTTGGAGAAATGAGCTCTGAGCAATTGTGGGAGACAACAATGAATCCACAGACGCGCAAGCTCTTGCAGGTCAAGATTGATGACGCTCAAGCCGCTGATGAGGCTTTTACACTTCTTATGGGTGATAAAGTCGAGCCTCGTAAGGAATTCATCCAATTGAACGCGAAATACGCCAAAGCTGATATCTAAAGAATAGTCAGAACAACATTCACAGAGAGCTGCCTTGATGAACTTATTGCAAGAGTTTGTCAAGGCAGCCTTTTATTGTTTCACGTGAAACAATTTGATAACTTTCGGTAAAAACTTTCTAAGAGACAGAATGATTCACTTCCATGATCAAATAAAGATCTCGAAAGAGAATGTTCAATTAATTGGGTTAATGAATTGTTTCACGTGAAACAGTTCTAAAAATCGAGAAAACCATATTGTTTGTAATCGTCCTTAGAGCAAGCCCGATGATTCATGAAGAAAAAACTAATTCTCAAATGTTTCACGTGAAACATTTGAGAATTAATGAAATAATAACTTCTTTCTCCTGTGATTATCATTCAATGTCTGTTAGAATAGAAAAAGAATGTGCAAGAATGGTGAGGGTAACATAATGGCAAATGTTCTGTCTATCGTAAATCAGAAGGGTGGCGTCGGAAAAACGACGACAAGCGTCAATCTGGCGGCGTATCTCGCGGAATTACACAAGAAAGTGCTGGTCATCGATCTGGATCCGCAAGGAAATGCAACAAGTGGGTTTGGAATTGAGAAACCCTCGTTAACCTCGTCGATCTATGACGTTCTTGTTAATGACACTCCAATTGAAGAGGTCATCCAGAAATCGACGTGGAAAAATTTGAGTATTTGTCCCACAAATATCGATCTTGCCGGTGCAGAAGTCGAATTAGTTACCGCAATGTCGAGAGAAACCATCTTAAAAAGGGCGATAGCAGGGATCCAGGACAAATATGACTATGTTCTGATCGATTGTCCGCCATCTCTTGGACTTCTGACCGTAAATGCATTGGCGGCTTCTACGGGTGTAATTGTTCCCATTCAAGGAGAGTATTACGCAATGGAAGGACTTACACAGCTCGTAGACACGATAAATCTCGTTCGCAAGCACTTAAATCCGCAAATTGGAATCTTTGGTGTTGTGATAACGATGTTTGACGGACGCACGCAGTTGACACGTCAGGTTACTTCGGAAGTAAAGTCCTATTTCGGAGACAAGGTTTTCAACACGGTTATTCCGAGAAACATCCGACTGGCAGAAGCTCCGAGCTTTGGAAAGTCAATAGCGGAATATGATCGCAAGTCAAGAGGCGGAGAGGCTTACTTAAGTCTCGCAAAAGAAGTAATCGCAAGGGTTAAGAAACAATAAATAGATGCAGATCTATATATGGAGGATCATATGGGACCGTCGTCAAAAGGATTAGGAAAAGGTTTGGGCGCATTGCTGTCCGTTGAAGGAATTCCGGAACAGATGAAGGATTCTGTCATAGAACTTAAGATTACCGATATTAATCCGAATCAGGACCAGCCTCGTAAACGATTTGATGAAGACGGACTCAAGGAACTGGCAGACTCGATAAGAGAGAACGGATTGATCCAACCGATAATTGTCGTAAAAAAAGGCTCCGGGTACCGTATTGTTGCCGGGGAACGTCGCTGGCGGGCATCCAGACTGGCAGGGATGTCTGTGATTCCCGCCATTGTTAGAGACCTTACGGATCTTCAGACGATGGAACAAGCTCTAATTGAGAATATTCAACGTCAGGATCTCAATCCACTGGAAGAAGCGTATGCGATGGACCGCCTAATGAAAGAGCATGGCCTGACACAAGAGAAGCTTGCGCAGACTCTAGGCAAGAGTCGACCGGCCATTGCCAACACAGTTAGATTGATAGCTATCGATGAATCGATACAGGACTTCATTCGAAATGGGGATCTGTCCGCCGGTCACGCAAGGGCGTTGTTGGCTCTGCCGACTGCAGAGGAACAAAGAAAGGCAGCAGATCATATTCTCGATAAAGAACTTAGTGTTCGAGAAACGGAAGAGTATGTTAAGAAGTTACTCGAACCCAAGACTTCAGTTGTGGATACGAAGCAGGAAGACGATGCATCTGACAGTGCCTATGTCCTCAGTGCTAAGGACGTTGAGCGTCGATTTACGAAGTACTTCGGAACAAGATGCAAACTTAAGGTTAAGGATCGGGTCAAGGGCAAAGGAACACTTGTAATCGAATATTATTCATACGATGATTTAGATCGTGTTCTTGAAATCATCGATAAGAAGCAGTGAGTGATAAGAATCAGTCTTAAATAGAAAAAATACTCGCAAATATTTAATCAAGAGATCTGTAACACTGTTACAAATCCATATAAATAAGGGTTTTTGTTCATGCACTGAAAAAGATGTGCTTGTATAAGCATGTCTGGGGATTGTGATCGAGGAGTACGAGATGGGACGTTTTCAGAGAGATGATGAACCGAAGTCACAGGGAGATCGTTTTCCTTTCAACGCGAAAGGGGCCAAATCAGACGAGTCGTCTTCCAAACAAAATATGGTCGAGGTCTACGACGCCAATGGTCGTAAGTTTCTCATCCCCAAGGCGACCCTCGTCGAGAAGATACTCCCGGGACAGATCAAACAGAACTGGAATGATCCGGAATCACTTTACGGAATTATTCTTATGGCAATAGAGGATGGCTTCGCGGAAGAAGTAATTGAAGCAGCGGAGCATCAACAATCCATTGATCCCAAGCAAGAACGGGGAAGCACGATATTAGCGATCGTCTACCTGAAGAACCAACGGTATAACGATTCACAAAAAGTCCTCGAAGAGTACATTGCTGCCCACGGAAAGACAGGAATCATTATGACGAACCTTGCGAAGGTGTATTACGCACTTGGCAAAGAAGAGCTGGGGGAAGATACACTTTGGGAGGGCCTTGAGATCGACCCGAATCAGGACAATGGTCTGCCGTTCTGGATTTCACTTCAGGCTGAGAAATGCGGAGTCGAGTGCGTTCCTGACATGTTGAAGAAGGTCGCCAAGCTACCCGGCAGTTGGCTGGCGCAAATCTATCTGGCATCGAATGCGCTGGCGCGAAAAGATCTCGACGAGGCGATGTACTACTACCGTTCCTCGATGCTTTTCGCACAACAGCATCCTGGGGTCTTGTATCGAATCAGCGGCGACCTCGGACGTTTTGGCTTCACAAAGGCCAGTATCGAGAAGATTGCTCCGCTTTATCGACCGGAATTGGACGATATCAGGACCGGATTGAACCTATTGTCTGCATATAAGAATGAGAAATTGCCGCAAGAAGGCCTTAAGTTAGTTGCCGCCTTGAGAAAGCTCGATCGTAAAGATATCTCTGACCATCTGGATCAGACGGAGAAGGACTTTCGCGGGATGATGAATGTACCGGATAATTCTCCTGAGGAGCCGAAAGTCACATTTACCTTGTCCCTTCTGGACAAGCCGGTGTGGTATTACGGGCTTTCCGATCCAAAATGGCTGGTTCCCACCAAAACTTTGGCATCAAAGATCGGGTTTTTGGCCTTCAGTGACGCAACGGTCAGAACCGGAGACACGTTGAGCGCAATTCGTGAAGATGAATCCGGTCGACTTACCAGAAGCTTGCCCTTGTATCTCGCAGAGGGTATTCAGTTCTTTTCCGGGATGCAACCTGTCGTCATGATACCGGTAGCCATGAACATCGGACCCGTAGTAACGAATCAGGAGACAGACGAAGAACAGATGCTTCAGCTCTGTGGGAAGCATAACCTTGATTATATTCTGACAGGATCTTTATATATTGATGGCGGTATATATAATATAAAGACAATTCTTTTCTCTCGCGAAAAGAAACAGACGGAGCAAATTACCACCACATCGAATGAGAAAGATATAGCACTAAGTATTCGTCGGTTGCAAATTCAGTTGCACGAGCGCATCGGATCACCCTTGCCTAAAGATGAGAGTACTCGAGTCGGACATTACACGCTGCCGGGAACATCGATATTGATCGAGTATCTTTCGGCACTCGGACAGTCGCTGATACAGACATTGGCAACTAATCAACTCATCGATGTCCAAACCATACGGGGTGAGACAAATATTCTGGATGCGTACCTGCGACTAGCTGCAAAGTCCCCCGGGAACCTGATTAACGAAGCCATTCTTGTTTCCGGCCTGGCGAAGTCGAAGAACTACGGATCCGATCAATACAAAGGATATCAGAAGAGTACCCTGATGCAGTTGCGGGCAGGGAAGAACGAGAACGATAACAGTTTATTGCTGCCAGCAGCGTATCGTCTCTTTGCACGCCTCGATGAAGCGACCCTGGTAACAGAAGCAACGCGAAAAAGGATAAAAGACACCGATTACATCGAGTGGCTTACCCAACTGGAGTCGTAATCGAAAGAAGGGATGAGAACTCAAGGTCGAAACATTGACATCTGCACCGAAACTTTGTAAAATATCCTAGCGTATCTTCATCGAGCGCATACCAGCAAGATGTGGAGAGATGGTCGAGTTGGTTTAAGGCACCGGTCTTGAAAACCGGCGAAGGTGAGAGCCTTCCGTGGGTTCGAATCCCACTCTCTCCGCCACATATATCATAAAAGTTCGGCATGGAGAAGTACCCAAGAGGCCGAAGGGGAGGCTTTGCTAAAGCTTTAGGCGGGGCAACTCGCGCGAGGGTTCGACTCCCTCCTTCTCCGCCACTTACGCCCAGACGGTTCGAGTATCAAATAAGATACATGAAACCGGAATGAAGCTGGTCGAAAATTAGGGATTGCATTTATGCAGTCTCTTTTTTTATGAAGAAAATGACGGGAAAGAAATAAGTCAAGAATGGAGATTGTTTTTACAATCTCTTTTTTTATGCAAAAAAATGAAAGGAAGGGGAAACATGGAAACTATTGCCATTGTAAATCAGAAAGGCGGGGTGGGAAAAACGACGTCGACGATCAATCTCGGCGTATCCCTTGCCCAGCAAAAGAAGAAGGTTCTCCTGATCGATTTGGATCCTCAAGCTAATCTCACAATGGGTCTTCTTACACCGTCTCCGGATCTCCTAGATCATACGATTTCAGATGAACTCATCAGGGTGACACAAGGAGAAGAAAACCAATTGTCGAAGTGCATTGTGCACAGTGATGAAGGGGTAGATATCCTCCCCTCTAATCTCGACCTCTCCGGAACAGCTGTAAGTCTTTGGAACGTTGTTTCCCGTGAAACCGTGCTGAAGCGATTAATCCGGAATGTTAGAAGCAAGTACGACTACATTCTTATTGATTGCCCACCCTCGTTGGAGATACTTACCGTGAACGCACTTGTTGCGGCGGATTCTGTTATCGTTCCTGTGACACCTGATTACTACGCGACAAAGGGATTGGAACTTCTTACCAAGACGATTCGGTCACTTAAGATGACACTTAATCCAAAACTCAAGATCAACGGAATTCTTCTGACGATGACTTCCGGACAGGCGACATTCTACAAAGAAGTTTCCGATCACGTCCAGAAAGATATTGGTAAATCTATTCCGGTTTTTCGGACGGAGATCCCGCGAGCTGTTAAAGCCGCAGAAGCACCCCAGTCGCAAAAAAGTGTGCATTTACACCATAAGAACGGGAAAGTTTCTAAAGCATACGATGCGGCCGCCCGGGAAATTATAAGTCATGAACGAACCAAAGAACTTGAGCGATAAGTAGAAGGATCTTGACGATGTGATAAGTGGAGGACGATGAAATGGATATGAGTATTTTCTCACAGGCACAATTGATTGAAATTAGAAAAGGGCAGCTGCTTGAACTCGACATCACCGTATATGCACATAAAAAATATAAAGCATGGAAGATGCGTCAAATCAGAAATACTTTGTGGCGTGAAAGGGTCGAGAAGTATCTTTGGAAAGGGATTAGCACAGAGCAGAAGCGAGAAATTGAATTCGGACTGATACAAGGAGTTGACGTGTCCATATACGCATCGCCGGAGTACAGCGCGATTGAAATGCAGACACTCCGTCGGCATTTAGTAAAGGAGAAGAGCAATGAACGATGTGAAGCAACTCGGACGATTGACCAAAGACCCAAAGATGGTAACGACGCAGAGTCAGACCGCACTATGCATTCTTGAACTTGCGGTCGAGCACCGATTCAAGTCCGCCAACGGATCGCGCGGGGCTGATTTCTTTACGTGTAAAGCATATGGAACGCTTGCGACCTTCGCGGCGAATAACTTGCACAAGGGAGAGCGTATATTGATTTCCGGACGATTGATGAATGAGTCGTGGAGAGACAAATTCGAACAGAGCCGCATCTCAACGGTCATTGTGGTCAGTGAAATCTATTTTGCGGATGGGAAGAAGCCATCGGTCAAGGCAGATACAGCGGACTATCCGGAGTCTTCATATGAGGAAGACATTCCGTTATTCGAAGGAGATAAGTAAATGGGTAAATTTGATCTTTCCAAATCCTTTACGAACCATCTCCGTTCGGGCCAAGATACCGGATGACAGCATCTTCCTCTTGACGACCTCGTACCGTGGGTTGGTAAAGACGGACGCTTACAACCGTT
>JACCEE012716011.1_pt1 | contig 13383 bp, 9 predicted proteins | sample 7449931 | NCBI WGS metagenome assembly JACCEE01 (sample SAMN15323457, study PRJNA562643) | freshwater metagenome | isolation source: river surface water | place: USA:Blue River Watershed | collected 2017-08-19 | reverse complement strand
CGATAAACCACAGAGTTTCCCCAAATCATTGGCCGATAACACATCGCTTTGCTTCACCCAACCCGGCAATTGGTCGTACCCCACCGTTTCCGTCATGGGTTGCGATAACTGAAACATACTATCCGGACCGGGTAAACAATACCAGGATCCACCCATCCGTCCCACCAAATTCATTTTGAACGGATCAATCTTGCCATCTTCTCCCAAAACCGATTGCTTCACATGCATCTTCAGCACCTGCGCCATGATCAGTTTTCCAGATCCACCTCCATCACCAAACTCTTTGATTTCAATCACCTTACATTCGATTTGAACCGGTGATTCAGCCACGCGAAACGGCTTTACCAAATCAGAGGCCAGCGCGGTAAAACCCGCCTTCTCAAATTCACTCACCCCGTGTTCCCAAGGTGCCGCAGCTACGTTCATTTGCTCAACCATCTCATAGCTCACCACGTTCACAACCACCTCTGGAACCGCCTTCGCATTCAAATACGTTTGCTTTGGCGTGCCATCCCTTCCACTGTTGTTGGGCGAAAAAACCACCACCGGCGGATTCGCGCTCACCACATTGAAAAAGCTAAAGGGCGCCAAATTTGGCCTTCCCTCTGCATCCACCGTGCTGGCGAAGCAAATGGGTCTCGGACTCACACTCCCCAACAAAAACTGATGCAACTGGGGCAATGGTACACTGCTCGGGTCGATCTCCAAATACGCTGACTGATTCATCCTTTTATTATTACAATCACAAAGCGTGACCCATCTTAATTTTCTTGGTATCCAAATATTTCGCGTTGTGCGGATTGGGCTCAATCTGCAAAGGCACATTCTCCATGATCTCCAAGCCATAGCCAATCAACCCAGTGCGCTTGCGGGGATTGTTGCTAATCAACCGCATCTTCTTGATTCCCAAATCACGCAAAATCTGCGCCCCCACACCATAATCTCGCTCATCCATGTTGAAGCCCAACATCACATTGGTCTCCACCGTATCGTACCCCTGCTCTTGCAACTTGTACGCCTTCAATTTATTCAATAAGCCGATACCACGACCCTCTTGGTTCATGTATACAATCACCCCCTTGCCCTCTGCTTCAATCAACTGCATCGCCTTGTGTAACTGCTCGCCGCAATCGCACCTACAACTGCCAAAAATATCGCCGGTTAAACAGCTACTGTGCACCCGCACCATCACTGGCTCATCCTCCGTCCAACTGCCCTTGATCAACGCCAAATGCTCCTGTCCGCTGTCTTTCTGCCTAAACGCCACCAGATCAAAATCGCCCCACTGTGTTGGCATCTGCACCGATATTTCGCGCTGAATCAACGACTCGTGCTTCAAGCGATACGCGATCAAATCCTCAATGGAAATTATCTTCAAATCCAACTCCTTGGCAATCTCCACCAAATCAGGGAGTCTCGCCATCTCGCCATCCTCCTTCAATATCTCAACGATACATCCCGCCGGCTCAAAGCCCGCCATCACCGCCAAATCCACCGCTGCCTCCGTATGTCCTGCCCTTCTCAACACCCCACCGCTCTTGGCAATCAACGGAAAAATATGTCCGGGTTTCCCCAACTCCTCGGCCCGAATGTTTGGGTCAATCAAGGCCTGTATCGTTTTGCTTCTGTCCGATGCGCTAATCCTTGTAGTGCACCTATGTCCCAACACATCCACTCTCCCCGTAAACGCCGTTTCATGGGTGGCCGTGTTTTTATTGACCATCATTTCGATGCCCAAGGCCTGACAGCGTTCTTCCATCATCGGAACACAAATCAATCCACGACCCTTTGTGGCCATGAAATTCACCAACTCCGGCGTCATATTGCGCGCGGCGGTAAGAAAATCACCCTCGTTTTCGCGGTTTTCATCGTCAACCACAATCACTACCCTGCCCGCCTTGATCTCCGCAATGGCCTCTTCAATCGTATTCAATTGGAACTGAGCCACCGGGGCGATACTTTCATTAGAATTCAACATGCTTTTACAAATTTATGGAGGAATGTACCTTCAAAACAATTAGAATGACTGAATGTTGTTTTAATATTGACGTAACATTCATGCTTCCCCCTAAGTCCGATATAAAATCCCTCTGCCTGGCCCATGTTGATAAGCTCATCGCCGAGTACGAAAACGTCATTGCAGAGCTTCAAAAGGGGATGTTTGAAGAGACCAAAAGTTCCGCGGGCGACAAATATGAAACGTCTAGAACCCAGTTTCAGCGGGAGATAGAGCGACTCAAAATCCAAATTTCCCAAGTCCACACCACCAAAGGCGTACTGCTCAACATCAACATGGGCAAAGCCATCACCGTGGGCGAAGGATCCCTGCTTACCGTATCGCTCGGAAACAACAAACTCACCATCTACATTGCCGCAGCCCTAGGCACACTCAACCACAATGGGTTGTCCATTCAAGCCATCAGCCTGCAATCACCGTTGGGTATGGCGCTGAAAGGACACAAAGAAGGCGATACCATTGCCTTTAATCAGAAAAAATATACCATCGAAGCGCTGGCCTAACCCCGCTTACGATTCCAGCATCTCGCGCAACACCGCCTCTACTTTGTCGGCATTCGGCAACATGATGGCCTCCATCGCGGCATTCAACGGCACAGCCGGAACATCCGCACTGCCCATGGTTCGAATCGGCGCATCCAAATATTGGAAACACACTTGCGAAATCCTGCCTGCCAATGCCTCTGCAAAACTGTTGCGCAACGTTTCTTCCGTCAACACCAACACCTTGCCGTGCTTTTTGGTCAATGCGATAATCGCTTGCTCGTCGTACGGTGCCAATGTCCTCAAATCCAACACCTCTACCGCACCGCCCAGTGATTTCGCGGCATTCATCGCCCAGTAAACACCCATCCCGTAGGTAACCACACCCACCGATTCGCCAGCATCCACCGCATCCTGCGACGCTTCCAAGGCCACACGCGCTTTGCCAAACGGCACCACGTAATCCTCATCGGGCTCAGGCGTTTTGGCCAAATCCGTTCCCGGAACCTTGCTCCAATACAATCCCTTGTGCTCAAACATCACCACCGGATTGGGGTCGTAATAGGCCGATTTCATCAAACCTTTCATATCCGCCGCATTGCTCGGATACGCAATTTTTATTCCCTTAATGGGCAAAATAGAACTCTCAACCGTGCCACTATGGTAAGGACCACCCCCACCGTAGGCACCTGTTGGCACGCGAATCACACTGGCCACAGGGAATTTGCCCATACTCAAATAGGTACTCTTGCTCAACTCCGTCACCAGTTGATTCACACCCGGCCAGATATAATCGGCAAATTGAATCTCCACAATGGGCTTGGCACCCACCGCGCTCATGCCCGCCGTGCTTCCCACAATGTATGCCTCTTGAATAGGGGTGTTGAAAACGCGATCCCGACCGTATTTATCGGCCAGCGTAGCGGCCTCACGGAATACACCGCCCAATCGATGTCCTACATCCTGACCGTACAACAACGCCTCAGGGTGTTTTTTCAAAATTTCATCCACCGCATGCAAAGCCGCATCCACCATCATCACGGTTTCTGCCGCAGCCGGCGCACGTTCGCCCACCTCATCGGTAATAGGTGTTGGCGCCAAAACATGGTGCATCAAACTATCGGGCGATGGATCTGCGGCGGCTTTCGCACGCTCAAAATCTTCCACCACACGCGCTTCCGCTGCCAAACGAATGGTCTCCAATGATGCCTCATCTTCGCCCAATGTCAACAGCAATTCTTTCAATCTGGGCATCGGATCCAAGCGCATATGCTTGTCCAAATCGTCCCTATACCATTCACTGCGAACCCCACTGGTATGGTGTCCGAGCAAGGGCACCTTCACATGCACCAACATCGGCGCACGCTCCGTTCTTACATACTCAATGGCCTTGGCCATCTCATCGTAGCACTGCACAAAATCACTGCCGTTGATCCTCACCCGGCGCATGCCCTTGAATCCCAACGCATAATCAAACGCGTCCATCGCACGCATCTCATCGCCACTGGCAGAAATCCCCCAATCGTTGTCCTGAATCAGGTACAAAATGGGCAATTTGTGCAACACCGCCATCTGAAACGCCTCAGCCACTTCGCCTTCGGTCACAGAGCCATCGCCCAGTGAACACAGTACTATGGGCTTCTCCGCACTGGTAATCAACGACTGACTGTCTAAATATTTGATCCCGTGCGCCGCACCCGTGGCCGGAATGGTCTGCATCCCCGTAGCCGAACTCTGGTGGGGCATCTTTACGATATCCGGGCGATTCAACGAAGGATGAGAATAATACGTTCTACCCCCACTGAATGGGTCCTCTGCCTTGGCCAACAACTGCAACATCAGCTCGTAGGGTTGCATACCCATCGCCAACAACATCGACTCGTCGCGGTAGTAAGGATACGCAAAATCGATGCTCTTCAAATGCATGGAAGTAGCTATTTGTATCGCCTCATGTCCTTTCGAAGTACTGTGAACGTACTTGGTGATCGGACGGTTTTCCTCGTAGATACTTGCCATCGCCCGGGCAGTACAAATCAAATCCCAAGCCCGCAGCAGTGTTTCCTTTCCTACCATAATTAGGGTGCAAGTTTACGCAAAAATCACGGCTCCTTAAGGATGGTTTCATGCATTTTGTATCTACAAATTCAAAACTTTCCTATCTTGCAACCCATTGACACGCATTCATTGCCTATGAAATCACGCTTACTACTAGGAATTGTCCTCATTTTTTCGTATATTCAGTTGGGTGCCCAAGCGGTAACCAAAGACACTACGGCGCCCAAAGACACCGAAAAAATTGGCGAGGTTACCATCAAACAAAACCGCCTCAAAGAGAAACTCAAAGAATCGCCCCTCACAGTGGAAAGCATGGGCGCGCAAAGTATCCGCGAAACGCCGGCCTCCGATTTTTACGAAGCCCTCGGCCACCTCAAAGGCGTGGATGTTACCAGCGCCAGCCTCGGATTCCGCATCGTGAATACCCGCGGATTTAATAGCACCAGTCCCGTGCGCACCCTGCAAGTGATTGACGGGGTCGACAACCAATCGCCCGGACTCAATTTTTCGTTGGGAAATTTCCTCGGTGCCAGCGAACTCGATGTCATCAACCAAGAAATTGTGGTGGGTGCCTCTAGCGCATATTACGGTCCCGGTGCCTTCAACGGCGTCATCTCCATGACCACCAAAGACCCCTTCAAATACCAAGGACTGCAAGTGAAGCAGAAAATCGCCGAACGCGGACTCACCGAAACCGCCGTGCGATATGCCAAGGCCTTTGGCGGGAAACCCGGACAAGAAAAGTGGGCGATGAAAGCCAACCTGTTCTACATGCGGGCCTATGATTGGGAAGCCGATAACCTCGATCCCGTGAAATCGGGTGCCCCCCTAGACAGCGTAAACAACATCCTCAACCCCGGTAGATACGATGCTGTGAACCGCTATGGCGACGAAATTCTCCGTCCCGGCGAAAATGATGCCACCGCCCGCACCCAAAAGTGGGACTATCCCGGTTTGATGCGATTCTATCGCCAAGGATACGAGGAAAAGGACATCGTTGACTACAACACCTACAACTTCAAAACGTCGTTCATGACGGCCTACCGACCCAAGCCCACCGGGATGCGTCAGTTCGAATACCAAGTCAACTACGGCATGGGTACCACCGTATATCAGGGCGATAACCGATACAGTCTGCGCGACATCAAATTTTTGCAAAATCGCTTCGAGTACAAAGATAAAAACGGCTTCTTGCGTGTGTATGCCACCCATGAAGATGCGGGCAAAACCTACGACGCGGTATTCACTGCGTTGCTGATGCAAAACGCCGCCAAGCGCGATGATTTGTGGAGCGGCGACTACTATGCCCTATGGCGGAATCGCTTCGTGCCCAAAATGAAGAAACTGCCTGGCTATCCCAAAGACGATTGGTTCTCAAACCCCAACTGGTTCAATGAATTGGATGCGTTGATGGCCCAAAACAGCGACTCTTTGATGCTCTGGCACCAACAATGCGCCGCACTGGCTGATCGCAAAAACAACTGGCAAGGATTGCCCCATTTCGAGCAACCCAATACCGTGCAGCGCTACGAACCCGGCACCGCCCGCTTCGATAGTTTGAAAAATGCCATCACCACCCGCCGCAGCTTCGGTGAAGGGGGTAGTGGATTCTACGACAAAAGTGCCCTCTACCACATCCAAGGAGAGCGCAAATTCAAATTGGCCGATAAAACCAACTTTGTCACCGGATTTTCTGGCAGATTGTACACCCCCAACTCCATGGGAACCATCTTCTCTGACAACAACGGTCGGGTAATCCGCAACAGCGAATTTGGCGTGTATGGCGGTATCGAACAACGTTCCAAAAACAACAAATTGAAGATCAACGCCACAGCGCGGGTAGATAAAAATATCAACTTCCCGTTCATTTTCTCGCCCGCAGCATCCTTGGTTTACACGCCCGACAAAATCACCTACTACCGCGTGAGTCTCTCCGCTGGGGTGCGCAACCCAACACTGGCCGATCAATACCTTTATTACAATGTGGGTAGGGCCATTCTGCTGGGAAATATCACCGGTTACGACAGCATGGTCACCATCCCCTCTCTGTACGATGCGTTAAGTGGCCTAACCACCGACCTCAAAAAATTGCAGTGGTTTAGCGTGGATCCGGTGCGACCAGAAAAAGTGAAAAGCGTAGAAGTGGGTTATAAATCATTCCTGGCCTCCAACAAGTTAAACATCGATGCCAGTGCCTACTTCAGCTACTACGAGGACTTCATCGGATACAAAATTGGTATCGACCCTACCATCGATTATACCATCAATTATATTTCTGGCGGACAGGTATACCGGATTGCAACCAACGCCGAAAGCACCGTAACCACCATGGGCGTGAGCATCGGAACCAACTATTTCTTTGCCAAAAACTACACGGCGGGCGTGAATTACTCCTTCAACCAATTGAACAAAACCAACACCCTCGACCCCATTATCCCCGCATTCAATACCCCCAAACACAAATTTAACGTGTCATTGGGCGGACAAAACCTATCAATCAAGAAAATCAACAACCTCGGATTCAGCATCAATTACAAATGGATCCAAGGATTCAGATTCGAGGGCAGTCCGCAGTTCACGGGCGATGTACCTACCTATTATATGTTGGATGTGATGTTCTCGAAAGTGGTTCCCAAATACAAGGCGATGATCAAAATGGGCGCAGGCAATCTCACCAACAACAAGGTGATGCAAGTGTATGGCGGACCCAGAATTGGTAGAATGGCCTATTTCTCTGTGTACTTTGACTTGTAATTGAATGAATATAAGTTTGATTTGAATTCCTTAAGTTTGTAAAAAACCAAAATAAACAATATGAAAAAAACACTACTCGCTACCTTGTCAGTTGTGTTGGCCTCAAGTGCTATCGCCCAGATTAAATATGTGGACGAAGTATTGACTGCCGACAAGATCAAGGTTACAAAAAACGTAAGCTATGGTGACAACTACACTGTACTTACTGGTACTCCTACGTTGGCCAGCAAAGTGGCCATGGCTCCTGGCTATGGTTTCGTTGCGATGACTGCCGACATTTATGAGCCACAAGATGGTGCTAGCAACCGTCCGTTGATCATCTTCACTCACTCTGGTTCTTTCTTGCCTCGCTATTCTAACAATAGCCCCGTGGGTTACAAAGACGACAGTGCTACTGCTGCTTTCTGTATGTCATTGGCAAAGCGTGGTTACGTGGTAGCTTCTATGACTTACCGCATGGGTTGGAACCCAGCTGCTGCTACCGTAGATGCCCGTAAACAGGGTATCATCAATGCGGCGTACAAAGGGGTTCAAGATTTGGCTACTTGCGTACGTTTCATGAAAAAGAGCGTAAAAGAAGGTGGTAACCCTTACAACATCGACACAACCAAAATTGCTGTAGGTGGTAACGGTACCGGTGGATACATCACCAGCGCCTATGCTTCTATCGACCGTCAGAGCGAAATCAAGAGCATCAAATTCCGCGACGCTTCTACCGGTAAAGTGATGGTGAACGATACCATGTGGGGTGACCGTTTCGGTATCGGTGTTGACAATCCAGCCATGGGTATGTTCTGCAAATCTAATCACGTTGGTTACACCTCAAATGCCAAATTGGCGTTTGCAGTAGGCGGTGCCATTGGCGATTCTGCTTGGATGGAAGCGGGTGAAATTCCTTTGATCTGGAGTCACTCTGTGATGGATCCTTTCGCTCCTTACACCACCGGTATGGTAAACGTACCTGGTACCTCTTTGCAGGTAGTTGAAGTAAGTGGTGGTTTCGATGCGATGGCTCGTTGTCAGCGTTTGGGTAACACCGCTCCTTACAAAGGAAAAGTAATGGACGTGTACACCACCGAAGCCAACAAATTGAACAAAGGCATCGACGGTTTGTTCCCAATCGCGGGCTTGGCTAACGCTTCAGGTCCTTACGAGTGGTACGATACTACTGCCATCAAATCTTTGCCTAGTCCTCCATACAATCCTCCTGTGATTTTGGCGGGTATCAAGGCGTCTAACCCTATGTGGAGCAAAACCAAAGCGATGAAGTATGTTGACTCAGTAATGGGTTACATGGCGCCTCGTATTGCGGTTACTTTGGGATTGGTTAGCTCTGTAGGTATCGTTGAAAGCAACTTGGCTTCTAACGTAACCTTGGCACCAAACCCTGCCAAAAACCAATTGATCATCCACAATAACTGGGAAAACCGTGTGTTGACAGGTGCTACCTTGGTTGACTTGAACGGTCGCGTAGTTCGTGAATTCAACGTAAACGGTATCCACAACGTATATGAATTGAACGTGCCTGCAGGTATTTATGTAGTGCAAATGCAGTTCAACGACGGTGTTGGAAGCAGCAAGTTGATGGTTGACTAAGTCAACCACTTTACTACGTCGGTAAGAATTTCTTACGTCTAAAAAAGAGGGGGGCGGCCATTGGCCGCCCCCCTCTTTTTTTACTCAATTTCGCCTGCCAAAACTTCGCCCAAGGAAATTCCAAACTACACCTCACCAACGCTGTTCGTCGAATCGCAACACCCTTTCCACCAAAATCTTCCTCGCCATTCGTATTATTGTACTTCCATGCGCAATCTGCTCATCCTCTGCCTACTATCTACCCTCACCATGGGCTGCAACAACCTTTACCGCAGCAATTATACCTCCGTAACCCTCTCCAAACCCGTTGCGGAATACCTCAATCAACAGACGCTTACCGTTCACAACAACAAACCCAATCCCACCATCCGCAAAGCACAAGTGCAACCACCCTTTGCCGATACAAACTACCGACTTCAATACCGCCGCCTCGCCGGCACAAACCTGATCCTCGAAATTATCGATGCACAAGGCAACCGACGTAACATCGCCATCCCCCAAACAAAACTCAAGGGCTACCCCATTGCAACCACTACCACCACTGCACCTGTCGTCATCGCCCAAATCCTGAAATATGAAGACCCTTACAGTTACTACAATTACGGCAGTGAAATCGCCATTGGAGTAGGCGTCCTTTCTGCCCTGAGCGATGCCCTCATAACACCGCTGGTGAGATTAACGGCGCGGAACCGACAGTTTGCTGTCCCCAAAGGCTTCGCCCTCACCAACCTCGATCAGGTGCAAACATTGGATACCAGCAACCCACAACTGTATACCATCGCCCAACCCATCAATCCCAACATTACGCCCTACCTCGACGCTGATTGGCAAAAACATACCCGTGTATTTTTAGCTACCCACGCCGGTTATGGCCTCGTGAACCAAGATGGGCATACCCACTACACAGAAAAACTCGCTCCCAGCAACTGGTTCGCGGCAGAAATCAACCTGCAAAGCAGCAAAAATCTGAGATGGGGTGTGCGGTACGATTGGACAAAAACGCCTACCTTTTTTGCCAACGCAACCACCCTGCAAGTGGCCTATGTCAACAACCAACTCCCCAATGCCAACCTCCTTTGTGGCGTAGGTTTAGGGATTGGCCTCTTTGAACGCATCGCCAGCAGCAACTTTACAGAAACCAGCGATTTGCTGTACAATCGTAAACTGGGGAAAGACAGTTTGCGCATCATCGAAAATACCTTCGTCCCAAACCGACCCCGCTACTATATTCCGCTGTCGGCCTATATCCAATACGAAGCACTACTCACCAACAACATACGCATCATCCTTGGTGTTCGCATGGCCTCCGTAAAATCTTTCACCACCTACAATAGCCGTGAATTTCTGCAGACCTACGAAACCATCGCCCCGGGTATCACCGCCGAACGATTACAAACCATCAACTACCCAACCAACAATACTTACAACTCACAAAACATGTCGTTCCAAGGCCACATCGGCCTCAACTTCCTCATCAGCAAATAGCATGAAATCACTCCTTAAACTCGCCCTGTCCGCCTTATTGGCTCTGTCGGTAAGTGCCTGTGAACCTTGGTATTACGAAAATCCCACGTTTAGCATCTTGCAAATTTTGCAGAACAACCAGCCCAATACGGTATACAACCAAGCACGCGTTACCTATGGTGGATACACATCCAACGGCATGTATGAATTCGATACCCTGTATTTTCAACGTACCATTTTACCGGGCGATACGGCCCAAATTGTGCTGGAAAATGTACTGGCATCCAGGTTCTACTATGTGGATACGGTGAACATCGACCTAGCGCTCAGCGATTCTCAGCAATGGCAACAGCAATTTCCCCGAAGGTTTATCCGCAGCAATAGCCAAACAAAAAATAGTTTTGTAGAAACGATTCGTTTCTAATTGATGCCCACACCAAACAACCTATGACAATGTTGGTGAGCATCAAAATTTGTGTTGCTGTTTTTTACCTCATCATTCTCAAGTAATTTTACACTACATGCAGCGCATATTGTATTTCTTCATTCTATCGCTAAGTCTGATATTATTTAGCTGCAATTCCGCTTTTAGAGCACAGAACACCCATGTAGTATTGTCTAAACAAGTGGCCGAATACTTGTCAACCAAAGAGCTGATTGTACACAACAATAGCACCGAAAAACTAATCACAAGGACTGCAACAATACAAGAAACAGATACCCTGTACCAACTCACCTATAATAAATTAAAAGGCGATGCTGTCATCCTGCAAATCACAGATGACAGTGGCAAGATGCGAAATGTGGCCATTCCACAAATGAAACTCAGCGCTTATCCCGTATTGTTGAGCTCTACAATTTCACCAACTTTAACCGTTTATGCCTTAACATTTCCCGGTAGAAACTATCATACGGATTATATGTTGCTTCTTTACAATCCAATAGCTGCCGCAATAGATGCATTCGCAGGAAGAGTCATTTTCCGAACACGCAAACATGCCCGTTATACAGTACCCAATACCTATCGAATTGCTAATCTGACAGATGTAACAACCATTGACACAGCCAATAATCAGTTATTACTCGAAATTCCTATACCCGTCAACCCCAATCCTACGAACTATTTAACCCAGGATTACCGTAAGAAATGTGAGTACGCATTTTCTTTGGGTAGCAGTTTTGGATCGACACATGAAACATCAACAACCTATTTGTATTCCCAGACATCGCGTGTGAATCTTCCCAACAAAATCGATAATGGAATTTGGGCTACTGCTGGCATACACTTTCAACCGAATTCTCACTTTCAATGGGGATATAGTTTTCATTCAAATATAAACCCCAATTTATCGATCAATTTCTTACTCAATCACGTGGGATTTGTTGTTCCCCTGAAAAAAGGCAGCGTAGAAATAGGATGCGGCCTTGGTTTTGGTACTACCCGCAGAATTCGGGGCAACTCATATTGCGATAGCTTCGACAGTTACATAAAATACCCCCTGAAAACAAATCAGTTACTCGAAGAGTCCTATTCATTCATTCCCTCGATTCACGTTTTTGCTCCAATAAATGGGCACATTCAATTTATTTACCCGTTAAAAAACAGATTTGAAATCGCTGCAACTTTCAATGGTTTCAAAATGCCCAGTTATAATCTCTTCGAAAAAAGTGAAACTGTATTAACAAAAGACCAAATTACACCCAACATTGTAGCCTACCGTCGTGAAGAATTTACTTTCAACAATATCACTGTCAAATCTACCCACCGATTGTTTTCCATTGGCCTTTCATTAAGACTCAAGCTTTAACACTATGAAACTGCCGAAAATTCTCCTATCGCTTGTGGTACTTATGCAAATGTTGCAATCCTGTGAATCAGATTATGGCTTTAGACAGCTCTTCGTTCAAATGAGAACTACTTTGGTCAATCAAAAATCTGATTCCATCAAGGTTAAGTTTGATTACGAAAGACAATACAACGGCAATACCGTATTTCACCACAATTTTACACTTTTGCCTGGGGAAGAATATATTAATGAAGATCAAATACCCGGTAACCAAAGCGCGCTTTTTATCTCAACATTTTATATCACAGATGTTCATGGGAAAATAGATACTGTAAGAAGAAAGTTCTCCGTTGAATACAGTCCATACCACCGCAACATTTCAGACATCATCTACATCAAAGACTAACGCTGCATTCTTTGCCATTGAATTTCACTTGCTCCGACCTGTACAAAAGATTATTCCATCTCTGATTCCCTCGGAATTCAGTAAATTTGTATTTTTACTGATTACCCACGAATGTATCCTACACTCAAACAATTGAATTGGCCGCAAATTGAGGCGGAAATCCTTGCTTTTTGGGAGCAAGAATCGGTGTTTCAACAAAGCGTTGACCAACGCGATGGTGCGCCGAGTTTCACCTTTTTTGAAGGACCGCCGAGCGCCAACGGCATGCCCGGCATTCACCACGTGATGGCCCGCGCCATCAAGGATATTTTCTGTAGATACAAAACCCAACAAGGATTCCGCGTGGCCCGAAAAGGCGGCTGGGATACCCATGGATTGCCCATCGAACTGCAAGTAGAAAAGCGTTTGGGCATCAAAAAAGAAGACATCGGCACCAAAATCTCCATGGAAGATTATAACAAAGAGTGCAGAGCCGATGTACTCATGTTCAAAGACCGTTGGGATGAACTCACCAAGCAAATTGGGTATTGGGTAGACCTCGACAACCCCTATATCACCTACGAAAACAACTACATCGAAAGTTTGTGGTACCTGCTCAAACAGCTCCACGAAAAAGGCTTTTTATACAAAGGGTACACCATCCAACCGTTTTCACCCGCGGCAGGAACAGGCCTATCGAGCCACGAACTCAACCAACCCGGCACCTACCAAAACGTGAAAGACACCACCATCGTGGCGCAGTTTCAAGTGCAAGGCACGGAGGATGAGTATTTTCTCGCATGGACAACCACGCCTTGGACATTGCCCAGCAACACGGCATTG
>JACCEE010609059.1_pt1 | contig 13383 bp, 11 predicted proteins | sample 7449931 | NCBI WGS metagenome assembly JACCEE01 (sample SAMN15323457, study PRJNA562643) | freshwater metagenome | isolation source: river surface water | place: USA:Blue River Watershed | collected 2017-08-19 | reverse complement strand
CAAATATAGTAAATTTTATATAAAGAATATTTTTTTTAAATCTATATCACAAAGTTACTCAAAGTCTATAAAAAGTTTAACAATTCATGAAATTAAAGGTGATGAGAATTAATCTTCGAACATCCGATCATTAATTGTTATTTGTTAATTGTTAAATGTTATATGTTAAATGTTATATTTTAAATGTTATATGTTAAATGTTAATTGTTAATTAATTTCGTATTTTTGTATTAACCAAAAAAACAACATATTTTCATGAAAACAACTGACAATCAAGCGGATATAGAATCCGCTACTTCCAAAGAACCTGAAAAAACTTCTTTTCCTGTACTCAATATGCATTGTGCTTCCTGTGCGATGAATGTGGAGAATACCGTAAAGAAAATGGAAGGGGTCACATTTAGTAATGTAAACTTCGCAAATGCTACCCTCACTGTTGAATTTGACAAAAACAGAGTTTCACCTGAAGAGATTCAAAAAAATATACAGGAAATAGGGTTTGATATCATTTTAGGTTCTAAAGTAGAGCAAGAAAAAAAAAAAGAAGCGGAGCATATTGAACATTTTCAGAAAATGAGAAGTAAGACCATCTGGTCTGCTGTTTTTTCTGTACCTGTTTTTATCATCGGGATGTTTTTTATGGATATCCCTTACGCAAATTGGATTATGTGGGGTTTAGCAACTCCCGTATTGTTCATATTTGGACGTCATTTTTTTACAAATGCATGGAAACTGGCTCTTAAACGTCAGGCCAATATGGATACTTTGGTGGCTTTAAGTACAGGAGTTGCCTATATTTTCAGCGTATTCAACACCCTTTTCACCCATATCTGGGAACATAATCATGTTTATTTTGAAGCATCTGCAGTGATCATTACCTTTATTTTATTGGGAAAATTACTGGAAGAGCGGGCTAAAGGAAACACCTCATCTGCTTTAAAGAAACTGATGGGACTTCAACCTAATGAAGTAACTATCATTGATACAAATGGAAATCAACAAGTGATTCCCATTCAAAACCTGACAAAAGGGAGCATCGTTTTGGTAAAACCGGGTGAAAAAATTGCTGTTGACGGGACTGTTCTGGATGGAGAATCTTATGTGGATGAAAGTTCATTTACCGGAGAGCCAATTCCCATTTTAAAATCCGCAAACAGTTCTGTGTTGGCGGGAACCATCAATCAGAAAGGAAGTTTTACTTTTAAAGCTGAAAAAGTGGGAGAAGAAACACTTTTGTCTCATATTATCAAAACCGTTCAGGATGCTCAGGGGAGTAAAGCTCCGGTTCAAAAATTAGCTGATAAAATTGCCGGTATTTTTGTTCCAGTTGTACTTGGGATTGCCCTACTAACTTTCCTGATCTGGGTGATTATTGGTGGAGAAAATGGGGTTTCACAGGGATTATTGTCCATGATTACCGTTTTGGTGATCGCTTGTCCCTGTGCTTTAGGCTTAGCAACACCTACTGCTGTGATGGTTGGAATTGGTAGAGGTGCCAAAAACGGTATTTTAATTAAAGATGCTGAAAGTTTAGAGATCACCAAAAAAGTTACTACGGTTGTCCTTGATAAAACCGGAACCATTACCGAAGGAACACCTGCCGTTACCAATATTAAATGGCTGAAAGATAACGAGATGATGAAATCTATTTTCCTATCTTTGGAAGCACAATCGGAACATCCATTAGCTGAAGCCGTTGTAAAAAGTTTGAATCAATACTCTAAATTAGCTTTAACCAGCTTTCAAAGTGTCACCGGGAAAGGGGTTCAGGCTTTTTTCTCCGGGATTCTTTATTTTGCAGGGAATCAAAAGTTTATGGAAGAGCAAGGCGTGTCAATGTCTAAAGAGTGGATTGATCTGGCTTCTGAATGGCAAAAAGAGGCCAAAACCATTGTTTGGTTTGCTAATAGTGAATCTATTTTAGCTATTTATGGAATTTCCGATCAAATGAAACAAAGTTCCATAGAAGCGATCCAATTATTAAAAAAACAACATATTGAAGTGATCATGCTAACGGGTGACAATCCTGAAACCGCTGCCAGTATTGCCAGACAAGCACAAATAGATCATTTTGAGGCAGGTTTATTACCTCATCAGAAAGCTGAATACATCAAAGAATTGCAGAAAAAAGGGAAAATTGTCGCCATGGTTGGAGATGGAATTAATGATTCAGTTGCATTAGCCCAATCGGATGTTAGTATTGCCATGGGGAAAGGGAGTGATATTGCTATGGATGTAGCTAAAATGACCATCATTTCATCGGATTTAACCAAAATTTCAGAAGCGATTCAGCTGTCTAAAAAAACAGTACAAATCATCAAACAAAACCTTTTCTGGGCTTTTATTTACAATATCATCGGAATTCCGATTGCTGCTGGAGTACTTTTTCCTTTTGGATTTATGTTAAATCCAATGATTGCCGGTGCTGCGATGGCTTTAAGTAGTGTGAGTGTCGTTTCAAATAGTTTAAGATTAAAATAATAAATTATGAATCCAATCATCCCAAATGTGCGGGAAACCCTTCAATCCCACGCTGACGAAAAATCAAGAAATGCCATGTTGCGTTTTTTTAAAGAACCTATTGATTGTTATGGCATGAAAAGTGCTATAGTGGAACAAATTTCGAAATCTTATTTCAAAACGATTAAAGATTTATCCAAATCAGAGATTTTTCAAATTTGTGAAACGCTTTGGCAATCACCTAAGATTGAGGAAAATATGCTGGCTTGTTCCTGGAGTTATAATATCCGAAAATCTTATGATCAACAAGATTTTGAGCTTTTTAAAAAGTGGATTGCTAACTATGTCAATAATTGGGCAACCTGTGATACTTTCTGCAATAGAAATATGGGTGATTTAATTCTAAAATATCCCCATTTTTTAGCTCATTTAAAAGAGTTTACCCAATCAGAAAACCGCTGGATGAAAAGAGCTGCAGCTGTATCTTTGATTGTTCCGGCGCGTAAAGGGTTGTTTCTGAATGATATGTTCGAAATTGCTTTACTGCTACTCGAAGATCCAGAAGACATGGTTCAAAAAGGGTATGGCTGGATGCTCAAAGTGGCTAGTCAGACTTACCAAAAGGAAGTTTTTGATTTTGTTATGCAACATAAACAACAAATGCCTCGTACAGCATTGAGATATGCTATCGAAAAGATGCCTGAAGATCTTAAAAAACAAGCCATGTCCAAATAAATATGAAACGAAATTTCCTTTTTTTGTGGTTTTTATTCTTGCTAACCATGCAGTTTTCATTACCAGGACAGGGAATTCACAATGATAATGTATCTGTTCAATGGAATCAGTTAGATTCTTCAAGATCTGTCAATTGGTATGTAGCTGGATTAAGAGAAACGGATACTGCAGGTTTTATAATGGCTGATCTTTCCCAATTAGGAATTGTAAATGATGGAATTACACCAAACGATCTTTTAATAGATTCTATTTTGCAGTTTACCTATTCACCTGGTCTCGTTTTACTTTTTCCTGCAGGTGATTTTTTGTTTCATAACACCATTTATTTACCCTCCAATTGTATAGTAAAAGGGGCTGGACCAAACGATACTGAAATCATTTTTGATCTTTTATCCGCTCATGATGGCTTTCAAATTACCGGAAATCAAACACAGGATACAGCGAATATTATCATGGAACCTCAATACAAGGGACACCGGCTTATCGTTGATCGGACTGACTTTATTGATTCAAATGATTGGCTTAAAATTATTCAAAATGATGTCAGTCTGATCACTTCTGACTGGGCTTTAGGAACAGTGGGACAAATTGTGCAAGTTGATTATATTCAAGGAGATACAATTTTCTTAAAATCTGAAATTCGATATCCTTATCTTTTATCCAATAATCCTAAAGTGGTTCTCTTAAACATGAAATCCAATATTGGAATTGAATGTTTGAAGATAAGAAGAGTGGATAATACTGCTCCGGTTCACACATCAAATATTTCGGTTCAGTATGGAAACAATATTTGGATTAAAGGGATTGAATCTGAAAATTGCAATTTTGCGCATCTTGATATTCGAAATAGTTCCAATATATACGTATCACAATCATATATACACCATAGTTTTGAGTATGGTGGAGATGGAAGAGGCTATGGTGTAATGATTCATTATACTTCAAACGAATGTAAGGTTGAAGATAATATTTTCAATCATCTTAGACACTCTATGATTTTACAAGCAGGATCTAATGGGAATGTGTTTAGTTTTAATTATTCATTTTCACCTTTTTGGACTAATAGTTCCGATATTTTACCTTCAGATGCCGCCGGTGATATGGTTTTGCATGGAAATTTCCCTTATGCAAATCTCTTTGAACAAAATGTGTGTCAAAACATCGTCGTTGATAATTCACATGGTGCGAATGGTTTATACAATACATTTTTCAGAAATCGGTGTGAAAAGTATGGCATCTTTTTTAGTGATGCGACTTCTCCAGGTCAGAATTTCATAGGAAATGAGATTGTAAACACTTCATTTCCATATAGTTTGGTTAATTATACTATTTTAGGTACAAATCACTATCAATATGGGAATAACAATAAAGGGAATATAACACCATCCGGAACCCAAAACCTCACCGATTCTACTTATTGTTATTTTTTCCGACCTGAATTTGTACCGGAAAACCAATGGGGACAATTTGGACCACCAAATACACTCAATCAAGTTACCGAAAATCCGGCCAAAAAAAGATATTTAAATCAGCAAATTTTTATTAATAGCTGTTATGAAAATCCTGACCCTATAGAAGAAAATGATTTTGATCTAGTATGGATTTATCCCAATCCAACGACCGGTATACTAACGATCAATGGTGATTTTAATATTCAATCCATTGATATATTAGATATATACGGTAAAACTATTTTTTGTAAAGTGATTTTAGGTTTTGAAAATAAAATTCAAATTGATCTATCAAAACAAAATGCCGGACTATATTTTGTAAATCTATATTCCGGCATTTATAAGAAAACAGTAAAAGTTATTCTTTTATAAATACTTAATTGAATTTAAAGTGTGAGGTTATAGAAGTTTGATCTACAACACTTTGAATTACATCTGCTAATAATTTTGCGATTGAAACCACTTCCACTTTAGAACACTCACATTTTAGTGGAATAGAATCTGTTAAAACTAATTTATCGATAGAAGATTCTTCAATATTTTTAGGACCATCACCGGAAAGTAAACCATGTGTACAGATAGCAATAACGCTTTTTGCTCCTTGTTCTTTTAATTTAGCAGCCGCTTTACAAAATGTGCCACCTGTATCAATAATATCATCTACTAAAATACAGTTTTTCCCTTTCACATCTCCAATAATCTGAATACTAGCCACTTCATTTTGTTTTTCTCTTTGTTTAAAACCGATGGCAAGATCACAATCTAACGATTTTGCGTAAGAGGAAGCTCTTTTGGTTCCACCTGTATCAGGAGAAACAATACAAAGATTTTCTAAATTTAAACTTTTAATATAGGGATAGAATACGTTAGAAGCGTACATGTGATCGACCGGAATTTCAAAAAATCCCTGAATCTGATCCGCATGTAAATCTAAAGTGATTATACGGTCAACACCTGCAGCACTTAACAAATTAGACATCAATTTAGCACCAATTGATGTTCTGGGTCTATCTTTACGGTCTTGTCTGGCATATCCAAAATAAGGGATCACAGCAATAATTTTGTAAGCAGAAGCTCTTTTAGCTGCATCAATCAGAATAAGCAATTCGAGAATATTATCAGCAGGTGCACAGGTAGGTTGAATGATGAAAACGTATTTCCCTCTAATGGTTTCGTTATAATAAGCCTGAATTTCGCCATCTTTAAATTGAGCGATTTCAACTTTTAACAACTCCATATTGAGGTGTTGAGCAATTTTTTCAGATAGTTCCCGATTCGCCCTTCCAGAAACTATAGCCGTCTGATGTTGATCCATAATATATTGAATATTAATTGAATAAAAAATGTTATTACCGTTTGCAAAGATACAAACTTTTTTTTCTCAATGTTCAAAAAAAATCATTATTTTTGCGTCATATTAAAAAAACAGATCAGAATAATCAGACATGTTATGAAAAGAGTTCTACTATCCCTATTTTTTATTGTTTTTGTCTTTGAGACAATATTTGCACAAACCCCTGCCAAGTTCTGGATTCAATTTAAAGATAAGCAAGGAACACCTTACTCTATTAGTAAACCGGAACAATTTTTATCCCCAAAAGCGATTGAAAGAAGAACTAAATATCAGATTCCTGTTACGGAACAAGATTTACCTGTAAGTCCTGTTTACATTCAGAAAGTGATGGAATTGGATCCTAATATGGTTCTATTTACCAAATCTAAATGGTTAAATGGTATCACCATCTATTCTGAAAAAGAAAATATCATGGAGCTGATTCAAAAACTGGATTTTGTTATTTTGGTTGAAAAGACAATCCCCATGAAGGAAAAAGAGGACAAAATAACTTCAGTGTATCATTATAATAACACCAATACACCTGTAACTTCCACCGGTATTCCTAAAGATATTGACTACGGTTTAAGCTACGGACAGGTTAAAATCAACAACATTCACTGGTTACATCGGATGGGATTTAATGGAGAAGGGATCAATCTAATGGTATTGGACGGTGGGTTTCAAAATATTGATGAGATTTCTCAATTTCAGTTTTTAAGAGAACAAAACAGATTAAGAGAGGTAAGACATATTGTTTCTCCATCTGCTGATCCATTTAGAGCCGGAAGTCATGGAACCATGGTTTTATCTTGTATTGCAGCTTACGTTCCCGGCGAATTGGTAGGAACTGCACCGGGTGTTACCGTATGGATGGCTCAAACCGAAGATGGAAGAAGCGAAAATAAAGTGGAAGAGGATAACTGGGTTGCCGGTGTTGAATGGGCTGATAGTTTAGGAATTTATGTCATCAATTCCTCATTAGGATATACTAAATTTGACGATTCAACCAAAGTTCGGGTCAATCAGGATTTAACCGGTAAAGTGAGTAGAGCTTCCATTGCGGCTTCGTTTATTGCTTCCAAAGGGATGATTCTTTGCAACAGCGCCGGTAATGAAGGCGGAAAACCATGGAATCTGATCGGATGCCCTGCTGATGCAACTGATATTCTAACTGTAGGTGGTGTAGATGTTACCGGAAAAAGAGCCTATTTTAGCTCTTACGGACCAACTGCAGATGGCCGTATCAAACCGGATGCCGTGGCTGTGGGTAGAGATGCTTATGTGGCAAACCCAAGAGGAGTTGCCATTCGTGCTGATGGAACCTCATTCTCTTCGCCATTAATGTCAGGCATGGTAGCTTGTTTATGGCAAGCTTTTCCACAAAAAAATGCCTATCAAATCATGGATGCTATCAGAAAAAGTGGGGATCGTGCCGCAAATCCAGACAATTCTTTAGGATATGGAATCACAGACTTCCTAAAAGCTTATAATATTTTGAATCAAACAACTGAGATCAAAGATGTAACTGTAGAATTCAAATCGTATGTGATTTCAGACAACAAAATTCTGATCACTATCACCACTTCCGATGAAAAAGAGATTCAAATTAAAACTGCCATGCGTTCCATTCCTGAAAAAGCAAAAATTAAAAAAATTAAACTTAAAGAGGGCAAAAATGAGATCAAACTAAAATCACCAAAATTGAAAAAAAATCAAAAATACGATTTTATAGATATAACCATCAATGAAATAAACAATTCACAAACCTTACAATACGTTCTTGGTATTGAAAAATCTGAAAAAAAATAATATAAAACCAATCATTTATGAAAAGAATTAATTTAATGTTATTAGCTATTGTTACACTATCTTTATTTGTAACATCTTGTGAACCTGAGTATTATAAACCAACCAATCCAAAATACAAAGTGGGTGACCTCGTTGAGATTGATGGAGTTGAAGCTGTGGTTTATTTTGTATCGTTTGATGGTGAACATGGACAAGCCATAGCCGTAAAAGCTGAAGCTCCTTTACAATGGGCAACCAGCGCTATTGAAACCGGTGCAATAAGTTCAACTGACGGATATTTTAATCAAGACACCATTCAAAGCAGACCTAGAGTTGGTGGTTCTGACTGGAGATTACAATTTCCTGCATTTTATGCTGCTTTTAATACAGCAGGCTATACTGCTCCTATAACTGAGGCACAGTTACAAACCATCAAATGGTATATCCCATCTGTTGAAGAGTGGAAATTTATCTTTGAATATTTTGATTTGATCAATGGATCAATCCCAGCTGAAGTTGGATATAAAAAACTAAGAAGCAATGTAAAATATTGGACTTCAACTGAAATTGATGCTACCTATACAAAAATGATCACATATAACAATGGCACTTGTACGGTTGAAGAAAAAATGAAAACCAATAACGACCCTTGTTTTAGAGCCATCATAAAATTCTAAAATGAAATTTTCAATTCCAATATTTATACTGCTCCTGTTCATCTTCACAGCATGTGATCCTGATCCTAAAACAGGTGATGTTGCGATACATTTCACCCATTATGTTGATCAATCTGCTATTCAGTTGAATCAGACGATTTACACTAATGCTGCGGAGAATCCGTATCAGGTGAATGAAGTGAAATATTTTGTTTCCAAACTCTATTTTATTACAACCGATAATAAACTAGTCAAAGTAGAACAAGATGGCGGTTTACATTATGTAGATTTGAATTACCCGGCTACCACATCCTGGAATATTGAAAAAATAGAAGAAGGAGAGTATAAGGCTGTTCAGTTTGTTTTTGGATTAGATGAAGAGGATAATCTTTCCAATCGATTTACCAATGCACCTGAGTGCAACTTCTTCTGGCCGCAACATTTAGGAGGAGGCTACCATTATATGCAAATTAACGGGAAATGGCAACCTCCAGCCGGAAATCTGAAAAACTTCAATTTTCATACAGGAATTGGACAATTATACTACAGTAATGTATTAGCGATCGATTCGATTTATGCTTATGTTCATAATTATATTGCATTAACAGTTCCTGTTTCTTTTACAATTCAAAAAGATAAAACTTCCAATCTCGAATTGAGAATGAATCTCGAACAATGGTTTAAGGATCCTTATGTGTATGACTTCAATTATTTTGGTAGCAGCATCATGCAGAACCAGAATGCGCAGTCGGTTATAAAAGCGAATGGACGGGATGTTTTTCAGATCAATCCATTATTAGAAGAATAAAAAAAAGGCGCTTTTAAAAAGCGCCTTTTTAATGTATTATAAAAGAAAACTTATCCAATAATCTCTTCAACACGTTGTAAAAGCTGAATCTCTCTTTCTTTAGCTTTTGTTAGATAATCAGCAGCTTTAGCTACGATTTCGGTAGCAAAGATTTTATCATTCAATCCGGAAGCATTGATTTTAACATTCAAATAAGCACCAGTTACAGCAGCTTTAGCACACAAAACACCAACTCCGGCATCTGTTACAGAATTTGGATTTCCTTTATTGATCATCGCTTCACAAAGATCGAATACATCGTAAGAACGTTGTAATGTTCGGAATGGAATCTCAATAGCATATTTGGTAGCAGATTCTAAAGCCTCTTTTCTGGCTGCTTTTTCTTCATCTGTACCCTTAGGCATTCCTAAAGCATTCATGATCAGATTGAAAGAGTTGGTATCTTCATCCACCAACCAGATCAATTCCTCTTTAATTTTTTGTCCTTGTACTGCATAATCGGAAAACTCTTCCCATCTTTCATCCCAACCGGGTTTATGTGAAGAAAGATTAGCTACCATTGTACCCAAAGCAGCACCTAAAGCACCCATGTAAGCAGCAATAGAGCCTCCACCGGGAGCAGGACTCTCAGAAGCTGTTTCATTGGCAAAACCTACACAGGTCATGTCCATCAACTTTTTGGCAGTATTCTCTTTATCTAAAAGGTATTCAATCACTTTTTCTTCAGGAACAAATGGTTTTAAATCATCTAAACCCATAGATTTCACAGCAATTTTTATTACTTCTTTTTCATCAATACCTAAAGAGCGTTGTTGCTTTTGTAAAAAGAAATAACCGGCATCCAGTAATGCTTTTTTGGGAACTAAACCCACAATTTCAGCACCGGTAACTCTGATTCCTCTTTGTTCCGCTTTCATACGAACCTCTTCAAAAGCTACGTGAAGTGGAGTAGCTGTAGTGTTGGTGATGTTCATGGATACTTGTGCAATTCCATACTCTTCAATGAACCAGCCAATCGCTGTGGTTCCTTTTAAAGTTCCCGGAATATCAATAGTTTTTCCATTTTCATCTTTCATGATCTTTCCGGTGATCGGATTTCCTTCTCTCATCGGACGACCTTTTTCACGAACGTCAAAAGCAATTGCATTAGCACGACGGGTTGAGGTTGTATTTAAGTTGAAATTCACAGCAATAAGAAAATCGCGGGCGCTGATAGCTGTTGCACCGCTTTTACATACTGATTCGTTGAATTCAGCAGGACCAAAGTCGGGTTTCCAATCAGGGTTCACTAATTTTTCTTTTAGACCTTCATATTCCCCACGGCGGCAGTTCGCCAGATTGCGTCTTTTCTCTTCAAAAGCAGCATTTTCGTAGCAATAAACAGGAATACCAAGCTCCTCTCCCACTCTTTTAGCCAATTTGCGGGCATATTCAGCGGTTTCCTCCATGGTGATATTTGAAACCGGAACCAAGGGACAAACATCAGTAGCACCAAAACGGGGATGGTCACCATGATGTGTATTCATATCGATCAATTCCTGAGCTTTAGCGATCACTTTCACTGCTGTTTCAACTACTTCGTCAGGAGTACCAACGAATGTTACAACAGTACGGTTAGTTGAAAATCCGGGATCCACATCTAATAGTTTAACACCTTCAGATTTTTCGATCACTGCTGTGATTTGATGGATAATATCCATGTTTCTACCTTCACTAAAATTGGGAACACATTCTATTAACTGTTTCATAATGATAATGTTATATTATATTTTTTGTTTTTCATTTGAATGTGCAAAGGTACGATTTTTTCCAAATGGATACCGCATTATTTTAGGTTTAAGAGTGTTTTAGATATATCATCCCGGAATTGGTGATTAACATCAACCTCATCAGCATATTTATTCCATTGATTTACAGTATCATTTATTTCATCTACAACATCTTCTGCTTTTTTGCATCGTATTGATTCCCCAATGACTAGTAAATCTGCTTTTGTTATCTGATTTCTCTTTCCATTTATACTCAAAGCATGTTGACTAACCCAATAGCTTTCAGGACGATATGCATGACATAAATCGTAAGCCGGGGCCAATTCCCAGTTTCCATTTTGCTTTAATAAAAATGCAAAATTCTTGGTGTGATCATCACAATTCCGAGCAATAACATTAAAAACCATTCTCCGGAACATTTGCTCTGCATCGGCATAGGAAAGTTTAAGTTCTCTCATACATTGAAAAAGTTGTTCATAACTGAAACTGTTGATCAAATTAAAATCAAAATGTTTCAACGCACAGAATGTTTGTACATGATATTTTTCTTCACTACCATTACGATCAAAACGTTTCGTCATGAAATGCGCTCTTCCGTTTTCTTCCAATAATCGTGAAGGCATCATTTCAATACCACAAGCCTTTGCCATATTGTAGTATGCCATTTCTACTCTTCCATAACCATAACTATTTCCAAGTTGAACATCATTTACTCCATCAAGCTTGATGAGCCAATATTCAAAACCTTTAGGAGCCTTTGTTTGACCCGATTTAACCTCTCCGGTCTTTTCATTCCAAGCAATAACCGCTTTTGGTCGTGCACCACCGGCAGAAGTTCCAATTTTTAAAATATCCAAAACAGCTTTTTCCTCATCTTTTTTGAGATTGGTGGTAAAATCTTCTTTATTATTGAGCATTTTTTGTGCTGTTGCAACAAGTGAATCTATTTCTAAAGAAAATGCTCTTTTACTTTCTTTGGGAACTGCAGGTTCAAATTCCAGTGCACCCATCCCACGAGTTCCAATAAAACAGAGCATTTCAACGGGATTCATGTCATTTAGTGGTCGTCCTTGTTGCGCTAGCCAATGATTAATTAATTGTTTTCCGTATTTATCAGGTAATGCATCTGCTAACAAACCCGGTAACCCTTTGAAAGTATCATATTCTGAATTTTTATCTATTCGAAGCTCAGGGAAAAAAAACTGATTTTGTTTTTCTGAAATAGGCATTTTCAAAGGTGCCAAATCCCATCCTAATTGTTTGAATTTTGTATCAAATTCGAAGGTAGCTATACCGATTCTTTTGTCCCAAGCTACAGCACCAACCAAATGGCCCCATATTTTAACTTCTGCTACTTCCATGTTTTACCAATCTGATTTTTTAATATTTTCATTCTTTTTTGATGATCCTCTTGCCCGTTTCCGTTTTTCTTTTTGTAGCTTTGCCAGTGCTAATGGACTTACAGATTCTTTTACTTCAAATTCAGAGAGAACCTGTAATTGATCTAATACTCGCAATACTTGTATCAATGTAGGAACAGTAACCGTCTCACCTCGTTCTAGCAGACTCAATGTAGAACGACTGATTCCTGCTGATGTTGCCAGCTCATCTTGAGTTTTATTTTGCTCCATCCGTTTATGCCGAATAAATGTCCCAATGTATTCAACTAATGCTTTATCGCTCATGGAAGCCCATTCTCTGAAAGATTTGTCTATCATGATATTAACATTTAATAGATTATGAATGTTTTATAATGCAAAAATACACTTTTTTTTATTTAAATCAATATTATGAATGATATTTCATTCATAATCATAAATATTTTAATTTAGTGAATGACTTATCAATCATATATTTCATAAATTATACAATGTTTCAACCATAAAAGCAATGACATTCATCTTTTTTAACAATTTCCAAAAAGTCCTGAAGTGTTCTTACTGTAGGATTTGGAGTATAAGGATGCCATTTATTGTCTGCACGTCTCCAAAATACTTTCCAAATATTTTTACTTTTCACATAAGTTGCTTTTGCATTGTTTATGATCATTAATTCCTTAGGATTGTCCCATCTGGGTAATATTTCATTTAAGATCACAGATTGTCCAATAATTTGATAACCTAAGTCAATTTTATCTCTAATTTCAGGTTCTGGTCTCACTAATGCAAGATGATTTTCCAATATCTTGATTATTTCATCTGATTTTGTAATATCATTCATCATTTTAATTTTTTTAATGATTTTATTATTATAAATTACGCCTTCCAATCATCAATAGTATAAATTTTAATCATTCTATTCATTTTCAGCAGGTTCAAATTCTTCTCGTTTTAATATCTGTACAAATTGTTTTAAATCACTTTCAAGTTGTGCTATAGTT
>JACCEE010743851.1_pt1 | contig 13387 bp, 14 predicted proteins | sample 7449931 | NCBI WGS metagenome assembly JACCEE01 (sample SAMN15323457, study PRJNA562643) | freshwater metagenome | isolation source: river surface water | place: USA:Blue River Watershed | collected 2017-08-19 | reverse complement strand
TTAATGACGCCATTGCCATTTTCAAGTATTTATACAATAACAACATATGCATTTGTAAATACGCCATTATTGACATTGAAAAATACCCCACATCGGTGTTAATCTTTGTGGATAAACTCACCAATTCAGAGGAATCAAATGCGTGGTTTTCGGAGTTGTATACAAATGGAACAACCACAACGGATACCCTGCTTCTTCCGTCGCAGTGTAGCGTAAGTGTTGTGTATCAAGAATATGTATATTACCAGAATGAAGACCCCGACCGATACAACAACGATACATTTCTGAATGCGGAATCTCAACAACAACAACAACAACAAGCCCAACAAAATCAAGAACAACAACAAGAACAACAACAATCTCTACACATCCAACAAAACCAAGAAACCCCCAGCATCAACCAATTTCAAGACACCACCATACAACCCGAAACAACCGCAACAACCGAAACTAAAAAAATGATAAAAAAGTTGAAGAAAATGATACAAAAATTACAACACAGCGACATTAAAACACTTCAAAAGAACATTGCTGAAATTCAGGAAAACATCACAACAATCAGCAAGAAATTGGAAACCCAAGAATCTCATATTGAAAAAACAACCGAATTTATTACACTTTCAATGGAAAAACTGGCAAAACAAACCCGCAAAATTCAAAAAATAAAGAAATTGGATGATATAGAAACCAGACTTACGAAAATGGAAGAATGGGGATTTAGAATCAACCGGAGAATGAATGAACACGACTATGAAATACGGAAAATGGGACGCCAATTTTATGACGAATGGGAACGGGATTTGATTTGGACGGACATTAACAAAGAAAGCGACGAAGATTATGGTGAAACGGAATATAATGAATACACTTCAACATATGGAAAAAAAACACGGGAAATATTGGTAAAATCCGCACTTGACTTGATAGATGATTATGATTCGGAATAATCCTTCAAATCCTACCGGTATCCTTTGTCCCCACCTCCTCCACCATAACCCACCACTACCACCGGTATCCATCAAATCCTACAAGTATCCATCATCCTACAAGTATCCATCACATATTAATCCTCCACCTCCCTTCCACCAAATCATCGCGGAGCGGAGGGGGCATGGGGGACCCTTCCCCCAAAGCAACTAAATATGGATGTCACGCCTTCTGAAACGGAGGCAATCACCGAGGTTGGCGTCGGGATGGCATCCATAAACTTTTTTTTCGCACTATCAAAAATATCGGCGTCAAGAAACCCCGTTCGGGCTTGTTCCCACGTTTGGCGTGGTTCTATTTCTACGGGGTTTCCTTCTTCGGCACGCAACACCGTTTCAAGGCGCGCAGTTATTTCACACAGGGTTCGTGCCGCCGTCAAGTCCAACTTTTGCTGTATTTCAATCTCTCTACCGCTCATTCCTGCGGGTGTCAAAATGGAAAACACGCCTTGTTTGGGTTCATTCTTTACATACATTGCGTGAATATCCATATACGGCGACGGCGGGCGGGCGGTGCTTGGTTGCATCGGCATAACCTGTGGCATAAGCTTAGAACAATAATTCACAATAAACACCCCTTTTTGCGTTGCGTGTTTCCTAACAATGAAGGGGTTGTCATACAAATACGACTTCACCAAATTTTTATTTAATTCGGGGTGATACCACGACACCACGTCATACGTGCCGGGGTCTAACAAACTCTCAATGGTGCGTTTCATCACCACGTCAAACCCGCCAAAAAAATCAATCCATTCCTGGAATTCAAAAGCGCTAATAAATTTGTCTCGGTCGTCATTGACCACCTTTTTCAAAAAGTCAATTTCGGTCGCCAGCAAGTTTGTGTGCAGCCGCAACGCCCCAAAAAACATGTTTTGCTGGACGAACAAATTATCGCTGCCAAACGTCTTTTCCCAAAAAGCGCACCCCGATGTATCAGAAATGATGTTTGCGACATCCAGCCGGCTGGATTGCGTCATTTCTCTCTTCAATTCAAGCAGCACCTTTAATTTCTTCACCATTTGCGCGACTTGCCCGCTTATTTTTTTGATTTTCTTGGTGTAAATGATTTTCTTCAACATGTTTGCGTCGCCAACATCGGACACCAGTCGCCGGATTTTTGTCAATTTGCGAGAAATGTCGGCCAAATAATTGTCCACAACGGGGTTATTTTTCATACGCTGACTGCCGACAATTTGGTCTTGGAGAGAAACCAGCAACGCAATTTCATTCAAAATTTCGCCGTTTATTGTTTCTAAACGGCGATACAGTTCCACGGTTTCATACAATTCCCGGATGATTTCTAAACTGGCGACAAGTGCTTTTCCGGGGTCCATTCATTACTCGTGCCTATTACTCGTGCCTATTACTTGTGCCTATTACTTGTGTCTATTACTTGTGCCAGTGTTTATTTATGTATTTATGTATTTATGTATTTGAAATTGCGCGTATGTATTGTATATTGTAGAGAGAATGTAAAAAATCAATATAAAAAAATTGAATAAAAACAACAAATCAATACAAATACAGACAAAAACACCAAGTAAATTTAAATAATGGTTAGCATTGCCTGCACACGATACAATAATTCAACGTGGAGCGAAAATGTGGAATGGCGGCGCCAAAATAATATGTTGCACGGGTGTATATATGGGTCGCCACAACAAATGGCGCCGTGCGTGCAATTCAATTCGTGGGTCTTTATAATTGAAATGAATAATCAAACAAATAAAATAATGGGGGTGGGGTTGGTGCGAAATAATACATTACCTACGTGTAGGCGGTTTCAAGTGTATAACGATGGGAATTACAATCGTTATACCTATATGGGAAAACGGCGGATAGACCGCACTGAAATTGACGAAAATCGGCACACCCGGATTATATTTGAGATATTGGACACGTTATTATTTAAAGGGGCGTGGCATTCTAAACGAGGCGGCGGCATAACCACTTTTCCAAAATGGATTTTAGATATTATGCGGCGGCAACAAAAAAACAACGAATTTATATTGGTTCGGTGTTTTATCGCGTTGTTTGGAGAAATGAGACCAATACCAAGGGCGTCTTTAAAAATAACAAAAACAACAAAAACAACAAAAACAACAAAAATAAAAAAATTGATTTCGTTAAACACACAACAACAATAACAACAATATCCTAAGATAAAAAATCAGGAAAACACGAATGACAACATCCTTACAACTGTCTCTTGCCAACGAATTCATTTCAAGCAACAAATACAAAACCCTGTCCACGAGTTCCATTGAAGTCCACAGTAATTTATGGAACATCTTGTTCAGTCCTCTACTTGAAATGACGCCCCAAGAACGCGAACGCATCTTCATTGAATGGGATAATACTTATGTCAAAGCATTTACATATGCCATAATGTGCGATGATACAAAATATTACGCTACAAATTATAAAAACACCACGAAATGCCTGGATATTGAATATAGAATTTGCCTCAACTTTGTAATGTTTTTGTATCATTGAATCATTGAATCATTGAATCATTGAATTTGAATATAAAACACAAAACACAAAACACCGACACACACACACTTTTTTATTCCCAATTACACCGTTAATATTCATACAATTCTTGCGTCACCAATGTAAAAGACCAGTCATTTCCGTGTAAATTCACAACATATCCTTTATCATCTTTCAGCGTAACCCGCAACTTATTGATAACAACCGGCCCAAAATAGGTGCGTTCATTCAGCATCAATGTCGGCCCGTAATCCGTGAAGGCTTGCCCGATGGAAAGGGTTTGTGTTCGCAGTGGTATAACCGCAAACACGTCAGAAGTGGTAGGCCCCAATTCCCGGTCCTTGGTGTTGTTTCGCCGCGACGCCATAATCTGGTTGATGGAATACAGCTGCGCCTGTGTCAAGCGACGAGGAACCGACGGAACGTACGTCGGCACGCTCAGGGTGGCTTTTATGTTCGGCTGGCAAATGTATGGAATGTCTTCATTGTAATACGACGGAACGCTGAGTTGCGTGTCCACGGACCCCACATTCACCATGCCGCTGATTACCCGGTTGTTATTGAAATCGTCAATGGTCAAAATGAAATACTTGGGGCCGTATGGGTCCACAATTGCTTCCGACGTCAGCGTGCCCGGTTCTTCCTGCCCCGTATTACTGGCCGTGAGCAGCGTGAGCGCCGGCACATCATACACCATGCCATACAGCGTAAAACTGTTGGTGCTTTCCACGCCCGACACGTTGTTGCTGCGAAACCCCAGGACCCACCCCAGATTGTTATTTAATTTCGCGGTTTTTTTACAGCCCCCCGGCGGCTCGTCCGATGCCGCGTCATAAAACGTCACCCGTATTACATTGAGCGTGTGGTTGTAAATCGTGCATTTCCCCGTTGTTTCGTTGTATGAAATGTCAATCTTGTTGTTCAAATACAGGTTGGCGACGATTTGGGCTTTTATGGCGGCAATCAATGTCAACGGCTTGTAAATGCCGCTCGCAATTGTGATGGTTTGCTTGCCGTCTATGCCGGTGCCTAAATCCACATACATAACGTTGTTGCCGGTGGATTCATCCAAGGGATACCACGTGTACGGAATGTTTATGGAATACAACTTTATAGAGGTGACGTTTACCAGGGGTTCGGTCAGCATGATTGTAAAACTGGACGACGACGTGGCGGAGGTGGGGTCATTGCTGTACGGAAATATGGCTTGGCGAAACTGGCTGTCTACATTAATGATGCGGGAAATCGTGTTGCGCAGGGTCGGGTTGGTGGTTCCTTGCGAAATCGGAACATTGTAGGAATTCACCACCCCTAGCCGTTCTCTCTTCATTTGATAGTGCTCGTTTTCATCCCGCGAGATTTGGACCTTGTTTTCACGGCTGGTATATTTCTGGGCGGCAGAGGGGTCATCCAAATACTGTTTGCGCTCCCACGCCAGTTGTTGGTCGCTGCGGGCTAAACCGGCGTCGGGGTCGGTTCGCAACCCCATAATATCCGGGGTCACGCCGACACGAAAGCCGTTGTCGTCGGTTTCTAATGCCGGGGGTTGCGCCCTTCTATTGTTGTTGTTGATGCCGTCGTATGTCTCGGTTTCGCTGGTCACGGGTATTTTTTCTAATTCGTCAATCAATCTCTCTTGGACGTCGTTGAAAAACTCCGAAATGGCGGGGTTTATTTTTTGGTATTTAGTGATTAAGCGGTCGGTCGCATCAATGATGTCGTCTTCGCTGACTTCGTCGTTATCCAAATTTAATAATTGCAGCAAATCAATCGTGGTGTAGTGGTCAATGTTTGTATCAATGGATGACATAATTATATTTGGTTTTTGGTTTTGATTTTGGTTTTGATTTTGATTTTGGTGTTGGTTGTTATATTGTTATGGTATTTTATCTCTAATCTTTTTACTCTCTCTCTAATCTCTAATCTCTCTCAAACAAAAATCCATCCATCCATCCATCCAAAAATCAAAAATCAAAAAATTTTATTAAAAAACAAGGTTAATACCCCTTGAAGAATGGCAAACGCAACCATTACGTAAATGATTTTAATCCAATCCATAGAATTTGGCAAGGACAACTTTATAGAAGTGAGGGTGTTTTGGGGGTCTTTACTCCATTTTCCAATATTATAATGAACCAGGTTTTCAGCGAGATTTACAAACAAATACGCCAAAAATGATATGAATACTAAATGAAGCGCCGCATTTTTACGATTAAACCACCACATTAAAGTTTGTGTATTGGTATGAATGTATTTATTATGTATTATGTAAATACAAAATACAAAATACAAATCTCTCCCTTAGAATTGTTTTGTTTTGTTTTGTGTTGTATTATATTATATTATATTAGACACGACACGACACAAACAAAAACAAAAACAAAAAAATGGAAATTATATATTCACAGTGGTTTAGTGGTGTGGTAGTGATAGCAATTGTTATATTTTTAATTGCCGCCGGCTATAACCCCGTGCTATGGATTTCATTTTTCTTTTTATTGTTTATTCTTGCCAGCATTTTTTTTGGGTATGGCTCCAAAGAACTCCACGCTTTATTTTACGAAAGTGTCGGATTACCATATATTCCCCGTATTTTTAATGTATATGTTATTAGTATTATTTTTTATGCGTTAGCACTTTATATTGCTTATATAATAAAGTATTAGTTTGATAATTCTATTCTATCCAAAATATAAGTTAAAAAAAATGAGTATTCCAGGACTAGGAAATTTGCCTGTACCACCACTAGGAGGCTTGGCATCAAAGCCAGATTTACCAAAAACTCCGTCAATAGACCCAAAAAAATTAGGAGAATTCGCCGCCACATTTGTAATACTTTCAATTATTATGGGCATTTCGTATGCTGTAACCAATAAATCTGGATATGAATTATTAAGTATTTTAATCATTACGGCTGCTTTGTTTTTTGGGTTTGCGCCATACATATATCGGTGTTTTATATTTTATAAATACATAAATATGTGCTTACCGCGGTGGGCATACGCAATTGCTTCAATGATGTTGTGGGTATTCGCACTGTTTTTATACAATAAAATACCGACGGATTGAAAATATTATTTTTATTATATAATATATAAATCCATTTCTATTCAACAAAATGTCTAATTTTATGATGGGAAATATGTTTTCACGGGCTAGAAATAATGCCGCCAGTATGTTGCGATTTGTCGGGTTGAGAAACGCCGCCCCTTCTAATCCTAATCCTAATCCTATTCCTACTCCTATTCCGTCAAAAGAAGAAATAGAATCTACTACCAAACCATTGGAAAAAGAACCTGCGGCTGTGCCTAGTGCGGAGGTGCCTAGTGAAGAAGTATCTGCTGCTGTACCTAGTGCGGAGGTGCCTAGTGAAGAAGTATCTGCGGCTGTGCCTAGTGCGGAGGTGCCTAGTGAAGAAGTATCTGCGGCTGTGCCTAGTGCGGAGGTGCCTAGTGAAGAAGAACCTGCGGCTGTGCCTAGTGCGGAGGTGCCTAACAACGAAGTATCTGCTGCTGCGCCTCCTAACCCCGTCGCCGCTCCCAAAAGATATCCCAACGAATCCAACGCCGCTCGCAAACGCCGTGAAAGAGAAGAAGCCGCTGCTCGCCTGAAAAAATAAAAATAGAAAATTGAAACAACCATATAACAATAATCGGGTTTTACAATTATGACACCCGATTATTTAGCAAATTTACACTTTCATCCAAGAGATGCCCGCATCAAATTTTACGAAGGCCCGCACATATACACGGTGGATGAAGGCACCGGACAAGGCATGGACGGCGTGAAATTCACGTCCGTAACCACCTGGAACCACCATCACTTTGAAGAATTTGACGCAAATAAAATCATAGACAACATGATGTCGTCAAAAAACTGGCCCAACAACAAATACTACGGCAAAACAAAAGACGAAATAATGGAACTATGGGACGCCAACCGGGATGCGGCGGCAAGCGCCGGCACTAAGATGCACTACAACATTGAATGTTTTTACAATAACGCGCTGGATGCTGCCGCACTGGAAAACCCGGACATTGAGTTTCAGTATTTTCTGCGATTTCACGAAGACTGGACTGCGCCGGGGCGATTGTTGCGCCCGTATCGCACGGAATGGACCGTGTTTCACGAAGAAGCCCGTCTTACGGGGTCCATTGATATGGTGTTTGAAAATTTGGACCCCGCCACGGGTGAGCCGGATGGAACGCTGTCCATATACGACTGGAAACGCTGCAAAGAAATTGTTAAATCCAACGCATTTGGGAAGTTTGCCACGACGCCGGAAATCACGCATTTGCCGGACACAAACTACTGGCATTACTGCCTTCAATTAAACACCTACAAGGCGATACTGGAAGCCAAATACGACAAAACGGTGACGGACTTGTATTTGGTGTGCCTCCACCCCGAAAATAAAAATGGGTCCTACATACGCATCCGGGTGGTGGATTTACAAGAAGAGGTGGGGGCAATGCTGGCAAGTCGCGCGTTGTCGTTTCAAGAACAAGAACAAGCATCAGAACCATAAGAACCAGAATGATGAAAAAATCAAAACAAAGAAAACAAAAAGAAACAACATAAAAATAATAACTATAAAATTAGTAAGCAAACCCATTTTACGCGCGCGCACCCCATTATGAACACCACACTATATGACTTGTTTTACATAACCGGCGTAATCACACTCGGCATCGGGATAGCGTCATTGCTGTCCACATTTTTTATTTTAGAGCCAATGAAAAGTTATTGGCGAACATTAAACGACGCCGCAAATGAGGCGGCAAACGCATATGAAATGAAATATTACGACGAATATGACGCCTTGCTGGATGAAATGGCAGATAAAGGCGACGGCGGGGACCTAAGCCCCGATGAATTAAAGGCGCTGTATAAAAAGACGACCAAGGACACGCTGCCGTCCAATGGCGACATCATTATGTGCTACGACGCCGTTACAGAGTCATTTGGCTATTACTGTAAAACCGGCATTGTGCCGTATAAATATTTGGAAACGGTTTGTCGCAAGTATTGCGTGGAGCATCGGTGCCTGGAACTGTATGTGGACATCCGGGATGAATATAAAAAGGCGGTGGATAAAATACAAAAACGGATGTTTCCTGATTCAAATGACAATAACAACACGACTGATACTGATACTGCGACTGCGACTGCGACTACTGCGAATGACAATAACAACACGACGACAACGACTGCGACTGATAATAAAGACACAAGTGCCAGCGGCGTTGCGGCAAACACGGTGTTTGTAAAGTTCAAGTCATACAACCGGTCTGGCACGGCATTGAACAGTAAAATGTCAAAGGCCGACGCACAGGCCGAGGCGGAACGCTTGTTGAAAAGTGATGAAGGCGCAATGCACATTTTAAGGGAACGGGCAAACCGGTATTCTTATCGTGGGAAAATAGAGGATTTTGACACGCACCACCCGTCCTATTTGGCGGGTTTAAGAATGAACGATGAGGAAAAGCGGCGAAAGGCGGCGGAAGAAGAATCGGCCGCTGAGGCAGCAAAGGCGATGAGTTGGACGGAATATAAAAAACGGATGACACTACTGTCCCAACAATAAAATAATGACAATGACAAAGCGTAAATCGGGTTGTTTTATTATTCGCTTGTATATATATAGAAAAATGACCGGCGGCGGGTATGTTACAGTAAAACGGAATACATTAGAAACAATACAAAATGGCGGTAAAAAAGATGAATTAATTGATGTAATTGAGAAAAAATTGCAGCGGTTTGATAATTTAATCATAAAACATAAAAACGGCCAAGCATTGACAGAGAAGGAGCAAGAAGATTTGCTGAAATTGACACCGCAAGTATCGTCGGCAATTGTAACCATTTCAAAAGTTGCGAGACGGCTGATTAAAACAAAAACAGGGTTTCAAAAGGGCGGCAACGGCGACGAAAATAACCCAGATGTAATTGCCACAACTGTTTCTGCCGTCACAAATGTCACGGCAGAAGAACAAGGACAACAAGGACAATCATCGGCTGACGCATCTGAAAACCAAAACCAAGACCAATACAACCCCCAAGGCCAAGGCCCAGACGACAAAGGCCCAAACCAAGGCCAAAAAGAAAACCCCAATAAAGAGAAATTGATGCAATATTTAATTGAATTAGAAAAAAAACAGCAACAACTGATTGAAGAAGGTGAAAAGGGGATTCAAACGGCGTCAGAAGATGTGCAGCAATTGAATGATTTAATCAACGAAATAAAAACGGCGCTAATGAACGAAAACAATGAACCGGTAAAATATCCGGACTTGGGTAATGCGGTGCTGAATACGGTATCAAACGCAATCAAAAAGATAAAGGATTGGTTTAACAAATTATTGGGAAACACCAACAAGGGCGCGGCCGACCGATTAAAAAGCATTCTTAAACTGCCGGAAGGGAAGGAGGAGGGAGAACACACGTTGAAAGCAGTAGATGAAACGACTAGCAAAATAGATAAAACAATTAATAAACATTTTAAAACGATTGCGAATTCGGGCGTTGAAACTATATTAAATGCGTTTAGTTTGGTTCCGGGAATAGGGACGACCCTGCAATTATGGCGACTTGTGCACAGTGTTATTAACATGATTACCGGAACAATTGATAAAACAAATGAATTGAAAAATACAGCAGTAAATGGTAGTGAAGAAGTAGCAAAAGCAGTACAAGAGGATGCGAAAAAGGCTGGTGCTGCGGATACTACTGATGCTGGTGCTGATGCTGGTGCTACTCCTGATGCGACTGGTACTGTTACTTCTGCTACTCCTGTTGATGCGAATACTAGTGATAGTACTAGTTCTGTTACTCCTAATCCTGTTACTCCTAATCCTGTTACTTCTGGTACTTCTGGTACTGGTGGTGCTAATACTGCAATTATCGGCGGTGGAGGCAGAAACAAACACAGCCGCCGAAACAACATACAAGACGTGAAACATTTTACACGCCGATTAAAATCAGTTGAAGAATACCGGCGTGAATACAACAAAGCAAAGCGCGAAATAAATAAAACCAAACATCGTATCATAAAATCATTACGAAATTACATAAATATTTAGACAGGAACTCAACTTACGCACCGCTTCGTTGAGAGCGAATGAATAATCCCTTCAACACCAATTGTCTCATTTTTCTTTTCGGTTGGTGGTGTGATACCACATTTATTTACCACCACTTTTATTCCACGCCACAAACCCGCAACTTCGTTTTAAATCAAATGATGTTTTAAGATGGTCTTTTGCGATGGAAAATGCTTTTTTCTCTAATTCTGTAAAGGTTTCTATATATTCGTCAATCGGTGTTTTAAATACGGGGTGGGGCGGCTCTGATATATTAGTTGTTGTATTGGAACCGGCATCGGCATCGGGACCGGTATCGGTATCAGAAACAACAGCAACAGCAACCACCGGCTTTTTTTTAATAATTTTCTTTTTCTTGATAATCGCCGGCTCTGACATTTGTTATATTTTAATATGTAAATATAAGAAATCAATTTTATTTACTACACCTTTTTCGTTTTTCGGTGTTTAGTTTGTCGGTGTTTCGTTTTTCGTTTACATTTACAGATTTACAGCACAACTGCTCCAATATCTTTCATATAATTCGTGTTTCGGTTGAAACCGTTTGGACAATAATATTTTTTTTCATTTTTATTTTGTTTTTTTCTTGTTTTTGTATTTGTTTTTGTATGTAAAAGAGACCCGCCTTCTCTACTATTTGAGAGATGTATTACCCAATCAAAATTTGAAAATACTCCCTTCAAATAATAGTTCATAAACTCTTTTATCCACGGCCTTAAAAGACGGCATCTGTCATGTTTTGGAATCAAATGAAAAAACTCAGAATAAGTTTTAGAGTTTGTGTAAAAGGTTTCAAGTTCCGCACGAATATTCATTGGGACGACTTTTGTAATTTTTAGAAAATCAATATATTCCGTTGGTTTTTCAGTTATATCATTTAACATTTTATCCACACGAACACGGTACGCATTTTGTTTCGTAGTGTCTTCTTGAACCGCACGAAAATGTTTTTCATACCATGTTTCGCCATTGTACGCAATTGATAAGTAATATAATGGCATTGGAACTAAATTGGTTCCTTTTTTTATTGGCCTTGACCGATTTTTTTCTAGGTCTTCGCCAGTTGCGCATTCAATTGACGACATATCATCAAATCTAATTTTTTTAAGTTCTGGATGCGTGTTTTTAATATGTGTTAAAAGTGTTTTTATCATAATAATAGAACCGTCGCCTCTGCCAAGTGGTTCATACACAGAGCAGTCTTCGTCATACATTACGTGTGGAATAGAAGCCGAAACTGCCACATTGTTATCAATATGAACCGATATATTCACACAATCGCGGATATTTCCACCGATTTTATAATTTATTCCCGTTATAACGCCATTCCATGTTTCAATATTATTTGTTATAAAAAAGGTATATTTGCCCTTTTTTACTTCAACCTCCATTTTGGTGTTTTGGTGTTTTGGCGGCGTATATATTGTATATCAAATAAAAAGTTGGTATTTTATTTTTTATATATTTTTCTACTTTTTCTATTCAGTCTATTCACTCTATGTGTCCGTTTTGTGTTCCTTTTTCTTCCACTTCCACCATGCACCGGCATAGGAAATGGCGTCTTTCGTACTATTATAGATTCCGTTATTAGTCTATCATCGGTTAATGATTTCATAAGTTCCTCATCATACTTTAAGTCACCGTCTTGATCCATATCTAAATCTTCTTCAATGAAATAATAATTAGACATGTCTTCGTATGTTAAATTTATGTCATTTCTATTTACTTTGAATGTTATAATAATATAGGTTCCTTTATGAGAACTCTGTAATTTTATACATTCATTTTCTAATTTTTTTGTTCTTGTTTTTGTTTCTCTTTCGCGTAGAAATTTATATACTCCTTTTATCGTTTCGCAATTTGTTATCTTTATATCTGATATAGCCTCTTTTGCGTCTACGTCATCGTATAATACAAAACTCTGCGATTCTAGAAATTCTACTATTTTTGATTTGTTTAATTTTCGTTTTAATTTATTTACTATTTCATCCGTGTCTTTTCCAATGTTATTCTTAGACACACTTTCATCTCTCTTTACTATTATTTTGAAATACAAGCAATCATCGTCATCCATTTTACACAAACGACCGTTTTTATAAACAATATGAAGAAAAAATTGAAATTCTAATTAATGTAATTAGTATATGAAACAACTAGGAATCAAATTCAAAACAAATGTTAGCGTCTTCGTCTTCGTCTTCGTCTTCTTGTAATAATACTAATACTAAAAATACTTTACAGAAACAGAATACCATACCAATATACCGTTATCAATTTAGTAAAGAATTTATGGATAGTTTATTTACCTTTTCCAAAATTCATCAATACGACGACCGACATTCATACAAAGAAAATTGGAACAAGTGGAAAAATGAAGAAGAAAACGCAACCATAATTGACGCCGAAATAAAACGATTAACACAATTAGGGTATGAAGGTAACATAGAAGAAAAAATGTTTAACAGCGGACGGTATTATTTCCGAAAAAAATCAGTTACCGAAACTGAACCAAAGAAACGCCGTGAATATATATCAATGGAAAAACACATGCTTCAAATGATGGATATTCATATTTCCAGAATGTATCAGCGAAACCCAGACGAATTCACCCCGGCAAAAGCATTTGAAGAATTTTGTATAACAAACAAAGATATTATACAAGAACAAGTAAATCTATTGTTGAAAAAAAGGCATCAAGATTCAGAAATAAAAACCCAAGCCAGAGAGATTGTGGAAAATATAATTTACAAAATAAAAAAGACGTTTAAAAACAGATATTTCCGGGTTTCAAGAATGACGAAT
>JACCEE010681152.1_pt1 | contig 13393 bp, 10 predicted proteins | sample 7449931 | NCBI WGS metagenome assembly JACCEE01 (sample SAMN15323457, study PRJNA562643) | freshwater metagenome | isolation source: river surface water | place: USA:Blue River Watershed | collected 2017-08-19 | reverse complement strand
GTTTCGGGTTCGAGGGGACCCTCCAGTTCCATCCAATCGATCCACATCGCGGGCGGGTACCATGTGTTGTGCTTTCGCTTGTAGAGCACGGCGAGCGCGACCTCTTGCTCTCGGGAGTTTTGACGTTTTTCTCGGACCGCAAACTTACGGCTGCCGGTGCTGGTGAGCGTGATTGGAATCTCGAGTGTTTGCGGGTCATCGAGGGTTCCCGTGATCTGATGGGCGCTGAAGAGATCGAATGCGCCGGGCTGACTCGGATGGCCCACCTCGATAAAATGCCTTTCTTTAGGAACATCGGGCAGCGCAGCAATCCGAATGCGTAGCCGGTATCGACCGGGGGGCCAGTTCTTTGGAGCGACGAGCTGTTCTTGGGGACGAACAATGAAAACGAAGAGGTAAGAGCCCCTGTCGACGTGCGGTAACGCGAAGTATTGTCGAACGTGTTGAGTTTCTTCGTCGAACTGCTGCTTCACTCCCTCACCCTCCGCTGCGTCCTTGAACCCAAACTCGGTTGGCGGGGGAGCTCCGGTAAGCTCAGCCCATTGACGGTAGAATCTCCGTGGATCTTTCTGTACCTCGGATTGAGCCAGAATGGACTCAGCCAGCTCGTGATTCTCAAACCGTTGGGCGGCAGCATCCACCGCAGCGGTCCACGCATGGTACGGGGCGACCTTCTTGGTGAGATAGTCGACGGCTCCTTTGAGCTGTGCTTCCGCGACCTTCTCCGTTTCGGAGTGAAGTTTCAGAGATTCGGGACTGACTGAATGGAGCGCGAAGGCGTCATCGAGTGCACGGCGACCGATTGCGAGATAGCGTTCGAGTTGGTCGCTCGAAAGGAAGAGAGCCGAGCCGACCGTGTCAAACGAACCGCCACCGGAGTCTGGGGGAAGGTCGCTTACATCGATAGGAACCCCGAGCAAGTCACGCAGCGTGTTCGCGTATTCGCGTCGATTGAGGCGCCGGATGATGGACTGTCCGCCCGAATCTGAGAGGACGCGCCGAGCATCGACGAGCGTATGAGCGAGGGCTTCAAGAAAGCGGGTTTTGATTTCAGGTTGTGGCGATTTCTCACCCTCGGGCGGCATATCACCGGAGTTGACCGCGTTGAGAATCTTCTGCCACAGCTCGGCGTTCGCCACGGTATCCAGCGTAAAAGCAATGGTATCGAGACGAAGATTTCCCTTCTGCTGCTCCGCGCTGTGGCAGGGGACGCAGTGGTCGCGCAGCAACCCGCGGTGTTGTTCGTCCAGACGCACCGTTGGAGTCGTCTCCGCGCCGACAAGCGAATTGGCGCTCAAAAAACTGAGCAACACAGGTATCCAGAGCCGTCTCATTGGCAACGTCTTGCGGGGCTTTAGGCGAGCAGCTGTTTTACTGGGCCTACGCTGTCGCCGTGCCGTTCGGAGGTAATCCCAAGGCCGTGGAGCAGCGTGAGCCAGACGTCGCACAGGGGAGTGCCTTTGGGCAGTACGAGGTGTTGGCCGAGACGGATCCCTGCTCCGCCTCCTGCGAGTAGGGTGGGGCAGTTGTTCAAGAAATGGACGGAGCTGATGTTGCTGCCGTAGCCGAGGGTCACATGATCGAAGAGACTTGAACCGTCGGACTCCTTGGTTGCTTTCAGGCGGTCGATGAAGTTTGCAAGCATCTCGCTTTGAGCAATGTCCCGTCTTTGCGAAAACTCCATCCGATCACCTTGTGACCGCTCGTAGTGGCTCAGATCGTGACCCGTGTAAGGCACGCCGATGTCCTTCAACAACGAGTTGACCGGCTGCCGGTAGGTGAACACGCGTGACGCGTCGATTTGCATCGCCGCAATCATCAAGTCGTACATCGCCTGGATTTCCTCGCGTCCTGCCAGCTTTTCGCGAGGGGCGTCGAACGGTGCTTTGGCCTTCGGCACCGCGAGCCACTGCGTGTCGCGGCTGAGGCGAGTTTCGATATCGCGAATGCTCTGGGCGTACTCCTCCACCTTTTGGCGATCCTGGCTGGCGAGGTTCCGCTGGAGTCGGCGCAGGTCATTGGCGAGTAGGTCGAGCACGGACCGTTTCTGAGCGAGTTGCGCTTCGCGCTCCGCAAGCGACGTGGATTCAGCGGAGAAGAGCCGGTGGAAGAGGTGAAGGGGATGGTCGATACTGGCGATGGGTTTACCCCGTTCATCCCATGCTAGTGAGAGGCCGGGGCCATGTCCCTGTTCGGTCGCGTCCGTCGTTCCGAGTTGGAGCGAGGGGAAACGCGTTTCTTTTCCCAGATGCGTTGCTGCGACCTGATCGACCGAAACGCTATTCGAAAAGCTTTGTCCTGGTTGCGCATAGCGGTTCGCGCCTGTGAGCCAGAACGTGCTGCCCCAGTGCGCTTCGTTGCTGAACTTGTTTGAGCAGCCCTGAATGAGGGTGAGGGATTTCTTGTGTCGAGCGAGGGGTGCGAGTCCTGAGGGCAGGGTATAGTCGGCGCCGGTTTGTTGGGTGTCGGGAAACCAGGTTTCGCGGGTCACTCCCCACCCGAACGCGAGGAAGATGAGTCGTTTCGGACGCGCGTTCATCGGTGCGGCCGCTGCGAAACGGCGGAAGCCGAGCGATTCAAGGAACGGCAAGGCGATGCAGGCGGAGGCACTCCGGAGGAAGCGGCGGCGGGGAAGATTTGTGTTCATGCGGATGGGCCATTCATTTCGTGCAAAACTCGCGGCTTTCGACGAGCGCGTGGATGATGCTGCGGAGCGTCATGCCCTTTTCTTTGTGCCGTTTGAGGATGGTCTCGACGAGTTGATGGTCTGAGAACCCGCAGGGCCGGCCGAGCGCGTACTCGATGAGGCTTTCGATGAGACCTCGGGCGAAAGCGTCTTTTTGATCTGCGACGGCATCTCGTAAACCGTGGAAGCCGTGAAAAGGGACCCCGTTCGGAAGTTTGCCATCGGCCTCGATGGCGAAGAGTTCCTTTTTTTTCACGGCCTTCCACGTGCCGCCATAGAACTCCGCGTACTCTTGTTCTCGCCAGAGGCCTGCGGCGTCGAAGTTCTGTAGCGCAAATCCGATGGGATCGATTCGTCGGTGGCATTGTGCGCACTGCGGCTGTTCCTGATGCGCCGTGAGGAGATCTCGGGCGGGCATCAGCTTTTCGCCGAATCGCGAAAGTTGCGGAACATTGGCCGGCGCGGGTGGGGGCGGGTCGTGAAGTAACTTTCGAAGAACCCACGCGCCGCGTTCAACGGGGGAACTGCGCTCACCATCGGATCCCATGGCGAGGATGGCCGCCATCCCGAGAAGGCCGCCGCGCGGCATTCCCTCGGGCACGGCCACTTTCCTGAACGCGCTCCCGTGAACGCCAGCGAGGCCGTAGTAGTCCGCCAGAAGGTGGTCCACCACCACAAAGTCGGCCTTCAATAGCGAATCGAGCGGGAGGTCATTTGCGAGCACGGTTCGCACGGTTTCATAGACCTCTTTTCGGGCCGAGTTCCGTAGGCTCTCGTCGAACTTGGGATAGAGCCGCGCATTGAATTGGAAGAAATCGAGGCGCGCCATGTGAAGCCATTGGTGCACGAATCCCGCGATGAATCGTTCGACCTTTCGGTCGGCCAACATGCGGTCCACTTCGTTTTCATATCCGGTCGACATCAGTGAAATGGTGCCGATTCGGCCAGAGTGAACGTGGTCCATGAGCCGTTCGTCGGGCGGGCCGCTCCAGAGGAAATACGATAAGCGGTTGGCGAGTTCAGCGTTGGTCAGTGGAACGCGCTGAGAGGGGGGAGATGCGCTGTCCTCCGTTTTCGACTGGGTTCGTTGGGTTGGAGGGAGGGTGACGAGGCCCGATGCGGAGCGTTGGGGTGGGGCTTCGTCGCTTCGCTCTGAGGGCTCGAGGATGTAGAGGAAACGGGGTGATGCGAGGATGATGGAGAGCGGCGTTTTGATGGCTTGAAGAAAGGGTTCACCGGCTTTCGTGCGTTCCTCGAAATGAGCCATCAGGCGGTCGACGAATGTCGGCCGCACCTCTTTACCTCGGAATGCACGCGCAGCGAACGTTTGGAGTGCGGAACGAACCTCCTCAGCGGTAGGTTTTTCGGTTTCCGAGAGATCACCGAGCACCGCTCGATGAGAACGGGGCGGCCATTGATCGACCAAGGGGCCTTCCCATTCCATCCAGTCGACCCAGAGCCGTGGATGGAAAGAGAAGGGCCGCTTTTGGCGTGTATCCATCGGAACGCCGGTGTTCATGAAAAATCGCTGTTGATCCTGACCCACTGGCCTGTTGTGGATCCGTTCGCGAACGGCGAATACGCGCCGTCCCGTTCGTGACACGTTGACGGTGAACTCGAACACTTCCGGTCGCTCTGGAGTCCCCGAGACGGGGTGGCATGCCAGCAGAGCGAGTTCTGATGGCCAACCCTGGTCGCCTTGCGCGCCGAACTCGATGAATCGTGGGCCGCTTGTGCCAGGGTCAGGAAAGGCAACTCGTGTTCGTATAAGGTACTTCCCTGGCGGCACGTTGCTCGGGATGGTCAGGTGTTGTGGGAACGGCGAGTAAGGTGTGAGTGAGCCGGTCAGTGAAAGGGGATTATCGAGGTAGGTGGTGGCTTTGAGGTGTGCTCCTCTCAGCACGGTTTCGTTCAGTCCGGCATCGACATCGTCGCCGAAACCAAACTCTTTCGCCGGTTGGCCAGAGGCGCGCCACGCATTGATTTTCGCGAGGCTTTTTCGGGTACGTTCGAGATCGGCCCGAACCTCGCGGTTCGCGGTTTCTTCACTCTCGATTCGAACGGTTTTTCGTTCGGGTTTTGGACCGGTGATGAGCGCATCGTCGAGGGCGCTCCGCGCGAGTTTGAGGTACTGTTCAAACTGGTCACTCGAGAAGAAAAGGCCTGAACCGACCGTATCAAACGCGGAACTGTTTTCGTCGCTGGGCAAATCGAAGGCGTTCACCTCGACGTCGAGCAGATCTCGCATGGTGTTCACGTATTCCCGCCGGTTGAGTCGGCGCAGCGTGATGGTTCCTCCGGTGTCCGCCAATGCCTTGCGCGCTATCACCATTTCGCGGGAAAGCGTTTCGAGGAATGCGGTCTTCTCCTCGGCGTTCGGCTGCTTTTTGTCTTCGGGCGGCATTTCACCCGCGTTGAGGGTCGCGAGAATCTTCTGCCATTTCTCTGCGGTTGGAAGGTCACTGATGGTGAACGGGATATCGTCGAGGCGCATTTTGCCGCTTTGTTTGTCGGCGTTATGGCAAGCGAGGCAGTACTCCTTGAGGAAGCCTCGTTGAGACTCCGGCATTTGTGCGATAGTTGGTTCGACGGCCGGCGTGTTGACACCAACGGCGCTGAGAAGTGCGAGGACGCGTAGACGCAGGGTATGAGGGCGAGTTGGTGGCATGGGGGTGCGGGACGCGTGGAGGCGTTGCGACGGTTTACGCTCTGAGGGCTTGAATCACGCCGGTGCTATCGCCGAAAGAGGGTGCGGAGATTCCAAGGCCATGAAGGAGAGTGAGCCACACATTGCAGAGGGGGGTTTTGGGATCCTCCATGACCACGTGTTGTCCGAGGCGGATGCCCGCACCGCCGCCTGTCAAAACGGTCGGACAGTTGTCGAGCATATGGCCGGTTCGAATATTTGTGCCGAGGGTCAGGCTGACGTGATCGAAGAGGGAGGAGCCATCGGGCTCGCGTGACTGTTTTAGGCGGTCGATGAAATAGGCGAGCAGTTCGGATTGGCAGCGGTCCCGTGTTTGACTCGCTTCCTTGCGTGGGCCCATGTCGTAGTGGCTCATGCTATGGCCTTCGAGGTTCACGCCACGGCTGCGGAGGAGCGAGTTTACCGGCTGCTTGTACGCGATGACACGGGTGGCGTCGGTTTGGAACGCGGTGATCATGAGGTCGTACATGAGCCGGACCTCTTGCTCACCGGAGAGTCCCTTTTTAGGTTCTGCCACAGGAGACTGCGGCTTCGCTTTGGGTACGGTGAGCCATTCGGCATCCTTGGTGAGACGCACCTCAATCTCGCGGATGGAGTCGAGGTATTCGGCGAGCTTATCGGAATCCTCTTTTCCCAGACCGCGTGCAGCGTCGCGCGCTTCTTCCATGACGGTATCGAGCACGCTTTTTTGACGAGCGATGTCTGCTTGTCGCTGCGCCAGAGGGGTTTTCTCGTCGGAGAACAGTTTGTGAAAAACGGCGACGGGGTCTTGAATTTCGGCGACTGGTTTCCCTTGTCGGTTCCATGAGACGGAGCCTCCGTGCCCTCCCTCGCCGCCTGGGTTACTCAACACGAGGGAAGCGAAACGGGTATCACGGCCGAACTGTTCCGCGGCCATTTGATCCACGGAGATGGTGTTGTTAAAGCTTCGACCGGGAACGCCCAGCCGGTTGGCTCCGGTGAGCCAGAACGTGCTGCCTTGATGACCGTCGGTGGAGAACTGGTGGTAGCAGTTTTGCACGACGGTGATGTCTTTTTGAAACTTTGACAGCGGCTTTAGTCCCTCGGAAAGAGTCCATTCGGAGCCCGTTTTTTTGGGGTCGGGGAACCATGTTTCGTTCGTCACGCCCCAGCCCATCGCGAGAAAAATCGCGCGTTTCGGACGTTTGGGAGTTTCGATGGCGCGCGCGAATCGCCGGAAGCCGAGTGATTCTAGAAAGGGGAGCGCGATGCAAGCGGTGGAGCTGCGGAGAAGATGCCGGCGGGTGAGGGACGGATTCATGATAAGTCGCAAGGGATTGGTTGGCAGATGGATGGGGGTTACGCTTCAAAAAATGACAGGACAAAATTAGCGCAGAGGACGGGCGGCAATGCCGAACATGTTGTTGGGGCTGAAACTTTTCCTGTCAGCCGGAGGGTTTTCGTAGGGCGCGCCGAGCGTGATGGTTCCAGGAGACTCCACGCGCCGACTCCACACGTCGTACGGAAAGCGTCGGACGACGGTTCCGCGCGCTTGGTCGGGTTTGAAATCGAGCGTCATTGAGTAGCCAGTGGGCGCAAAGGATTCTCGGACCCAAGCGGGGACGGGGTTGCGTCGGTCGACGAGGACAAACAGTTCGACGGGCTGCGCAATCTCGAGGGTGAGCCGCATCCACCAGTTGTACCGGTCGACGGCAAACGTTCGGACTTGGTCGGCTCCGATGAGGTCTGGGGGAACGTTGGACCATTCGTCGAGGGTGTCGGCGAAAGCGAGTGCGCCATTGCGAAGTCCGTTTGGGACGATGCGATAGAAGTTGCGCAAGGACGGCCATTTGGCGGCACCTGCTTCATCGGCGCTCATGCTATCGCTGACGGCGGTGATGAGGGTGTTTTCGGGCGGGTGACTTTTGGCAGACCACGCGCGGGGGTCGTCGGGTCCGTTGACGCTGACGATGCGGGAGGTTCGGCGATTGCGTTCGAGCCGAACGCCTTCCCCTTGGCTGAGGAGGAGGCTGGGTTGGGAAGATCCTTTCTCGTGGACTTCGACTTGTCCGTTGAACACGACGACATCCGTTTTTGCGGAGGGAGCGGCGTCGACGCCGAAGACGGTGCCGAGGTCGACGATGCGGTAGTCGTTGGTTTCGATGAGGAAGCCTTTGCCGCGTTCGCCGACGTCAGCGGTGATGCGTCCGGCGCGGAGGCGGACTTCCATGGGGGAGACGAGGTGGAGTTGTGCGGCGCCGTTGATGGTGAGCGTGACGCCGGAGGAGAGACGGATTTCGAGGGAGCCTTGGGGCCAGAGGAGGTTGGATTTCCGGAGTCGGGTCCCCGGTTTCCATGGGGAGTTGGAGTGGTCTGACAGGCGGAGGACTTCGAACTCGACGCCGGCGTGGGTGTGTTGATGCCAGAGAGTGAGGAGGAGGGTGAAGAGGGCGGCGATGGCGGCGAGGGCGATGCGCGCGGGTTGTCTGATGGCGGTCGCGTGTTGGACGGGGGTGGGCGGCGGGGGGGCAGCGAGTGAGCGCGCCATGGCCGCGGCTTCTGCGGTGGCGGCGAGGGCTGCGTCGAGATGAACGGCGTCGAGGTACAGGTCGCGGAGGGCGGCGTTTTCCTTGAGCTGGCGTTCGAGTGCGCGGGCATTGTCATCGCTGATGTCGTTGGCGATGTATTGTTGGATGAGGATTGGCCAACTGGGGTTCATGCGAGTTCCTCCTGTGCGAGGGCTTTTCTGACGCAGGCGAGCAGGGCGATGCGAATGCGGTGGAGGCGTTTGTAGAGGGACATGGCGGTTTCGCCCCGGGATTCCGCCAAGGTTTGGATTTGGGTGTCGGGGTGGTAGGCGGAGAGAACGAGCTCTCGGTGATGGGTGGGAAGCCGGTTCAGGCAGAGGGCGAGGGCTTCGCGCTGGGTGTCATGGCGCTCGTTGAGGGTGGATTGGCGTTCAGCGAGACGCGAGAGGAGGTCTTCGTCAAAAAGGTGGCGGTCGCGGGCGCGTCGGCGCAGGTGCATGAGGACTTGATTGCGTGCCACGGCGTAGGCCCATGGACGAAAGTGGGTGGCGGTCTTGAAGTGGCGCCAAAGTGCGACGACTACTTCTTGCATGACTTCGTCGGCTTCATGGCGGGAAGGCAGCATGGAGCGAACGAAGGCGCGCAGGGGGGCTTCGTTGACCGAGTAGAGTCGGAGAAACTCGGCGTGTTCTGGGGAAGACTCATTTTCGGGCATCGGTGACACGTTGAATGGGATGCCGCACCCGCGTTCATTTGCCGCGAAAAGTTCACGCAGTTTCGAGACGGCGTGCTGGAAGTTTTGTTAACCGATGCGGCTCTCGATTTCCTGAGGGTTGAATCCGGCGATGGCGACGACTTTGTCGCGGCATTTTTGTCCGGACAACAGGGAGGCAGACTTTTGCGAGACCCCCATCATCTCGGCGATGAATCGGAGGATTTCGGTGTTCGCCCGATCCTCGAGGGCGGGCGCGGCCACTTTGAGTTTCCAAGCGTCGCCGTGTTTACCGTCCCAAGCGGTTTTGCGAGCGTTGGGGACGGCTCTGATTTTGATGCCACGCGGACCTTGCGAATGAGGGTCTGCCATGGAGGGCGAGGGTCGTGGTTAGACCTTGGGTTTGATGTAGACGCCGATGAGGGGGCGCGGGCAGGGCTTTTCGGAGATGAAATCGCTGACGAACCCAGCACGAGTCCGGAACTCGACGTGGCCCGGGCCTTTTCCGCCGTAAACGAGGACCGCACCTTCTGGGGCGCGGTAAGGGTCGTTGTTGGGGATGCTGATGCGTTTAAAGCCGTAGAATCGTTGGAGTTCGTCGCCTGCTTCTTTGGCGTACCGAGTCTTGGGGTACGAATCGACGAGATTGGCGTCGAGGAGCGCGTTTTTGACGTAGCGCCAGCAGCTGTAGGTGCTGTGAGCGCGGGCGCGGGCGGCAGCGATTTGCGCGGCTTCCACCATGCGTTTGTCGTACCGGTACTGACCTGAGCGCGGGCCGAAAAGGCTTTTTTGGTCGCCGCTCAGCGTTTGGGCGGTGCGCGGGTTGTGCAGGGAGAAATCGGATGAGTAGTTTGCGGTAGCGCACGCGCTAAAACCCATTCCGACAAGGAGGGTTAGCAAAGCGAGCCAGCGGTTTCGATTGGAGACGGAATCACTCATGTTCAGACGCGCACGAACAAACCTTGAAGGTACTGCACGGGTCGGGGCATGGCGAGTCTGGAAAATCACCCACGGTTTGCTTGGCGCAATCAGGCATCCGGCCCTTTTGACCCTGATTTGTTTCCGAGAATCTCGCTCAGGACCCGGTTTGGAAACCGGCGGGACGGGGTGATGGCGTAGAAACTTTCTTTGATTTGGGGCACGCGGCACCGTTCGACGAGGACGCGACTTTGGAGTTCGCCTGCGACGACGACGGGAGGCACGAGGGCGAGGCCGGCGCCTTCGCGGGCGAGGAGGCGGAGCATGGCCATGTCGTCGACTTCCGCAGCGATGATGGGCTGGATGCCGTGTTGTTCGAGGAGCAGGTCGAAGGAGACACGGATGTTGCTATCGAGGCTTGGGAGCACCAGAGGGGTGTCTTGGAGGTCTTGAGGAAAACGGAAGCGGGTGCGTCTTCGGGTGGGGGGGCCCACTAGACTGACCGGTTGTTCGTCGAGCAGGCGGCTGTGCCATGGCGTTTCGGCGTCGCGTCGAACGGGGAGGTTTGAGAGGACGACGTCGAGCGTATGGGCTCGGAGTTGGGCGAGGAGGTCGCGGAGATTTCCGGAACGCAGGATGAGTTCGACATCCGTGCGGCAGAGGAGGGGCTTGATGAGGCCGAGTTGAAAGTTTCGTGACAGCGTGGCGACGGATCCGATGCGAATGATTTGTTGCCGACCGGCGGTCCCGTTTCTGAGGACCTGCACCATTTCTTCGCCGGCACTAAAAATGGATTCCGCGTATTTGAGCGCGATTCGTCCAGCTTCGTTCAACACGAGAGATTTACCCTGACGCTCGAAGAGGGGTTGTCCGAGGCCGTCTTCGAGGCTGCGCAGTTGGGTGCTGAGGGCGGACTGGGAGAGGTTAAGCCGTGCGGCCGCTTGGGTTAAGGTTCCCTCGTTTGCGACGGCGCGGAAATACCGAAGATGGTGATAGTTCAAGAAACTCACCATCGTTCTATAAAACAGAACGATTGCGCACAAAAGGTCTATTGGAACGAAGACTCGTGTGAGCGCTAAAAAGCCACCTGTGAAAACGAACTCGTTCCAAACCGTGCTGGCATCGTGTTTCCCCCCGGAACATCGAACCTCTGGTTGGTCCGCCTCCGCGTCCGATGTTGGACGGCGTCTTGAATGGTTCTCCGGAAAACACTTCCGCATTTCATGAGCATCTTCGGATTGGAAGACGTGCCGTCCGGGAGGTATCCGGACTTTTTGAGGCATTTGCGACGCGATGCGGTGTCGGGTTTTCTGGTGTTCTTGATTGCCCTGCCTCTCTGCATGGGGATTTCGGTTGCGAGCGGTTGCCCGGCAGTGTCTGGCTTGTTGACGGCAATCATTGGCGGGTTGGTGACTCCTTTTATTAGCCACTCGGAGCTGACGATTAAGGGGCCGGCTGCTGGGATGATTGCGATTGTGTTGGGTGCCGTGACGGCGATGACCCCGGAGACGGTGGGGGACCCTGCGCTGGCGACGTTTGAGGGATACCAGAAAATGCTGGGTCTCGCTGTGGTGGCGGGCGGGTTGCAGATCCTTCTTGGGGTGTGCAAGTTGGGTCGGTTGGGCGAGTTTTTCCCTGTGCCCGCGGTGCATGGGATGCTTGTCGCGATTGGTCTCATCATTGTCTCCAAACAGCTGCACGTTCTGTTGCTGGGAACGCCTGTTCGGGGCAGTTTTTTTGCGCTGATGGGGGCGCTACCTTCGACGCTCAAGCAGATGGAGGCGGCGTCAGCGGCGATTGGAATCGGCGGGTTGCTAGTCCTTGTGGTCCATTCGCGGGTATCGACCGTGTGGGTGCGCAGGATTCCCGCGCCTCTTTGGGTGGTGGGGTTTGCGGTTGTTGCGGCGGCGATCACGGATGTTCCGCAGACGCGTTTGGTTCACCTTCCGGAGCGGCTGGCCGACGGGTTTAGCGGACCGGATTTTTCGGGTTTGGGAGCGTGGGAAGGATGGAAATGGGTGGTGATGCTGGCGGTGGTTGGGAGTTTGGAATCGGTGTTGAGCGCGAATGCGGTGGATTTGTTGGACCCGTGGAAACGCCGGACGGATTTAAATCGGGACCTCTTGGCGGTTGGGGTGGCGAACACGATTGGCGCGTGTGTCGGCGCGATTCCGATGATTAGTGAAATCGTGCGTTCATCTGCGAATCGGGATTACGGAGCGCGAACGAGATGGTCGAACTTTCTGCACGGGATGTTTCTGATGATCATTGTTTTAGTTGCATCTTCGGTTCTCAATCGCATCCCGTTGTCAGCCTTAGCGGCGCTCTTGGTTTTCACGGGAATCCAGTTGGCGGCGCCGACGAAGTTTTTGGCAATGTTCCGCACGGGTCGCGCAGAGTTCGCTGTCTTTTTGACCACGGTATCCGTGACGCTCGCGACGGACCTGCTGCTGGGTGTGGCAGCGGGTGTTGTGGTGCAATGGGTGGTCAGTGTGCGCTGGGTTTCGGGCAACCCGTTCACGGTAAGGTGCCGGCGCCACGAGGAGGATGGTGCGGTTCTTCTCTCGTTGACGGGACCTTTGATGTTCAGCAACTGGCTGTCGCTTCGCGCGAGGTTGGGCCGGGAAACGGTTGGGGTGGTATTGGATGTTTCCGAGACGAGTCTGATTGACCACTCCGTCATGCGTAAAATTGAGGAAACGCGAGTGGCGTGGGAAGCGGACGGAAGGCAGCTTCGCACCGTGGGGCTTGAAGTGCTTCGAGCGTGTTCGGCGGAAGCCTTCGCGACGCGGGTGCGAGCGGACGCGTTACCCCCGGCTCAATCGGTCCGAGCTGATGTGTGAGGGGATTAAAGTTTCGGGATTGACCGAGAGAGGGTTGACCGTGGCGGATGACGAACCAATTTGAACGCGTGCTGGCTGCGCGTTGTCGTTGTGCTGGCGTTCACCGAGGACAAAACCATGGCTACCTACGTTTACGAAACGATTCCGAAAGATCCGAAAAAGAAGCCGCGCCAGTTTGAGGTGCAGCAGAAGATGAGTGATCCGCCGCTCACGAAGGACCCCGAGACGGGCGAACCTGTTCGCCGCGTGATTACGGGAGGTAGCGGCTGGGTGACGCATGGCGCGTCCATTCTTTCCATGAACACGCGCAAAGGGCGTCGCTAGTCAGACCGTTTTGCGCACGGACCGCACATGGTCCGCAATCCCGTTGGCGACGGCATCGGCATATTCCTTAAAAATCGAGGGTTGCAGTCGTCCGCCTACGGATTTGGTTCCTTCGTAGTCGCCCGCTTGGATGCGTTCCCAGACGGGTTGACTATTCATCACATACGGTTCGAGAAAGAGGGTTGGCACGCGGTACAGACGATTTGCCAGAAGGTTACGCGTCCAAACGAACCCTGATTCTCCGATTCGCGCGGCGTTGCGTCCTTTGTAGGTGTAGGGAGGCAGGTTGGTTGCTTTGGCGAGTGAGCGGGCGACGGCGTCGCTGGCGGGGATGGAGGCGTTCACCATGCCGCCAAAGGCTTGGATGAGCATCTCGAAACGGATGTCGTCCTTCTCGAGTTCTGAGGCGTGGTAACAGCCGTTCACGAGAAGGTGCAGATGATTCTCTTGGGAAAGTTTCGGCCGATTCGGCTCGCCCCACTCTTCGGCGTTGAAGTGCAGGCAAACGGCAAGGTCAGGCTGAATTTTCCGGTTCACCAGCTCCGCGCGCGCGCGGATTTCGCTGACGCGGTAGAAGAGGAGTTCGCTTTGGCTCTTTAACCGCGCGCTGTCGAACTTGCTCCCTTCCTCGTCCTTTTTCAGAAGCTTACTGAAAAAGCTTGGGCGCTTGTCGGTGGTGGGGGAGAGCGATTTTCGCACGAGGGAGACCTTTGC
>JACCEE011195238.1_pt1 | contig 13394 bp, 9 predicted proteins | sample 7449931 | NCBI WGS metagenome assembly JACCEE01 (sample SAMN15323457, study PRJNA562643) | freshwater metagenome | isolation source: river surface water | place: USA:Blue River Watershed | collected 2017-08-19 | reverse complement strand
ATGCGCCCCTGAGCAAAACAAATCCAAAGTTTTTTCATAGCTCTAGTCATGGCCACATAAAAAAGGCGTCGCTCTTCTTCGATGGCGATGCCACCATTTTCTAGACTTTGATAAGATGGGAAAACATTTTCCTCGGCCCCCACAATAAAAGCGTAAGGAAACTCTAATCCCTTGGCGCCATGAATGGTCATCAAAGCCACTTCCCCTTGAAGCACCTCTTCGCCAGCTTCAGCATTTTGTGTCTGGGAATCAAGGGTAATCGTTTCTAAAAATCCAAGAAGAGTTGGCTCTTCAACACTTTTTTCAAAATCCTTAATGGCGTTACCCAGTTCTTCTAAGTTTTCTAAACGCGCCTGAGTTTCATAGTCTTTGTTAGCGCGCAAGAATTCATGGTAGCCAGATTCATGCAAAAGCTTTTCATAAAGCTCGACTGGCTCGACTTTAGCTTCGTTAAGGTTGCGTACTTCTAAAATAAGTTCAACCAACTGAGAAAGAGCTGAGCGAACTTTGGCACTAAGCTTGATGTGATCATATCTTTCATTAAAGCGCACATAATCTTCAATAAGCTCCCAAAGCGAAAGATTAGAGCGAATAGCCTCTTCCTCAATTTTACGAAGACTGGTAGCTCCTATTCCACGAGCAGGCACATTGATAATACGACTTAGGGCCAGTGAATCCTTGCTATTCGCAATGAGACGCATATAAGCCAACATATCTTTAATTTCTTTACGTTCATAAAATCTTATGCCACCGATAATGCGATAAGGGATTTTTTTCTTTCGAAGATAATCTTCCAAAATACGTGACTGAGCATTGGTGCGGTAAAATAGAGCAATATCTGAATAATCATTTTTAGCTTTTATGAGATTTTGTATTTCGTCAGTAACAAAATCGGCTTCTTTGTGATCATTAGAGCATTCGACAATCTCGAGAGCGTCCCCTTCAGGATTCTCGGTCCACATGGTCTTGCCTTTTCGTAGACTGTTATTGGCAATCACATGACCTGCGGCTTCGATAATCGTTTTACTAGAGCGATAATTTTGTTCAAGTTTTATAAGCTTGGCTTCGGGATAATCTTTTTCAAAATCGAGGATATTTCTAATATCGGCCCCACGCCAAGAATAAATAGACTGATCCTCATCTCCAACGACGCAGAGATTTTGCCTCTCGCCAACAAGAAGTTTCACCAGATCATACTGGGCTCTATTGGTATCTTGATACTCATCTACTAAAACGTAATGAAAGCGATTGAGATAGGTTTTTAAGGTTTCCGGATGGCGATCAAAGAGTTGAAGAACTCCCGTAATCAAGCCACCGAAATCAACAGCGTTGGATTTGTGAAGTTCTCTTTCGTATTCTTCAAAGTAAGAATAAAAATCATCTAAGAGATTTACCCCAGGGGTATCAATACGCCCTAAGTAATGGCCTTGGTTTTTAGCATGATCAATAAAAGAAAGAATCTCGTAGGGAGAAATCTCTTTCGTTGAAATTCCTCTGCGTCCAAGGAGCGCCTTAACGACGGCCTTGCTTTCACTTTCATCATAGATGGTAAAACTGCGGCTAAGTCCTAAGTAATTGGCTTCACTTCTTAAAACCCAAGAGCAAAAAGAGTGAAAGGTGGTGACTTGCAAAGAGCGTATGTCCACATTCACATCGCGAGCAATACGCTCACGCATTTCTTTGGCGGCTTTATTTGAAAAGGTCAGTGCCAGAATACGAAAGGCACTGACATCTTTTTCTTGAAGCAGATGAGAGATGCGATTAACCAGAGTACGTGTTTTGCCTGAACCTGCCCCAGCAAGAACCATGACAGGTCCTTCTGTTTTGAGCACGACTTCGCGCTGAGCTGGGTTTAAAGATTCAAGCTTCATGCTTGCGTCCTTTATTCGACGGTCACACTCTTAGCGAGGTTTCTTGGTTTATCGATATCGGTGCCTTTAAACTTGGCCATGTAATAAGCCAAAAGCTGTGTGGCAACGTTGACATAGACTGGAGCAAGCTCATCAAGACCTTCGAAATTAAGAGGGATATAATAATCGCTTAAATCTTCAAGGTCTCTATCTCCACGTGGACCAACACCTATTACAAGTCCACGACGAGCGCGAACTTCTTGGATATTGGAAATTGTTTTTTCATAAAGCTCAGGGCCAACGATGGCTATGTTAACCATCTGCTCATCAATAAGAGCGATAGGGCCGTGTTTAAGTTCACCAGCGGCATAACCTTCAGCGTGAACGTAAGCAATTTCTTTGAGCTTAAGTGCGCCTTCGAAGGCGATAGGGAAATACTGGCCACGGGCTGTAAAAATAAAGCCCTTGTTGTTGTAAGTAAGCTCTGCCACTTTCTGAATGTTATCAACGTCTGTGAGAAGAGCATCGATACGCTCAGCAAGGAGACTGTACTGAGCAGAAATTTTCCTCTTATCCACCTTGCCTTTAAGGGCCTGAGAAAGAAGATGGCCTGTGAGGACTTGCAAAGTAAAAGCCTTGGTACTGGCCACACCAATTTCAACACCAGCGCGGATAAGCATATTGTGATCACAATCACGGAAAAGTGTAGAGCCTTCCACGTTCACAATAGAGACAGTGGTTAAACCATTTTCTTTGCAGAGGGCTTGAGCAGCTAAGGTATCAGCAGTTTCACCTGATTGACTGATAAAAAGACCAACATCTTTTTTGTTAAGTAGAGGTTCGCGATAACGAAATTCGCTAGCAAGCTCCACGACACAAGGAATGCGATTATTTTTCTCAAGAAAATTTTTAATGACAAGGCCGGCATGCCAAGCAGTCCCACAACCAATGATATGAAAAAACTCTGGCTTAAGCTTTGAAACCTCATCCAAAGTTTCTTTTCCATCACCTTCAAAATAATACTGAGAAAGAAAACGAATAAGTCCGGGTTGCTCATAAATTTCTTTGAGCATGAAGTGTTCAAAATGTCCCTTATCGGCGGCATCAACACTGAGCTCCTGAGGTTTTTGAAGGTAGCGCTTACTTTCAGCGCCATCGAGCTCGATAAACTGAAGAAGATTTTCCTTCGCTGGACTTAAGACACAAACCACTTCATCTTGTGGGAAAAAGAGTTCATTGACCACACCAGCTAAGGCGTAAGGGTCAGAAGAAACAAGCACGTCTGAATTCACGTCGTTTGTTCCACAAACAAGTGGGGCCCCACGCTTAATGGCCAAAATCTCATCGCGCCCACGATTGAGGGCCACAAAAGCAGAGTTTCCTCTGATGCGTTTAAATGAATTAGTGAAGGCCATAAGAAAATCTGAGCCTTTTTTCATTTCGTAAGCAAGAAGGCCTAAAAAAACCTCAGAGTCCGTTTGAGTTTTAAAATGGATGCCTTCGTGTTGGAGCATATGTTTAAGCTCAGTCGCATTTTCAATAATACCATTGTGAACGATCGCAATGGCTTGAGCATCGTCAATCGCCATGGTGTCAGTATCAGTCATGTGAGGGTGAGCGTTCACATCATTCACTTCCCCGTGGGTTGCCCAGCGGGTGTGACCGATGCAAGAATTGGAGTAACAATCTTTGTCTTCTAAAACAGATTTGAGATTATCGAGACGACCAGCTTTTTTATAAAGCTGAAGATTGCCTTTATCATCTTTGAAACAAACCCCAGCTGAATCATAGCCGCGGTACTCGAGACGCCTCAAGCCTTCCAAAACAAGATCAACTGCATTTTGTGGCCCAATGTGGCCAACGATTCCGCACATAGTTTTCCCCTATAGCAATAAGTATGACTCGTAACAGTATGAAAACGCTTACAACATACACTATAGGCTATGACTATGCCAAGTTTAGGTCTTATTCTTTCTTTTTAATGAAGCGCTGGGCTAACCCTTCTTTGGTTTCTTGACGCGCACGCGCGATGGCAAAGGAACCAGCAGGCATCGACTTATTAATTGTCGATCCGCTTCCTACGTAGCAGTTATCTCCAATTTCAATAGGAGCAATCATCTGACTATCAGAGCCGATGAAACAATTCTTGCCAATTTTTGTCTTGTGTTTTTTGGCTCCATCATAATTGCAGGTAATAAAACCACAACCTAAATTACTCTCTTCACCAACCTCAGCATCTCCGACGTAACTTAGGTGACTGACCTTCACACCCTTTTCAAGTTTAACTTTTTTAGTCTCGACAAAATTTCCAATTTTGGATTTTGGACCAATATCTGAATCAGGACGAATGCGAGCAAAGGGGCCAATTTCAGCTTCAGCGCGAATGATGCCATTTTCAATAACAGTGTAAGGCTTAATGACTGCCCCATCTTCAATCACCGCATTTTTAAGAACCGATCCAGCTCCAATTGAAACTTGTTTTCCAATCTTGCATTTCCCAGTCATCATCACATTAGGCTGAACGATAGAGCCCTCACCAATGGTAACTTCCCAGTCAATATAGCAACTGGTAGATTGCAAGAAACGCACACCCTCATCACGAAGTTGTGCCGTTTTTTCAAGTGTTAAAATTCTTTCGACGTCTTCAAGGTGACGAAGGGTATTGACCCCAATAAACGTTTCAGGATTTTCAAAAAGAAGAGGGGCGACATTGAAATGATCCTTGAAGAGATCAGTCAAATAAAACTCACCCGACTTATTTTTAGAATCGATATTATTAAGGTGCTTGAGGATAAAAGAAGTTTTTAAAATATATAGACCAGAATTAACCTCAGTGATCTTTCGAATTTCGTCACTGGCATCTTTTTCTTCTACGATATGAAAGGCTTTTTCACTGCGAACAATGCGTCCATAGCCTTTAGGGTTTTTATCTACAAAAGTAGCGGCCACACCATCTAGGTTTTGCGCCTGAAGATAGAGATAAAGTTGGCTTAAATCGTGAGCACGAATGAGTGGAGTATCAGCGCAAAGAACGACGGTGTAATCAAACTTAGAGGCCTGAGGAACTTGCTCAAAGTAGCAGCGTAGAGCATGGGCCGTTCCCAATTGCTTTTCTTGATAAGCGTAAGTAATAGGCTTGTTAGGGTAATTTTCATTTACGTACTTTTCGACATCCTCACGCATATGACCAGTGACTAAAGAAATTTCACCCTGGAGTTTGTTTTGTTCAATGAAACGGAAGGATTCAGTCACAGGAAAATCGACCAAGCATTTTCCCAAGGCTGGGGCCAAAGGTTTTGGAACCTTCATTTTAAGGCGTACACCTTGGCCAGCAGACAAAATTACCAAACCAATTGAGTTGGACATGAGAGAACCTCCGAGTAAAACGCTCAGGCATTGAAACATAGAACCGGGTTTTCAACGCTATTTTATGCCAAATTAGGCAAAACCCTACTGCAGCGAAATATTTTGGTCAATTATAACTGATAAAATGTGGAAAAAAAAAAGAAGAAATACAAGAAAAAACGTAAAGAGTTTCGCTGTTTTTGACGATGAAGTGGTGAAAATGAAGCGTTGAAGAAGTCAATTTTGGAGGACTTTTTTATGGCGACCAACTACGAGGGTGACAACATTGAATTCAAGGATGTACTGCCTCTTCTACCAGTACGCGATATTGTCGTTTACCCATTCATGATTCTCCCCCTCTTTGTAGGAAGAGAGGCATCCATTCAAGCAGTAGATCATGCTCTCACTAAAAGTGATCGCTTGATTCTCCTCGCAAGTCAAAAAGACATTACAGCAGAAACTCCAGCTCCTTCTGAAATCTACGAGCTTGGTACTGTTGCGATGATCATGCGCATGCGTAAGCTCCCTGATGGAAGAATTAAAATTCTTGTTCAAGGTCTTACCAAAGCTCGCATTACTGGCTTCGAACAAACAGCTCCTTTCTTTGTCACTAAAGTCAAGAAAGTTGAAGATGTCGCTGCTGAAGAAAACAAAGTTGCCGTCAACGCTCTTATGAGAACTATTAAGGAGCAACTCGAAAGAATTATCTCCTTAGGAAAAGTTCTCTCTCCAGATATCCTCATGGTCCTTGAAGATATCCAAGAACCAGGTCGCCTTGCTGATCTTGTGGCAAGCAACCTCAATCTTCATGTTGCCGAAGCACAAATGATACTTGAAACTCTTGATCCTGTAGAGCGTCTCCACAAGATCAATGAGATTCTTACTCGCGAACTTGAAATTCTTGCCATGCAAGCGAAGATTCGCGATAACGCCAAAGAAGAAATCAGCAAAACTCAAAAGGAATACTTCCTTCGCGAGCAAATTAAGGCCATCAAAAATGAACTTGGCGATGGTGAAAATGCTGCTGGTGCTGAAGATGAATTTGGCGAACTTAGAAATAAAGTTCAAAAAGCAAAGATGCCCGAGGATGTCGAAAAAGAATGCCTCAAGCAACTCGCTCGCTTGGAAAAAATGCACCCAGATTCTTCCGAATCCGCTATTATTCGCAACTATCTGGATTGGTTTATCGACCTTCCATGGTCCGTGAGCACAGAAGATCGTATTGATCTTTCCGAAGCCAAAGCAGTTCTTGATGAAGACCACTTTGATTTGATGAAAGTTAAAGAGCGCATTCTCGAGTATCTTGCAGTGAAACAACTCAAGGGCAAAAATATGCGCGGGCCTATCCTTTGTTTCTCTGGCCCTCCAGGAGTTGGTAAAACTTCTCTCGGTAAATCTATTGCTAAGGCCATCGGAAGAAAGTTTGTCCGCTTGAGTCTTGGTGGTGTGAAAGATGAAGCTGAAATCAGAGGTCACAGAAGAACTTATGTAGGTTCTATGCCTGGCCGTATCATCCAAGCTTACAAGCAAGCTGGCTCTAACAACCCAGTTATCCTTCTCGATGAGGTGGATAAACTTGGAAGCGATATTAAGGGTGACCCAGCTTCAGCACTTCTTGAAGTTTTAGATCCTGAACAGAACCATTCTTTCAGAGATCACTATATGAACGTCGCTTTTGATCTTTCAAATACGATGTTTATTGCTACAGCAAACGTTCTTGAAAATATCCCCGCTCCTTTGAGAGATCGTATGGAAATCATCAATCTCTCTGGATACTCTCAAGAAGAAAAGATTGCAATTAGTAAAAAATATCTTATTCCTAAGCAACTTGAGGAAAACGGTATTACTCCTGAGCACGTAGAATTCACTGACGAGTCTCTCTCTAGTGTGATTCGCCACTTCACCGCTGAAGCTGGTTTACGTACTCTTGAGAGATACATCGGTTCTCTCTGCCGTAAAGTAGCAACGCAAATTGCTCGTGGCGAGTGCAACAAGACTCACATGCTCCCTGAAACAGTGGAAAAACTCTTAGGGCCACCTCTTTACACAAAAGATGACCTTAAGACCAATGATGAAGTGGGTGTGGCAACAGGTCTTGCTTGGACAGCTGCAGGTGGAGACGTTCTCAGCATCGAAAGCACCATGATGAGAGGTCACGGCCTCACTCTGACAGGTCAACTTGGCGATGTCATGAGAGAATCTGCTCAAACTGCGATGGGTTACATCAGAAGCAAGGCACAGGATTTCTACATTGACGAAAGTCTTTTCGAAAAGAATGAATTCCATGTGCATGCTCCTGCTGGAGCTATCCCCAAGGATGGTCCAAGTGCTGGTATCACCCTTGCGACAGCTCTCGTTTCTCTTCTCACTGACACCCCTATTGACCACAAAGTGGCCATGACTGGTGAAATCACTCTAACAGGTAAGGTACTTCCTGTGGGTGGCGTGAAGGAAAAAGTTCTTGCAGCAATGAGAATGGGTATTACCACCATCATCATTCCTTACAAGAACAAGAAGGATCTCATTGAGATTCCAGAAGAGCACAGAGCAAAAATACGTTTTGTTTGTGTGAAGAATTATGAGGAAGTTTTAAGTGTGGCCCTCGTTGGATGGGATGAGCGCAAGAAACTTCTCCAGAAGAATTATCACATCAAAACTGTTCCTCCTGTCGCTGCTTAAGCAAAATATTCTACAATATTAGCCAAACGCCCTCCTTGTGAGGGCGTTTTTCATTTGTCGTTTGAGAATTTTTGGTTAAACTATTTCTTGTTAAATCATTTATAAAAATGAGCCAAATATGAGCGAACAAGAAAATTCCGTTAGTAACAAAGAACGTTACAAAGACTTTAAAATTATCGTTGTTGATGACTCCGATTTTTCTCGCAAAACAATGATCGAAATTTTAGAAGCTGACGGCTTCAACGTCGTTGGAGAAGCCAACTCTGCCGAGAAGGCCATTCAAGTCGCTCAAGGCACTCCTTGCAATTTATTTATTCTAGATATTGTTATGCCCGATATTAGCGGTATCGAATTGGCTAAACATCTCAATGAAAAGTTTGAAGATGCCAAAATTATCATGGTTTCTTCTCTCAAAATGGAAAATATCATTATCGAATCCATCTCAAATGGAGCTGTTGATTTTATAGCTAAGCCTTTTGCTCCAGAAGAACTCATACGCTCTGTTCAAAAATTAGCTGAAGATTCTGTACGCGATTAGGCTTAAGGAGAACGTCATATATGAATCAAAAAAGTGGTATGTTCTTATGGAAATTCTTTGGCTTTTTTACAGTAAGCTACTTAATCCTTAGTATTCCTTTCAACAACAGACCCCTTTTTGACTACAGCTACGACATTACCTCGTCAGCAACAAAGCCTGTCTATGCAGCCATTAAAATTGGTGTTGTTGAAGGATGGGAGGCTACTGAACGCTTTACCAAACGCCTTTTTTCTAACTCTGTTCCAACTGAAACAGCATATATTGACAGCGTAGGAAGCAAAGCTGCTGCCCCTGAAAGAGAAGCCTCTGTGCCCGCCAGTAACTCTCCTGAATCATCAGATGTGAATGCTGATCCTATTACTGAGCAAGAAAAAGCTTCAGTAGAAAAGGCCCTACAGGACTAATTTTCTTTTTCTTCGTCTTCTACACCATCAAGAGCATCTTCAACATCCTTTTTAGAGAAGAGATGTTTTTCTCCGTCTACATCACAAATAAGGACTTCTTTAATTTCTTGCTCTCTAACTTTTACAATTTCAAATGAAAAGCCTTCCCAAACGATAATCTGTCCTTCTTCTGGAAAGTTATTTCCAAGCATATCAAGAAGGAATCCAGCAAGAGTAGAATAATTGTCGTTAAGGGGGATTTTAACGTCATACTCCATGTAAAGATCACGCAAAGACATGGTTCCTTCGACAATCACACCTTTAACAAGGTCAGCCTCTTCGTCATCATGAACATGAACGTCTTCAATATCGTGTTCGTCTTGAATCTCTCCCACAATTTCTTCAATAATGTCTTCTAAGGTGATGATACCAACAACTAAACCATTCTCATCTTTCACTAAGGCAAGATGAAGTTTCTTACGGTTCATATGATCAAAAACTGCTTGAACCTTCATGTGCTCATACACAAAGAAAGGGGGTTTTAGATATTTTTTGACATTAAAATTTCTCTTTTCCTCTGGAGAAATAAGAGAAATATCTTTGACGTGCACAAAACCAAGAGCGTGATCTAAGTCGCGCTTACAAACAGGATAACGACTATGAGTCGCTTCACGCATTAGACGCAAGATTTGATCATAAGAATAAGTACTATCGATAAAATTCACTTTGGTTCTTGGAACCATAATGTCTTTCACCTTAATGGTAGGAAAATCTAAGATAGAACTCAAAAGTTCAATCTGCTTTGAATCAATGGTCTTTTCTTTTTCCGCTTTATTTACCATAAACTCGATGTCATCTCTAGTGACAACACGACCACGGATTTGGGCATTTTTTCCTAGCAACTTTTCAATAACCCAAGTTAAGCCCTGAGTAACGGGGTATAGCAAATAATATAATGTTTGTAGTAAACGAATAGCGACAACAGCTAAACTCTCCGAATGCGATCTTGCAAAAGTTTTAGGTGTAATCTCTCCGAAAATCAAAATAACAATAGTTGTAATAGCAGTACTAATTCCAACAGCATCCTCAGCAAAATAGCGAGCAATGATCACTGTGGCCAAAGAGGCTGCCAAAATATTTACAATATTATTACCAACCAAAATCGTCGTCAGAAGTTGATTAGACTTTTCAGACATGAACTTCATGGCCCTAGCTTTAACCCCACCTTCTTCAATCAACTGACGGGCTCTATCAGGACTAATGGATAAAATGGCGGCTTCCGAACCAGAAAAAATAGCACTCCCTACCACACAACCAATGAGTGCCAACACTTCGTATGTTTCTTGAATCAAATTAAAACTCCGGGGAGTCAAAGAAATACAGACGTCAATAAAGACAACGAAAGCATTATACTCTCAAAACCCTCCCCTGTCCATCAAACCTGTCTTTTCAATTAGTTAACCCATATTTTTTGTTTAAAAAGCCCCTCGCTTTATGATAGGTTCAGCCCCTATGCCTAAAACGAAGCCCTCTCCCAAGTCCATTGTCTTGGCTCCTTTAGAAGGGATCACGGACGAGCTTTATCGTGAACTCATACTCGAGCATTACCCCCATTGGGATCTCCATTTTACGGACTTTTACCGCATCCCTAGACATGCCAACAAAACCAAGAACAAACTCATTAAGCATATAGGGGAAAAAATTTTAAATAAGCCTGAGTATTTCCAAAAAACAGTCGTCCAAGTCCTTACGACTTCTAAAGACGCTCTTGAAAATACCTGCCAAGACCTAAGTGAACTTGGTGTGACATGGTTAGATCTCAATGCTGGGTGCCCCATGAAAAGAGTCATCTATCATAAAGGAGGCTCCTATCTTCTAAGCGATGTGGATGAATTCAAAACAATTGTTCAGCGCTTAAGAAAAAACTTTCCTCATTTCCTCTCTGTAAAAATGCGCATAGGTTTTAAAGACGATCATAATTTTTTTGAAATTCTTCGTATGCTGGAAGGTGAAGGAGTCAACGCCATCACCCTCCACGGTCGCCTCCAAAGTCAACTCTATATGGGAAGTGCCGATTGGTCTTATATCGCAAAGGCCGCAAGCAATTTAAAAATTCCTCTTATTGGAAATGGAGATATCTGGACCCCGCAAGATGCTTTTCAAATGTATGAGCAAACCCAATGCCACAGCCTTATGATTGGTCGCCCAGCGATGCGCGCTCCTTGGCTAGCCAGACTTATTAAAGAAAATATCGAGAGTTTAAGTTTAGCTGAATTACAAAGCGAAATACGAAACTATCTCACTCTCCTCTATCAGAAAAATCTTGAATACAATTTTCTTCCTGAACAGGCCTTAAGAAGAGTGAAAGCTGTTTGCCCGACCATTTTTCAAACATTTCCCAATGGCAATGAAATCCGTAGCAAAGTTTTAAGATCAGAAAGTTTTGAAACCGTTAAGGAAGCGGTGGAGGAACTCGTGCTTGAATTTGCTGACGAGTAAAAAGAAAAAGCTCAAAGAAGACGGAGCCTGAGGCGAGGAAATAAAAATTAACTCCGCCAAAAAAATAATGAAAGATCCCCATAAAAAGAAAAGGCCCTAAAGCACGCAGAAGGGACTCCACCACAAAAAAATTCTTTTTGTTAATCCACTGATTAAGTTTAAAAAAGAGAAGATAAATCAAACGAACAAAAGCAAAGCGATAGCCTTTACGGCTCATTTTTTCTTCAGTCCCAGGATGAGCTAAAAAAAGATGCCAAAGATAGGAAATCGAAAACAGGACAATGGCCATTGAGGGGACGTTAATCAAATAGAGAATGGGACAGGCACAAAAAAGGGGAGCAAGACTTAAAAGATATTCTTTGATCTTCGCTGTCATACTCCCCTCATCAGAAAAAATTACTTAGCTACACCTACTGCCTTAGTTTCTCTAAGAACAGTAATTTTGATAGTACCTGGATAGCTCATTTCACTTTCAATTTTCTTAGCAATATCGTGAGAGAGCGTAACAACCTGCTCATCACTCACCTTATCACTTTCTACGAACACGCGAACCTCACGACCACCGGAGATCGCATAGCTCTTAGAAATACCTTCGAAGCTATTGACGATAGACTCGATGTCAGTCAAACGGGAAACATAAGACTCCATCATAGCCTTACGAGCGCCAGGGCGGGCACCAGAGAGAGCATCAGAAGCTGCTACCAAGTGAGCAAGAACAGACTCAGCCTTCTCGTCCTCATGGTGTGAGCGAACTGCATGGATGATGTCTGCAGATTCACCAAACTTCTTAAGATAGTCAGCTCCCACAACCGCATGTGAACCTTCAGCAGAAGCATCTAAGACTTTGCCAATATCGTGGAGAAGACCAGCACGACGAGCCTGCTTGACGTTTAAGCCCATTTCAGCGGCCATAGCGCCACAGATGAAAGCAGTTTCTAAAGCATGCTGATATTGGTTTTGAGTGTAAGAAGTTCTGTAATAGAGAGCTCCTACAAGTTTTAAAACTTCAGGATGGATACCGTGAAGACCAAGTTCCATTTGAGCTTTTTCACCAAGGTCGCGAAGCTGTCTGTCCATCTCGCCCTTTGATCTTTCATAAAACTCTTCGATCTTGGCAGGATGAATACGGCCGTCAGTTAATAATTTTTGAATGGTGAGTTTGGCAATTTCACGTCTGACAACGTTGAAAGAAGAAACGACCACAACCTCTGGGGTGTCGTCAATAATGAGGTCTACACCGCAGATTTGTTCAAAAGCGCGAATGTTACGACCTTCACGACCAATTAAACGACCCTTCACATCATCTGATGGAAGTTCAACCGTTCCAATGGCTTTTTCACCAACATATTCACCGGCAAAGCGCTCGACAGCAGTAGAGATAATATGTTTGGCTTTCTTTTCTGCAAGTTCTTTTGTTTCTTCTTCAAGGCGCTTAAGTTCTTTGGCAAAATCGAGTTTGGCTTCTTCTTCCATACTCTTCATGAGTTCGCCCTTGGCTTCTTCTTTGCTCATCGAAGCGATTTCACTTAGGCGATCAGCGATTTCCATTTGCTTTCTTTTATACTTATGAATTTCGTCATCAACTTTATTTTTAAGATCCTCAACTTCATTTTGTCTGACTTTGAGTTTTTCAATTTCTTTTTCGTGAAGTTCTATTTTGGCTTCGAGGGAGGCTTCTTTTTTTGCAAGATTTCTCTCTTGGTTTACGATTTCTTGTTGTTTATTTTTAATTTCGCCTTCAGCTGCGAGTTTTTCTTCGCGAGCAATTTCTTTTCCTTCTTTACGAGCATTATACTTAATCTCGTTGGCGTCTTTTTTAGCCTTTTCAATGATGTCATCGGCCTTCGCTTGTCTTTCTTTTAATTCTTTCATCGCCACCATGTGACGAACAAGAAAGCCCAAAGCCAATCCTGTAATACCCAAAAGGATGGCCACCAAAATTGCAGTTACGGTCATACTAACTCCTTATATTTCTACGAGCCTGCTTTCTCACAAGATTTTAAAAAACGCAGCAAAGTATTTCTTTTTTCTTCTTTTAACCTATCTAGTCGTCACTTGCTTTCTAAGAGGAATCAGCAGAGATTTAGACTTTCAAGTTTT
>JACCEE010303301.1_pt1 | contig 13394 bp, 10 predicted proteins | sample 7449931 | NCBI WGS metagenome assembly JACCEE01 (sample SAMN15323457, study PRJNA562643) | freshwater metagenome | isolation source: river surface water | place: USA:Blue River Watershed | collected 2017-08-19 | reverse complement strand
CGCGATCTGTTTCCTCGATCTCGACGAATTCAAGTCCGTCAACGACCGCTACGGCCACGACGCCGGCGACGACCTGCTGATCCAGGTCGCGCGGCGGCTGGAAAACTGCCTGCGCCAGAGCGACGTCGCGTTCCGGCTTGGCGGCGACGAATTCGTGCTGCTGCTGTCCGGCATCCACCATATCGACCAGGCCCGGCCCATCCTCGAGCGCATCATGGAGACCGCGAACCGGCCCTGCCGCAGGAAAGACCAGGACCTGCATTACGGCATCAGCATGGGCGTGGCGCTGTACCCGTCGGACGCGCAAACGCCGGAAACCCTGATCAGTTTTGCCGACCACGCGATGTACGCGGCCAAGCGTTCCGGCAAATCGCAATGGCAGCTGACCGCCGGTCAGGAAGATTTTTTTGCCTGACAGCCGCCGCCGGCGCCATGCCGGCCGTGCTCTCGATGCAGGCATAATCCGGCATGGCCTCGCCGGGCAGGCCACCTGAACACCGCTGAACGCATGCCAATGAACCTCGCCGCCCTGAAAATCGCGTCGATTTACCTGATCCTCGCCGCCACATGGATCTGGGGCTCCGACTGGTTGCTCCATACCTGGCTGCCGGCCGGCCTGCCGGCGATCCTGCAGTCGCTCAAAGGCACGGCCTTCGTGCTGCTGACTGCCGTCATGCTGTACGTGCTGGTGCGGCGCGAGACGGAGCGACAGGCGCGGCTGACGGCTGCGCTGGGCGATCGCGAACAGCTGATGTCAACCTTCGTGCGCCATGTGCCGGCCGCTGTCGCGCTGTTCGACCGCGACATGCGCTACCTGGTGGCCAGCCAGCGCTGGCTTAGTGAATTCGGCCTGTCTGCCGACGCGGTTGTCGGCCACCTGCACGGCGAGGTCGCGCCGCACGCCGCCGCAAAATGGTCGGCCATCCACCGTCTCGCGCTCGACGGCGACGTCACGCGCTGCGAAGACGAGCGCTTCGTCCGTGCCGACGGCTCGGTGCTGTGGCTGCGATGGGAATGCCGGCCCTGCAAGGTCGTCGACGGCCGCGTCGAGACGGTCGCGATCTTCGCCGAGGACGTCACGCAGTTCAAGCGCGACCAGGACAATCTGCGCACCGCCGAGGAACGCTGGCGCTACGCGATCGACAGCAGCGAACTGGGCCTGTGGGACTGGCATGTGCCGAGCAACACGGTGTTCTTCTCCAACCAGTGGAAGGCGATGCTCGGGCATGAGCCGGCCGAGATCGGCAACGGCCTGTCGGAATGGGAAAGCCGCGTGCATCCGGACGACATGCCCGACGTGCTGGCCGACTTGCGGCGCATGCTCGAGGGCCGGACGCCCTATTACAGCAACGAGCACCGGGTGCGCTGCAAGGACGGCGGCTACAAATGGATCCTCGACCGCGGCAAGGTAATCGACCGCGACGAAGACGGCAACCCGGTGCGCGTGATCGGCACGCACACCGACCTGACCGTCGTGCGCGAGCGCGCGGCCGAACAGCAGCTGCAGGCCAACCTCTTCATGCACAGCCTCGAAGGCATCATGATCTGCGACGCGGCCACGCACATCGTGGCCGTGAACCAGGCATTCACCGACATCACCGGCTATGCGCAGGCCGAAGTCATGGGCAAGAAGCCGTCAGTGATCTCGTCGGGCCGACACGACGCGGCGTTCTACCGGCAGCTGTGGCAGCAGGTGCGCACCGAAGGACGCTGGCAGGGCGAGATCTGGAACCGGCGCAAGGACGGCCAGCTCTTCCTCGAGTGGCTGACGATTAACGTCGACCGGGCGCCGGACGGCGACGTGCGCCACTACTATGCAATTTTCAGCGACATCACCCAGCGCAAGGCCACCGAGCAGCGGCTGCAGCACCTGACCCATCATGATGCGCTGACCGACTTGCCGAACCGGCTGCTGCTGCGCGACCGGCTGCAGCTGGCGCTGGCCGAGGCGCAGCGCCATCGCACCCCGCTGGCGGTGCTCTACGTGGATCTCGACCGCTTCCGCAACGTCAATGAATCGCTCGGGCACAACGTCGGCGACACGCTGCTGGTCGAGGTGACGCACCGGCTGCTGCAAGCCGTCGATGACGGCGTGACCGTTTCGCGTAACGGCGGCGACGAATTCACCGTGCTGTTGCCCGAGGCTGACGCCGACGACGCCGCGCACACGGCGCAAAAGCTGCTCGACGCACTGTCGCGGCCAATCAGCCTGAACGGGCAACAGCTGGTGATGCCGGCATCGATCGGCATTGCGACCTTCCCGGCCGACGGCCAGGATGTCGATGCGCTGCTGCAGGCCAGCGACCTGGCGATGTACCGGGCCAAGCAGGCCGGCGGCAACGCGTTCCGCTTCCACTCGGCGGCCCTGCAGCAGCAGGTCACCGCTTTGCTGCAGACCGAGAACGCGCTGCATCGCGCACTGCGCGACGGCGAATTCCGCCTCTGCTACCAGCCGCAGCTTGCGATGAGCAGCGGCGAGCTGGTCGGCTGCGAGGCGCTGCTGCGGTGGCACGACCCGGTCGTCGGCATGCGCTCGCCGGACGAGTTCGTGCCGGTCGCCGAGGAAAGCGGGCTGATCCTGCCGCTCGGCGCATGGGTGATGAAGACAGCTGCCGCGCAGTGCAAGGCCTGGCGCGACGCCGGGCTAGGCCAGATGACGGTGGCGGTCAACGTGTCAGCGGTGCAGTTCCGGCAGGAGCGCTTTGCCGAGCAGGTGGCGCAGGTGCTTGCCGAGAGCGGCCTGCCCGCGCATGCACTGGAGATTGAGCTGACCGAGAGCGCCGTGGCCGACGACCCCGAGCGCGCGATCGCACTGATCCAGTCCCTGCACGACCTGGGCGTGCGCCTGTCCATCGACGACTTCGGCACCGGCTATTCGTCGCTGTCCCATTTGAAGCGCTTCAGCATCGACAAGCTGAAAATCGACCAGAGCTTCGTGCGCGACCTGATGACCGACTCGGACAGCGCTTCGATCGTGCAGGCGGTCATTTCAATGTCCGCCGATCTGGGGCTGACCTCGATCGCCGAAGGCGTGGAAACGCCTGAACAGGCGGCATGGCTGCGGCAGCGCGGCTGCGATGCGGCGCAAGGTTACCTGTATGCGAAGCCGATGGATGCCGAAGCGTTCGGCCGCTGGGTGGCCAGGCGCGGCCAGCCTGAGCAAGCGGACGTGACGGCCGCCCGCGGCTGAACGCGCGTACGGTGGCGCAAGAGGATGGTGCGGCATCGGCGACCAATTCGATACCTTCGGCGTATTTTATCTGAATTTTTTGTATCCTTAAATTCACCTTGCCGCGAGGCAGGCCAATCGCGCACTCACGCCCCGAAATCACGGGATTCCGTCTGCTGCCAGGATGACGAGAGTGAAGGCCGCATCCTTTAAATCGTCACTACCGACACACGCCAAAACCCATCATCGCCCAATCCATGGCTCCACTCAGGAGGACACGGCCATGGGCGAGAGGCGGAGCCGGGATGGTGCCCTTCATGGACATCTCGACCCCAATAACGCTCATCACGGTATTTTTTGATACCTTTCGTTGATGAGTAAAGCATTTTGTTGTATCGTTATCGACTTCAGTCGGCCCGACCGACGCCTACCCGAACCCTGATTCCCGCCGGAGACCCTGATGCCTCACCCCTTGCTGGACAAGCACCGCGCCACGCTGGACGGCGCGCTCGACGCCATCCGTACCCGTTCCTGCTGGTCGCCGTATGGCGAGATGCCCAGCCCGAGGACGTATGGCGAAGGCGCTGATGCGGCCGGCAAGGCCGCCTTCGACGCGCTGCTCGGCCAGCGCTTCGCGCTGAACCAGCCGGGAGAAAGCGGCTGGCATGAGCGCGAGAGCTCGCCGTACGGCGTCGCGCTCGGCGTCGCCTATCCGGTCTGCGACCCCGATGCGCTGGTCGCCGCCGCGCAGGCCGCCATGCCGTCGTGGCAGCAGGCCGGCGTCGATGGCCGTACCGGCATTTGCCTGGAGATGCTCGCGCGGCTGAACCAGCAGAGCTTTGAACTCGCACACGCCGTGATGATGACCACTGGCCAGGGCTGGATGATGGCCTTCCAGGCCGGCGCGCCGCATGCGCAGGACCGCGGCCTCGAGGCCGTGGCATGGGCATGGCGCGAGCAGAGCTTCGTGCCGTCGGAAGCCACATGGGAAAAGCCCCAGGGCAAGAACCCGCCGCTGGTGATGAAGAAGCATTTCGAGATCGTCGGGCGCGGCGTCGCGGTCGTGGTCGGCTGCGGCACTTTCCCGACATGGAACACCTACCCCGGCCTGTTCGCCGCGCTGGCAACCGGCAATGCCGTGATCGTCAAGCCGCACGGCAATGCGGTGCTGCCGGCGGCGATCACGGTGCGCACGCTGCGCGCGGTGCTGGCCGAGAACGGCATCGACCCGAACCTCGTCAGCCTGTGCGTTGCCGAACAGCGCTCGACCACGCAGAAGCTGGTCACGCATCCGGCAGTGAAGTCGGTGGACTTCACCGGCAGCAATGCCTTCGGCCAGTGGCTGATCGACCATTGCCGGCAAGCGCGCGTGTATGCGGAGCTGGCCGGCGTGAACAACATCGTGATCGACTCGACCGATGCCTACAAGCGCATGCTCGGCAACCTCGCGTTCACGCTGTCGCTGTACTCGGGCCAGATGTGCACGACCACGCAGGCGATCTTCGTGCCGGCTGGCGGCATTGCCACCGACGAAGGACACAAGTCGTATGACGAGGTCTGTGCCGACCTTGCGAAGGCCGTCAGCGGCTTCCTGTCCAAGCCCGAGGTCGCGCTGTCGGTGCTCGGCGCCATCCAGTCGGAAGACACGCTGGCGCGCATCGCCGAGGCCGACAGCGGCGCGTATGGCCGCGTGGTGCTGGCATCCGGCAAGCTCGACAATCCCGATTTCCCCGCCGCGCAGGTACGCACGCCGGTGCTGGTCGCCTGCGATGCGGGCGACTCGGCTGCGTACAACGAAGAGCGCTTCGGCCCGATCAGCTTCATCGTGAAAGCCGCCGACACGGCGGCCGCGATCGCGGCTTCCGAGCGGCTGGTGGCGACGCACGGCGCGCTCACCGCCGGCGTCTATTCGACCAGCGAAGACGTGATCGACGCGATGACCGCCGCGACGCTGCGCTCGAAGGTCGCGCTGTCGATCAACCTGACCGGCGGCGTATTCGTCAACCAGTCGGCCGCCTTCTCCGATTTCCACGGCACCGGCGGCAACCCGGCGGCGAACGCGTCGTACTCGGATGCGGCTTTCGTCGCCAACCGCTTCGTCGTGGTCCAGCGCCGCCGCCATGCGTGAGACGATGAAACGCGCCCCGTCCAACACCACACAAGGCCGACCTGAATGACAACTCCCCTACCCCCGAATGCCGTGGTCGCGGTGGTCGGCACCGGCGCGATGGGCGCCGGCATCGCGCAGGTTGCTGCTGCGGCCGGCCACACGGTCAGGCTGCTGGATGCGCGTGAAGGCGCGGCCGCGGCCGCGATCGACGGCCTGCGTGCACAGTTCGGCAAGCTCGCCGACAAGGGCCGCATGGATGCCGCCGCCGCACAGGCCGCAGGCAATCGCCTGATCGCCGCAGCCGACCTGTCCGAACTGGCCGACGCCGCGCTGGTGGTCGAGGCCATCGTCGAGAATCTCGACGCCAAGCAAAAGCTGTTCGCCGGGCTCGAGTCCATCGTCGGCGACGACTGCATCCTTGGCACCAATACCTCGTCGATCTCGATCACCGCGATCGGCGCGGCGCTGCGCCGTCCGGAACGGCTGGCCGGCCTGCACTTCTTCAATCCCGCGCCGCTGATGGCGCTGGTCGAGGTGGTCAGCGGGCTGGCCACCGACCGCGCCGTCGCGGACACGCTGTTCGCCACCGCGAAGGCCTGGGGCAAGGTGCCGGTGCACGCGAAATCGACGCCGGGCTTCATCGTCAACCGCGTCGCCCGACCGTATTACGCCGAGGCGCTGCGGCTGGCGCAGGAAGGCGCGGCCGACTACGCCACCATCGATGCGGTGATGCGCGAGGCCGGCGGCTTCCGCATGGGCCCGTTCCAGCTGATGGACATGATCGGCCATGACGTGAACTTCGCGGTGACGAAATCCGTCTGGAGCGCGTTCTACCACGACCCGCGCTTCCTGCCGTCGCTGATCCAGCAGGAGCTGGTCGACGGCGGCTTCTTCGGCAAGAAGAGCGGCCGCGGCTTCTATGACTATCGCGAAGGCGCCGCAACCGCGCTGCCATCGGCCGAAGCGCCGCAGCCCTTGCCATCGACGCTGTGCATCTGCGGCGAGTCGCCCGCCGCGCTGGCGCTGACAGACCGGCTGCAGTCGGCCGGCGCCCCGTTTACGAAGACCGGCAGTCCGGACGGCCGCATCGCCGTCGCCGGCGATACCGTGCTGTATGTGACCGATGGCCGCAGCGCGACAAGGCGCGCGTCCGACCTTGGGCTGACGAACCTTGTGCTGGTCGATCTTGCGCTCGACTATGCGCAGGCCAGCCGCATCGCGATTGCCGCCGCAGCGCAGTGCGCACCCGGCGGTGCGGAGGCCGCAGCCGCGCTGCTGCAGGCCGCCGGCCTGCAGGTATCGCGCTTCGCCGACGTGCCGGGGCTGGCGGTGATGCGCACCGTGGCGATGCTGGCCAACGAGGCAGCCGATGCAGTCAATCAGGGCGTCTGCAGCGTGACCGCTGCCGACGCGGCGATGAAGCTGGGTGTCAATTATCCGCAGGGCCCGCTCGCGTGGGCCGATGCGCTCGGCGTGGCGACCGTGCGCACCGTGCTGGCCCATCTGGGCGAATCCTACGGCGAAGACCGCTACCGGATCTCGCCGCTGCTGCAACAGGCTTACTACTCCGGCGGGAAAATCCATGGCTGAACAACACAACGAGCTACCGACCGACCCGTCCGCACTGGCCGCTGCCACCGCCGGCGCGATGTGGGCGCGCGACCGTACCGCGCAGGCACTCGGCATGCGGCTGGTGAAAATCGACGCCGGCCAAGCGACGCTGGCGATGACGGTGCGCAGTGACATGGTGAACGGCCACCACATCTGCCACGGCGGCATGATCTTCACGCTGGCCGACACGGCCTTCGCTTACGCGTGCAACAGCTACAACCAGAACACGGTCGCGTCTGCCGCGAACATCGACTTCCTCGCGCCGGCGCGCGAGGGCGAGACGCTGGAAGCCGAGGCGATCGAACGTTCGGCGGCAGGACGCACCGGCGTGTACGACGTCAGTGTGCGCACCGCTGACGGCCGCATCGTCGCGCTGTTCCGCGGCAAGAGCGCACGCATCAGCGGCCAGGTCATCGACGGGCTCAAAGAAGCCTGACCCGGCCGGAACAAGGAGGAGACCCACATGCTGGTGAGAAAAGCAGAAGCCGCAGAGCTCGACCCGATCGAGACGGCAAGCCGCGACGAGATCGCCGCGCTGCAGCTGCAGCGGCTGCAGTGGACGCTGCGGCACACCTATGACAACGTGCCGGCGTTCCGGCAGAAGTGCGAGGCGGCCGGCGTCCATCCGGATGACATGAAGCAGCTGCCGGACCTGGCGAAGTTCCCGTTCATGACGAAGGTCGACCTGCGCGAGAACTATCCGTTCGGCCTGTTCGCGGTGCCGCGCGAGAAGCTGGCACGGCTGCACGCATCGTCCGGCACGACCGGCAAGCCGGTGGTGGCCGGCTACACGCAAAACGACCTCGACCACTGGGCGCAGGTGGTCGCGCGATCGCTGCGCGCCGCCGGCCTGCGCGCCGGCCACATGGTGCACAACGCCTATGGCTACGGCATGTTCACCGGCGGCCTCGGCGCGCACTATGGCATCGAGCGCGCCGGCTGCTGCGTGGTGCCGATGTCGGGCGGGCAGACCGAGAAGCAGGTGCAGCAGATCCTTGATTTCAAGCCGGATGCGATCATGGTCACGCCGTCGTATTCGCTGGTGATCGCCGAAGAGTTCGAGCGGCTCGGGGTGTCGCCGCAGGAGATCTCGCTGAAGGTCGGCATCTTCGGCGCCGAGCCCTGGGGCCAGGGGATGCGTGCCGAGATCGAGAAGAAGCTCGGCATCGACGCAATCGACATCTACGGGCTGACCGAGGTGATGGGCCCGGGCGTGGCCAGCGAATGCATCGAGACCAAGGACGGCCCGGTCGTCTGGGAAGACCATTTCTACCCGGAGATCATCGACCCCGTGACCGGCGAGGTGAAGGCCGACGGCGAGGAAGGCGAACTGGTGTTCACATCGCTGACAAAGGAAGCCTTCCCGGTGATCCGCTTCCGCACGCGCGACCTGACCTGCCTGCTGCCGCCGACCGCGCGTTCGTTCCGCCGGATCGGCAAGCTCACCGGCCGCTCCGACGACATGCTGATCATCCGCGGCGTGAACGTGTTCCCGACGCAGGTCGAGGAGCAGATCCTGCGCGACACCCGGCTCGGCGGCACCTACCAGCTGGTGCTGACGCGCGACGGCCACATGGACAACATGGAGATACGCTGCGAACTGCAGCGCGAATGCAGCGGAATGAATGCGAACGAACGCGCGACGGTCGCGCACGAACTCGCGCACCGCATCAAGACCAATGTCGGCATCTCGACAAAGATCACCCTGCTGGACGTGGACTCGATACCGCGCACGCTGGTCGGCAAGGCCAAACGTGTGATCGACGAACGGCCGCGCAACGACTGACACCGCCTGAACGACGTTTTGCAAGGAGGACTCATGTACACACAATCTTTCACTGTCGGCGACGGCACGCAGGCCAAGCCGGCGCCGCTGGCGGCCAGCACCGAAGACCCGGCAAAACAGGCCGCCTTCGACGCGAAGATCGACGCCGACGGCCGCATCGAGCCGCAGGACTGGATGCCCGCCGCCTACCGCAAGACACTGGTGCGGCAGATCAGCCAGCATGCGCACAGCGAGATCGTCGGCATGCTGCCCGAAGGGAACTGGATCTCTCGCGCGCCCAGCCTCAAGCGCAAGGCGATCCTGATCGCCAAGGTGCAGGATGAAGGCGGCCACGGCCTCTACCTGTACTCCGCCGCCGAGACGCTGGGCGTGTCGCGTGACAAGCTGCTCGACGACCTGCACAGCGGCCGCGCGAAATACAGCTCGATCTTCAATTACCCGACGCTGAACTGGGCCGACGTGGGCGTGATCGGCTGGCTGGTCGACGGCGCGGCGATCATGAACCAGATCCCGCTGTGCCGCTGCTCGTACGGCCCGTATGCGCGCGCGATGGTGCGCGTCTGCAAGGAGGAGTCCTTCCACCAGCGCCAAGGCTACGAGGCGCTGCTGGTGATGATGAAAGGCACCGCCGAACAGAAGGCCATGGTGCAGGACGCGGTCAACCGCTGGTGGTGGAAATGCCTCGCGATGTTCGGCCCGCCGGACGCTGACAGCCCGAACAGTGCGCAGGGCATGCGCTGGGGCATCAAGCGCATCTCGAACGACGACCTGCGGCAGAAGTTCGTTGACGCGACCGTGCCGCAGGCACAGGTGCTCGGCGTCACCCTGCCCGATCCTGACCTGAAGTGGAACGAGCAGCGCGGCCATTACGACTACGGCCGCATCGACTGGGACGAATTCTGGAACACCGTCAACGGCCACGGGCCGTGCAACAAGGAGCGCCTGGCCACGCGGGTCAAGGCGAACGATGACGGGCAATGGGTGCGCGACGCCGCGCTCGCCCATGCACGCAAGCAGGCAGCACGCGCAACGAAGGAGGCCGCATGAGCACCGCACTGAAAGAATGGCCGCTGTGGGAAGTTTTCATCCGCTCGAAACAGGGCCTCGAGCACAAGCACTGCGGCAGCCTGCATGCGTCTGACTCCGCACAGGCGCTGCAGATGGCGCGCGATGTGTACACGCGCCGGCAGGAAGGCGTCAGCATCTGGGTGGTGCGCTCGGCCGACATCGTCGCCAGCAGCCCGGATGACAAGGGCGAGCTGTTCGACCCGGCCGGCGACAAGATCTACCGGCATCCGACCTTCTATGAAATTCCCGACGAAGTGGGACACATGTGATGGACGCGAAGCAGACCACGATTGACTACCTGCTGCACCTGGCCGACAACGCGCTGGTGCTCGGCCAGCGCAATGCCGAATGGTGCGGGCACGGGCCCATCCTCGAGGAAGACATCGCGATGTCGAACGTCAGCCTCGACCTGATCGGTCAGGCGCGCCTGCTGTACCAGCTGGCCGCGAAGCTGAAAGGCGGCGGCGCCACCGAGGACAGCCTCGCCTACTTCCGCGACGTGCCGGACTTCCGCAACTACACGCTGCTGGAGCTGCCGCATCATGCGGCGCTGGTCGGCTATGCGCAGGAAAGCCTGGACTTCGGCACGACCATCGTGCGCAACTTCCTCTACAGCGCCCTGATGGTGCTGGTGTGGGACGGGCTGCGGCAGTCAACCGAGTCCGAACTGGCAGCGATTGCGGAAAAGTCGGTGAAGGAAGTGCGCTACCACCTGCAGCACAGCCGCGGCTGGCTGGTGCGACTGGGCGACGGCACCGACGAATCACAGCGGCGCATGCAGGCCGCGCTCGACCACCTGTACACCTACACGCGCGAATTCTGGGCCGGCCATCCGCTGGAAGCCGAGGCGGTGCGTCTGGGCATCGGCGTCGATGTCGCCGCGCTGCGGCCGGACTGGGACGCGATCGTCGACGATGCGCTGGCCGAGGCAACGCTCAGCAAGCCGGAAGCGGCCGGCTACGTCACCGAGGGCAAGCGCGGCATTCATTCCGAGCACCTCGGCTATCTGCTGGCCGAGATGCAGAGCCTGGCGCGTGCGCATCCGAACGCGACCTGGTGAGGCCGGCATGAGCAAGCTCGCGCAGGTCTGGGCCGCGCTGGACGAACTGTCCGATCCGGAGATCCCGGTGCTGACGCTGCGCGATCTCGGCATCGTGCGCGACGTGCGCGCTGGTGCTGATGGCCGTGCCGAGGTGGTGATCACGCCGACCTACAGCGGCTGCCCGGCGATCAGCCAGATCGAGGACGACGTGCGGGCGACGCTGGAGAAGCACGGCATCGACGCGCAGGTGGTCACGCAACTGGCGCCGGCCTGGACCACCGACTGGATGAGCGTGTCCGGCAAGGAAAAGCTCCGGCAGTACGGCATTGCGCCGCCGGGCCGGCGCGCCGATGACGCGCAGGTCGTGCGTTTCATTGGCCCCGCGCCGGCTCCCGACATCGTGCCCTGCCCGCGCTGCGGCTCGTCGCACACGGTCGAGTCTTCGCGTTTTGCGTCGACTGCCTGCAAGGCGCTGTACAAGTGCCTCGACTGCCAGGAACCCTTCGATTATTTCAAGCCGTATTGAATCAGAACGGAGAACATCCCGATGTCCGTCCCCCGCTTTTATGAACTGAACGTCAAACGCGTGTCCCCGGAAGCCGCCGGCTCGGTGGCCGTCACCTTCGCCATCCCCGACGACCAGCGCGCCCTGTTCGAGTTCGCGCCGGGCCAGTTCCTGACGCTGCGCAAGCAGCTCGACGGCAAGGAGGTGCGGCGCAATTACTCGATCAGTTGCGCGCGCAGCCGGCTGCGCGCGGGTGAACTGGAAATCGGCATTCGTCCGGTCGAGGGCGGCCTGTTCTCGAACTGGGCCGCGCAGCACCTGAAGGCCGGCGACACGCTGGAGGTGATGCCGCCGGACGGCCGCTTCACGGTGAAGAAGCCGCGTGCAATCCATCGGGTCGGCTTCGCCGCGGGTTCGGGCATCACGCCGATCCTGTCGATCGTTGCATCGACGCTGGAGGAACAGCCGGGCAGCAAGTTCACGCTGGTGTACGGAAATCGCCGCATGGCCAGCGTGATGTTCAACGAGGAATTGCAGGACCTGAAGGACCGCTACCCGGACCGCCTGACTTTGATCCATGTGCTGTCGCGGCAGGCGCAGGAAGTCGATCTGCTGCAGGGGCGCATCGACGGTGACAAGGTACGGCAGATCATCGCGGCGCTGCTGCCGGTGAAGAGCATGGATGAGGTCTTCATCTGCGGGCCGGAAGCGATGATCGAGGCGACCGAGAAGGCACTGCTGGAAGCCGGCGTGCCGGCCGACCGCGTGCATGCGGAGCGCTTCACGTCAGGCGCAGCGGTGGCGGCGAAGGTGCAGGCGGACACCGATGCGCAGGCGAAGGCTGGCGTCGGCGGCAAGGAAGTCGCGCTGACTGTTATCCTCGATGGCAAGGAACATGAGCTGACGATGGGCGCGGACGAGCATGTGCTCGACGCGGCGGTCGAGGCCGGACTCGACCTGCCCTATTCGTGCAAGGCCGGCGTCTGCTGCACCTGCCGCGCGAAGGTGCTCGAGGGCGAGACGGTGATGGACAAGAATTTCACGCTCGAGGCGGGAGAGATGGCGCAGGGCTATGTGCTGACTTGCCAGGCGAGGCCGCTATCCAGGACGGTCAGGGTGAGTTTTGATGAGCGGTGAGTAGGGGACGCGATGCCGGTGGCCCGAGGTCGGTCGCGGATGGATCGCCGTCCCTCAATGAGAGCGTCCAACTTCGGGGGCAAGCTGATGGTGCTGATTCGTCGTGTTGCAGGGCTGGCTGCCGGCATTTCCCTTCTGGGTGCGGCCACCATTGGGGGAGCGGGCACGGCGCCCGTCCAGCCGCATAAAGCCTACCTGCAACCGGTGGAAGACCTGACCGCTGCGCAGGCTGAACGGTTGCAAGCGGGCTCCAATGCGTTCATGACGACATGGATCCTCTTCCCGCAACTAAGCAATCCGAATTGGGAATACGCGAGTTCGGGTGTGCCGATGATGGAATGGGGACTCGGCCCCACCTTCCTGGCCAATTCCTGTGCCGCCTGCCACATACAGGCAGGACGAGGCCGAACCACGGACATCAAGAACTCGACACCCTTTCAGCAGCTGCTCCGATTGTCCTTGCCGGGAGACACCGAGCACGGCGGTCCCAAACCCCATCCTCATTACGGCAACCAGTTGCAAGTCTTTGATGTGATCGCCAAAGATCAGAATCACATCCGGTCGGGCGAAGGCAACCTGTTTATTGATTGGCAGCCGGTCAGTGTCAGCCTGCCCGATGGCACCGTCGTCGAGTTGCGTGAGCCAAAGATCCGGATCGAGGATCTGAATTTCGGTCCGCTTGGGGAAGACATCCTGACCTCATTGCGAAATGCCCCACCGATCTTCGGCCTTGGCTACTTCGAAGCTGTCAGCGAGGAGGACATTCTTGCATTGGCCGCGGCACAGAAAGCGAAGAACTTGAATGGCCGAGCCAACTATGTGTATGACGACATCAGCCACAAAACCAGCGTAGGCCGGTTTGGCTGGAAGGCCAATCAACCCGGACTGCGGCAACAGGCTGCGGCCGCCTTTCATGGCGACATGGGCGTCACTTCTTCGATCTACCCGAAGCAGAACTGCCCGCCT
>JACCEE012332150.1_pt1 | contig 13395 bp, 18 predicted proteins | sample 7449931 | NCBI WGS metagenome assembly JACCEE01 (sample SAMN15323457, study PRJNA562643) | freshwater metagenome | isolation source: river surface water | place: USA:Blue River Watershed | collected 2017-08-19 | reverse complement strand
GGGAACTTTGGCAGGTCAAAAATATAAGCTTGATAATCTTTTTGAGGTTTTTCAAAAGCCATTTTTATGCCTGCCTCACGAAATGGGGCATTTCAAAGGGGATTTCGAGAGAAAATTCGGTGAGACCTCCAAAATTTCCATTTTCATCATGCCAAGGAACTTGGTAAATCATTTTTTTAATTCCCGCTTTTTCGATGGTGTAGACATTTTTGCGGGGGCTTTTTAAAAGTTCTGCCAATTTGTTTCTTGAATCCCCAGGATGGCAGTCCAAAAGATTTTTTCCAATAAGATCTTTACCACCATATTTTTGAAAAGTTTTGCAGGCCTTTTCGTTCATTTCTATAATGATGCCATCCTTGTCACAGACCGTGACAGCGATGTCCAGATTTGCTAGCCAGTTGTGCGCCATGTTGAGAATCCCTTAAAAAAAGTTTACTTGCCTTCATGTTCTATCACATAGATAATGCTTTAGGTAATGCTTATGACATAGGAGTGATTATGAGTGACGATGCAACCATGAAAGAGGAATTAGAAAAACTTCGCGCAGAAAACGCAGCTTTGAAAAAGAGCTCTTCTAAGGGTCTCTCAATGAGAGTTTCTCAAAAGGGTGCTCTTTCAATTTATGGCTTGGGCCGTTTTCCTGTGACTCTCTATAAAGAGCAGTGGAAAAGATTGCTAGATATGTCTGACGAAATCCGCGCTTTTATCGAAGCTAATGATACTGAACTTCGTTCTAAAGAATAGGGTTTAGTTTAAAGCTATTTTTTGTGAGCCTCCGCATTGCGGAGGCTTTTTTATTTCTGGGAAATAATAACTCCCCAATCAAGTTGAATCGAAATCGTATCCTTCGAGTTAGAACTCAGTGATTGGTAGTAGCTAAGCAATTCTTTTTTTTGCTGAGAAGTCATTTGGGTTTCAAATTTTAAATGATAATTGATAAGCATTTTGGCATTCGGTACTAGAACTTCATTTTCAAATTTAATCATTTGGCAATTTGTAAAAACAGACTGCAATTCCTTGTAAACTTTCTCTCTCGTCACTCCGGTAGCGAGTTTCCAAATAGGATTTTGAGGAACAAGAGGGGAAAGTATGCTTTTAATATTTTTATTACGTAATTCAATCAGATTTTTTTTGCCGTTTAAATCGCAAACGAAGCAGCCACCTTTTTTAAGGGAATTAAAAATTTTGAGATAGAGTGGCTGGCGTTTTATGATGTAAGGGAGAAGGGAGCCTGCGTAGATAAGATCGTATTTGTTTTTGCCAAACTCTTCTGTCTCAACATTGGCCACTTTTATTTTAAACCTTTGATCATCAAAAGATTCTTGTGCTTCTTCAAGGGAGATTTGATCTTCATCCATAAGAAGGATGGAAGCATTATGGGGAATGGAAGAAAAATGTTCTTCCCATAATCTGCCATCACCCGCACCAATATCGAGAATGTTTTTTAAACATTTTTGTGGAATATGCTCCCACAGCCAATCGGAGTATTCGTCTGTGGTCTTTTTTGTGTAATCAAATAAATTCAAAATGTGCCTTTGGGTTTTACCTTAAAAAATAAAAATGAAAGCCAGATTCACGAAGTCTGGATCTTTCGGTTTAATGTCCTTTTTGGTGAGATAGTACATTTTTCCAAAAGTGACACCGAAAAGAAAATTTTCAGTAAGAGAATAATTGGCACTGAGACTTGTAGTTGCAATTACGCCTGGGGTTTGGGTTGATTCTTTGCCATAGAGGGCATTTTGTCCGAGAACGAAGTCAATATCCCCCAGATTAAAAAAGTGAAAATCAAGACTTGGACCTAAGCCTAGGCGTGAGTAGTTATTTTCTCTATAGTATTCCGCGTCCATTCCAAGAGCGAGGCGAGGCAGAACAAATCGCAAAAGACGTGGTTTTGCATGAACGATAAGACCTTCTTTCTCACCATAACCAATGCCAACGGAGGCATTTAAAAGCGTTTTTCCTTCGAGATTGCGTTCACGAGCAAGAGAGGAAAGAGAAAGGCCAAGAAAAAAAATAAGAGTGATGATTTTCATAAAATATTTAAACCTATTTGAATGAAATTATCTTGCTTAAATTGATGGGCCTTAAGAAACTCTGACCCTACAGTAAGAGTCCCGGTAAGCCAATCGCTGAACAAAGGCTGGCGATAGGAGAGCGAGGCATCGTAGCTCGTATAATAAAAAACTGGTGAAAAGAGTGCATTGGCACCAATAGAATAAGTGAGACCTCTATTTTCACCAAGAGCTTGGCCAAGTGATAAATCATTTCTGGCAGTGAAGTGATCAGTGGAGTCTCTCCAAGCCAAAACGTTGTTTTGTGAGAGGTGCAATGTTGGACTTAAGCGAAATCCCCAGCGAAAGCTGGTAAATTCACTGAGGCCATCTTGACGATAATAAATGAGCTTTTGTTCAGCCCCTATATTAAAAGCGTTAAACTTTACATCGTTATAAATGGTGTATTTTGCAAAGGGATCAAGGGGAAGAAGAAGTTTTATCCCGGTACGCAAGTCACTTTTAAAGTAAGGGTTATCAGTAAGAAGATAAGTTGCGGCCGCAGCGTAGTTATTAATGGTAGAGGTTTTTTCTTGTTGCTCGGCTTTGTTTTGATTGGTAGATCGGTTGGCATAAGAGTTTGTTGCATCTAAAATTTCATCACGTTCTTTTTCGAAGGTAAGACTTAAGCGTTTACCAATTTGTGGTAGATGAATTTTTAAGGCCAAATCCCAAACACTTTGAAACTTTTTTGATTCTGTTTTATTGCCAACCCATGAGGCCATAATCTTGCTTTCGTTTTCTTCTGCGCGATAGCGTTTGTCAGAAAAAAAGCTATCGACGCTATAATTTAATCCCTTCCAAGAACTTTGAGCGAAATTTTGTGAGTCATCCAAAACCGCAAGAGATTGATCAATGAGTGCGATGTTCGTTACATTGGTGGCCTTGTCGTTGGCCCAAAGTAGGGGGGTAAATAAGATAAAAAGTATTAAAATACGCACTAGAAATTTATTCCCAGTGAGAAGAAGTTTTTATGTTGAAATATCTTATTGGAATACAATTCGTAATTATATTTTAAGAGATACTTTTTTTGCCAAATATAAACAAGGCCAATTTCAAGGAAGATAATATTTTTTCTTGCGATAGTGTCTTCATTTTTTCCAAACCAAGGATCTCTCTGGTGGACGGCCTTGGCATATCCTGCTGCTATTTGCATCGAAAGGGGAAGATAATTTTGTGTGGGAAGAAGAACTCCACCTTTGCCTCCAAGCGCAGCACTTTTTATGTCTGAGTTTGGATAGCTTTCTCCCTTAACTAAGCCTTCTACGAAAGCATTGTAGTGATAATTATATTTACTAATCGTCTTGGGGACAGTGTAACCAAATTCAAAGTGAAAGCTATGGGAGTTGATTTGAGCAGGAGCGTACCAAGCGAGAAATTCGTTTGGAAGTTCTCTCCCTTGAAAAGCAAAAGTTTCTAAGGACCAAAAGAATAGAATAATCGTTATAAAATAATTCATGACTTAAAATAAGAAGGGCCGGTTTCCCGGCCCTTCATTTTGCTTACTTGATGTTTTCGAAGACTGTTTTGATGATGCTGATAGCATGATCAAGTTCAGTCTTAGTAATCACAAGAGGAGGAGCGAAGCGGATGATATTTCCGTGAGTCTGCTTGGCGAGTAAGCCAGCATCTTTAAGGGCCACGCAAACGTCCCAAGCTTCGAAACCTTTTTCAAAAAGAACTGCGTTTAAGAGACCTTTACCTCTAACGGTAACGATTTTCTTACAGTTGATTTTTTTAAGTTCCTGACGGAGATATTCACCAAGCTCTAATGAGCGAGTGGCAAGATTTTCTTCATCAAGAACGTCGAGAGCGGCCATGGCCACAGAACAAGCGAGTGGGTTACCACCGAAAGTTGATCCGTGTGAACCAGGGTTAAAAACAGACATAACTTCTTTGCTTGATACAACAGCAGCAACAGGAAGAACCCCACCACCGAGAGCTTTACCTAAGGCCATCACATCTGGCTTAACATTTTCAAGGAAGCAAGCAAACTTAGCGCCAGTACGGCAAAAACCAGTTTGAACTTCGTCGGCCATGAAAAGAATGTTGTGCTTAGTACAGATTTCGCGAACCTTTTTGAGGTAGCCTTCATCTGGAACGTTCACACCGGCTTCACCTTGGATAGGTTCAACAAGGAAAGCTACGGTATTTTTGGTAATAGCTTTTTCTAAAGCGGCTGGATCGTTAAAAGGGATAACTTTAAAACCAGGAGCGTAAGGACCGAAGTTCTCGGTGCAATCTGGATCAGTAGACATAGAGATGATAGCAGTGGTGCGTCCGTGGAAGTTTTCAGCGCAACAGATGATTTCTTGATCACCATTTTTTACGCCTTTCTTCATTACACCCCAACGACGAGCAAGCTTGATCGCTGTTTCAATCGCTTCAGCGCCGGTGTTCATTGGGAGGGCCATTTCATAGCCAGTGTAATTGCAAAGTCTCTCAAGGAAATCACCGAGATTATTGCTAAAGAAAGCGCGTGAAGTGAGAGTTAAGGTATTAGCTTGATTAATTAAAGCCTTGATGATTTTTGGGTGACGGTGCCCTTGGTTAACAGCACTATAAGCAGAGAGGAAGTCTAAATACTTTTTCCCTTCTACGTCTTTAACCCATACGCCTTCAGCTTCTGTGATCACTACAGGAAGTGGATGATAGTTGTGCGCGCCAAAAGTTTCAGTTTGGTGCATGATTTTTTCTGACTTGGACTGGGCCATAAGAACTCCTTCTTATTTTAAGTAAATAGAGCAGCTAGACTCTTTGAATTTAATAGTCCGAAAATACTAGCTTAGCCTTTGTTAAAAAGCCATGCCGCAGCGCCCTTAGCAAGTAAAGCTTAAACTCAACTCAATACAATCTCTTGCTATCACCAACCTTGTTAGGTATTCTCGGGGGAAATAATTCGCATTTGAAATGGAATAAATAAAATTCCATTGGAATAGGAGTTGGAAGTGGAGTTAGAGCAGAGCGCTAGCAAATTAATTTGGGTTTTAGAAGATGATCCAGGTTGTCTTTTCGTTTACCAAGATATGTTAGACCAAAGCTATAAAACTCGCTATTTTGACCGTTTAGATGAGTTCTCTGCTGCTTTACGTGAAGATGGTTCCAAGCCTGATTTAGTCGTGGCCGATCTCACTTTGAAAGATGGTTGTTTCCTTAACTTTTTAGCCGCTGCTGAAGAGAAAAAATTATTGGCCACACCTTTTATCGTCGTTTCAGCCTCAACTGATATTGATGCTTTGCGCTTTTGTTTTGACGAAGGTGCCCTCGATTACCTCACAAAGCCTTTTAAAAAGACTGAGTTTATTGTGAAGCTCGAGCGTCTTTTAGGAAATAAAGTAGCTTATGAAGGCAAGGAAAAGCAGCCTGAACTTAAGCTCACTAAAACCGAACAAGAAATTATGCAACTTTTTGTAGTCGCTCCCCAGCGTACTTTAAAGAGAACTGAGATTGTGGAAGCTATTTGGGGCGACATTATTGTTCACCCAAAAACTCTTGATGTGCATCTCTACAATCTTCGTAAAAAATTGCAAAATCAGGGCATGAGCATCGTCTGTCGTGAGCCAGGGACTTGGATATTGTTAGGTAATATCTAACTTTTATTCCTAATTAAATTTTACTCATTCTTTACTTCTTCTAAGTACTGTTTGATTGTATAAAACTCCCATTACTAGGGAGAACTATGACTGTTGAACTTGAAAGCCGCACTCAGATTAATCAGCAAATTTGGAACAACCTTGTCCTTATTCAGGATAAGGGAAATTTGTCGGATGAGCAGATGTCTGATCTTTTAGGCTCTCGCCTAGGTGATTTTCGTCTTTCCCGCGCAAAAAAACGCGCTCCGCCTCTTCTTGGCCTCATACGTCTTTCAAGAAAGCTTGGACTTGAACTTTCACAAATTTATTTTGAACTTCCAGATGACGTCGATATCCGTCACTGAATACTCCAGCGCTCATTAAAACTTTGTTGATAACTTTGGCGAACAACTTCGCTGTACTCTTTGCTTTCAAAAAAGTTTATGAGTCTTGGTGAAATAGCATAAAAGATATCACCAGAAAAAGGCCAAACAGCTAAACCTTTGTCGTCGCGTATACATTTATCTTCAGCGAGATGCGAGGCTTCGCTAAGAGAATAGGGCAGAAGAAATGATTTGAGCGCCATCAAGCGGCCTTCAGTATGGGGATCGAGATAGCGAAAATCTCTACATGTTTTTAGAGCGATGTGGAAGTGAGTTGGAGTATGAGAGATTCCATCAAAGCCCAGACGCTTACAGGCTTGAATAAAAAGTTGGATAATTTCATTTGAGAGACCAAGGCCTGGATATTTTTGTCCTGGCAAGGCCACGCGCTCTTTATCAAATTGTTTCAGAGGATTTTGGGCCAAGAGCCAATCGATTTTCATAAAACGCAAAGAATTTAGTTTGGGATGATTGATAACTTGTGTATTGAGCTTAGCTTCAACAATTAAATATTTGTCGGAGTTCATCAGAGAGTAAACTCTAAGGAGAGTACTACCGTCATTTTCTGTATTGAGTTCCAGTTGTAAATCTTTGTGCCCTTTTTGGGCCAATCGTTTTTTTATACCGTAACGTTCAAGGGCCATATCGATGCCCGATTTTGAATAAACACCAAAAGCTTTTCGGGCCCCTTTGGAATGTCCAGGAAAAAGATCATCCATGGAAAATTCTAAATCAAGATCCTTACCTAAAAGGTTTTTACGCATTTTTCTGGCAATGCGAGCATAGTGTTTTTCACTTGGATTAACTTTTTCTTTGCTCTTTTTAGGAATCTGATCTGTGAGCAGAAAGCGAAGGAGATAGTAGCTACTTTCCCAAGAGCTATCGCTGTAGCCCCCGCCGATAGTGATAATAGTGGGGGTTTTATTTTTTTTGCAAAGTTCAAGAACTTGGCGATCCCTCTCGAAAGTTCCCATCAGACTTAAACGAAATTCACCAAAATAATCCTGCTTGAGAACATCAGTGCCTGCAATATAAAAGACCATTTCAGGGTGTATCTTTTCAAAATGATCACTTAACGTTTTTTCTAAAGTTGAAAGGTATTCAAAATCTGTCGCATGAAGGGGGAGATTTATTTGAAAGATATTTGGATTATCAATGGTCTTCCATTCATGGCCTTGAAGTGAGTAGTGAAATGTCAGGGCATCATCTTGCAAGCCAAGCATATTACCATTGCCCTGATGATAATCTAAATCAACAATGAGAATTCGCCCTTGGAATTTTTTTTGTCGAAGATAACGTATGGCCACACCGATGTCATTGTAGAGACAAAATCCTGTTCCATAAGAAGGTTCAGCGTGGTGAAGGCCTCCTCCTAAGTTAAAAGCGATTTTGCATTTTTTTTGAAGAATTGCTTTTGTTGCTTCAAGAGTGCCGCCCACCATATGGCGTTGCGATTCAAGCCATGATTCTTGTTCTTCCTCATCTAATTGTATTCCTAAGGGAAGAAAGGCCTTCGCATTTTGGGTCGTTTCTCTTAGATATTGTTGATCATGGAAAAGTTCAAGCTCGCTCCATTTGGCCAGCGGAGCATTTTTTAAATCTTCTGCGAAGAGGAGAAAATCTTGGCGGAGAGTTGAAAGTATTTTTTTGGCGCGTTTAACTGAGTAACGTTCATAACTGGCCATCGATTTGATGACTGGGATGTAAGCCGGGTGATACCAGATCCCTATTCGTTTCTTTAAGCGGAGTCGGGATTTTAAGCGATTAAACATAAAACCTATGAAAAAAGGAATAACGCATACTGTCTAAAACGGTAAAAGCTTTTAGAGAAATAATTTTACCATTGAAATTCTTTTTGTCATAGGCGTAGAGTGATAGGACCGTTTTACTCGAGATATATTAAAGAGGAGTTTTAATATGGAAACCATCATGGTGAATGAGAAGAAGAAGAACCTTTCTGAAAAAGATCGTATGAACCTTACCGCAGCTATTGCTTATAACTTAGCTGATGAAAGGGATTTCAAAAATTTTAATGCCGAAAAGGATCCTGTTAAGGATTGGGATGAAGCAAAGAAAAAGGTTGAACGTTTTGTTTCTGGAAATGCTTAATCTTTTCTAAAAATAATAAAAAAAAGCCCCGCTTTTAAAGCGGGGCTTTTTTATTAGGCTTTTGTTTTCTACTGCTCTTCGCACTGGGCATAGCAAGCTTTCTGAGCATTTCTGCCATCAGCGATACAGCCTTGATAATCATCAAAACACATATCTGACCCTTCTGTTCCAACAGGGCCATGGCGCATGCAAATTTGCATAACTTTGTGGCACATAAGACCATTTTGGGTGAAGTTTTTATCGCAGCTCCTTAAACAAGCTTCTTCAGCAGCATAAGAGGAAGCAACAAAGGTCAAGGCAAGAATAAAAGCAATTTTCTTCATAGAGAACTCCAATATATTTTTTGAAATGAAAAATTAGTTCTTACAATTTTCGAGGCAAAGGTCTTTGCTATTGTTGATTTTTACTAAGCAACTATCCCAGCTTTCAATGCAGTAATCATAACCTTCAGTTCCAACAGGGCCGTGCTTGAAGCAGTATTCTTTTACTTGCCAGCAAGAGCGAGCAGAGTCCTCATAAGATTTCTGACAAGTTTGTTCGCAGGTGTTAGCAGCGTAAGAAGCAGCGACGAAAGTGGCGGCAAGAATAATGATGAGTTTTTTCATATAGGCTCCTGTAAATATGCCATTTTTAATCTTGCTTGTTTTATAAGGGTCCACAGGTCGAGTAAAGTGCTGTCAAATTTTTATATGGTCTAATTTAGGTTGTAGCCCCTATGAATTTAACAACTTGTGGTTTAGATTAGGGCAAGTTTAACTGCCCAAGGATTTATAATGAGAAATGCACGACTTTCTTTTTGGCGTTTTCTTTACAAAACTTGCATTCGTGGTCTTTTAGGTATTTTGCCTATTACGCTTTCTATCTATGTCGTTTTGTGGTTTTTGCATTCCTTCGGTGGCTTTACAGACGAAGTAGTGAGTTACTTGGTGCCCTCTTTTAAAGGTGTGCCGGGGATGGGGCTTTTTGTTGGCTTCTGGATTATTTTCCTTTTGGGTCTTCTTTTTTCTTACAAAAAATTCACTGATACTTTCACTTTACTGCAGTTTCCTTTTAAAAGAATTCCTCTTATTAAAACCGTTTATTCTGCAGTTGAAGATATGATGTTTTATTTTTCAAATGAAGAGAGTCGAAATCAGGGACGAGTGGTGATGGTACATCTTCCTGGTTCGGAAGTGCAGGTGGTGGGGTTGCTGACTCGCGAAGACTTGTCTGAGTTAAATGTGAAATCACTTAATGACGATAAAGTCGCAGTCTTCATCCCCATGAGTTACGCCTTAGGTGGTTATACAGTTTTTGTTCCACGCTCAAGTGTAGAGATCACTGAACTCAAAGTTGATTTTGTAATGAAGTCTGCTTTGACGGCTTGGATGAAAAAAAATTCATCAAGTGAACATGGCCATTAATGCTTCACAAGCTTTTTTGAAATTTCCCTTATTGTATTTGAGTTGAATCATACTCAAAATACGATCTTTCTTTTCTAAGTTGAAATGATTTTCAATCATCAATTCAATAAAACTGGCTGCAACAATGTTGATTGCTGCTAAAAGAGTAATTTTGGCATGGCTAAAACCCTTGGGAAAACCTGTTCCATCAGGTCTTTCATGGTGCTGCTTGATGATATTAATGACTTCGGGAGCAATGAGATTTGCGCCGCCTGATTCAACGGCCAGCATATCAGCAACGATTAGAGGGTGATTGAAAATATTTGGATCGAGCTTTTTTGTTTCAACCTCACCACGTTCCCACATGAGTAATTCTTGATACTCATCAAGAGAAAGTGAGAGGTCACAAAGCTGAGCTGCCATTACCGCTTTTTGCTTTACTACGCTTGATTGCCAGCTAAAGTGCTCAATCATCGCTGAAGACGTATAGCCGACAAGCATCCCGCGCATAAAAGCGGGAGCGCATTTTTCTTTATATGTTGTATAAAACTCTAAGATATTTGGAACTTTTTTCATGAGTTCCATTGATTGGCGAGTGACTTCTTTTGCCATATCAACCACACTCTCATGTACTCCAAGTTTGGCAAACCCTTCGCGTACAACGGAGTGACCTTGCTCAACTAGCTCCAAAGCTTCATCAACCGTTTTGGGTTTTCCTGGGCCAAAAAACTTATTGGTAAAACTTTCTTTCAAGTTTTTGAGAAAAATAGCGAATTCCATTTTGTTGACGTAGACCTCTTGTACGCCTTTTGATTCGTACTTGAGAAGCATGTCAGTGATTTCATCATTTTCTTTACTGATTTTGATGATCTTGTCTACCGATAGGCGGATATAAACATCAAATGGAAATTTTTTGTTATATTTAACAAGAAGTTTTATAGGAATTTTGCAGTAACTAACATCGGCATTGGCCATGTGAAACTCTTTGCTGAAAAATTGTTCAGTAAAGATTATCGATGAGAGACGTAAAGGATGCAAGGAGAGGCAAAAGCTCTCCTCGCAACGCAAGAAACTATTTTAGATTTTTGTTAGCAAAATCCCAGTTTACTAGATTCCAGAAATTCTCAAGGTATTTTGGTCGGGCATTACGATAATCAATGTAATAAGCATGTTCCCAAACATCACAAGTGAGAAGAGGAGTAGAGCCATCAGTTAACGGGCATCCAGCATTGCTCGTACTTTGAAGGGCGATAGTTCCATCTTTCTTTTTAACGAGCCAAGCCCAACCAGAACCAAAAGTTCCAACAGCGCATTTGGTGAATTCTTCTTTGAATTTATCAAAGCTTCCAAAAGTTTTGTTAATTTGGTTGGCAATTTCTCCTGTTGGTTGTCCACCAGACTTAGGGGCTAAGCAATTCCAATAGAAGGTGTGGTTGTAAACTTGGGCAGCATTATTAAAAATGCCACCTGAAGATTTTCTAATAATGTCTTCGAGACTCATATTTTCAAATTCAGTTCCCTTGATCAAATTGTTCAAGTTAGTGACGTAAGTCTGATGGTGTTTTCCATAGTGAAATTCTAGAGTTTCAGGGGAAATATGAGGCATTAATGCATCTTTGCTGTAGGGTAGTTCGGGTAATTTGTGTTCCATAATTGACTCCTTCGCTTGTGTTAAAAAAGTTTGATAAGACTTAAGTTGCTTCTTTTATATTTTGGGAATACAAAATATTCCAACAGGCAAAATTCGCTTTGGCAAACAACAGATAGACTCAGAGTAATTTTGCGGTAGCATCTTTGCAAATGAATATGAGGTTAAGATGAAGCACGCGCTTTACTTTTTAATTGTCCTACTGCCTTGCACTGTTATGAGTGCAGAAAGACCTGCTTGGATTACAAGTCCTTTAGAATTTTGTCCACCCACTGAACTTTGTGCTGTTGGGGAGGGGACTGGGGATATGGGAGCCGAGGCAACTGCACGAAATAATTTGGCTAAAATTTTTGAAACCAAAATTTCGTCTTCTTCAAAATTCACAACAACTGCTGAACAAAAACAGCGTAATGATGTGATTAAGGGCACTGTGCAGGAAGATAGTTCTATTGCGATAGAGGAGACGACAGAAGAAGTTTTAAAGGGAGTGCTTATAAAAGAGCGCTATGCTGATAAAACAAGCGCCTATGCTCTTGCTTCATTAAATAAGAAAAAGGGCGCTGAGGCTTTTCAAACGGAGATCAGTTCCCTTGATGAAAAAGTAAAAGCTCTTTGGCAAGATGGCCGTCGCAGTTCATTAATGAAGATTTTTAAAATTTATAAGACAAGAGATGCTTTGCATTTTCGTTATAATTTCTTAAAAGGTGATTCAATTCCTAAGCCTGTTAAAGAAGAAGAAATTTACGCAAAGAAAAGGGTCAAAAAAGCCCAAGGGGTCACTCTTCTTTTTATGTTTGAAGATGCCATGAAAGGCGAAGAAGTGAAAAATGCTCTTTTAGCACTTTTGAGTGATCAAGATTATAAGATTACTCGTTCTGAGCAGGCTTCTTTTGAGTATAAATTAAAAGGCAATTTAAGTTTTGAAAAACAACATATGAATGTTGATGGCTTTGAAAAATATCGTTTTTTACTCGCCTTGGTCGCTTATAACAAAGAGGGGCAAGAAATTGGACATCTTAAAATTGAAGATGCTGAGACGGGAAGAAATCTTAGACAAGCTTATGATAACGCCCTTCCTTATTTGCAGAAATCACTGAATGAAAGTTTAAGTGAACTTAATATAGATTGATTTTCCCTTCATCATAACGAGGAGTTTTAAATGAAAAAAATGTTATTGTTATCTGTGATGATGAGCTTAGCCATTTCTTGTTCATCTTCCAAAAAAGAAGAAAAAGCCCCTGAAGAGCGCGTGCATGAGGATATTCAGCGCGATTACAAAGTGATTGATTCAAGTGGCAATACTCGTCCAGGTTGGATTGAAGATGCTGAGACTTGGGCAAAAACTTACGACAAGGAAACTGAAAAGTTTCGTTTCTTTTCCTATGAGACAGAACCTAAAGTTAGCCGTGAAATTGCTTGTAATTTAGCAAAAGCCAATGCACGTGATGATATTGCAGGTGAGATTGTAACTTTTATTGATAAGCAATTAGGATCAAGTACTGAAGGTGATGCAAGCATCGATGAGAATAATCCTAAAATTAAAAGTCTTAAATCTTATGTCGAAAATACTTTGGCAGAAAAAATCCAGACCATGCTTAATGGGGCTGCTGTGACGAAGACTTATTGGGAAAAAAGAAGTTATCTTGAAAAGCTAGGCGCTAAAAAAGATTTTATGGCTTACACTTGCGCTAGTTTGATTCGTATTGATTCAAAACAACTTGCTCAGGCTGTTGACGAAGCTGCTCGTCAAGTCATGAATCAGGCTGATGATCCAGAAGTAAAAGAGAATGTGAAAAAAGCTTTAGATAAAGCTTCTGAAAAATTTGAAAAAGTTAAAAAGTAGGAGTTTAGAATGAAAACATGGTTAAGTATTGTTTTAGTAAGTTCACTTGTGATGCTTACTTCTTGCGGTTCATTTAAAGCCAAAAGAGTAGATTCAACAGAAAGTGATGAAAAAGCATTATCGATTACTGATCAGTGGGTGCAAGCAGACACTGTGAAAGTTATTGGTGGCGTTTTAAAGCAGATGCAAGAGCATAAAGGCTTTAAAAAATATTTGGGTGATTTAAAAAGAGCACCTCGCCTTTTCGTAGGGGAAGTTCAAAATACAACTTCTGACGCTTATTTTCCAATCGCAGATCTTAACGATGAACTTTTAAATGAACTTTCTGCTTCAGGTGATTTCACTTTAGTGGACGCAGCTGCTCGTGACAAAGTTTTAAAAGAAATCACTTACCAAAATGACGGTAT
>JACCEE011863296.1_pt1 | contig 13404 bp, 14 predicted proteins | sample 7449931 | NCBI WGS metagenome assembly JACCEE01 (sample SAMN15323457, study PRJNA562643) | freshwater metagenome | isolation source: river surface water | place: USA:Blue River Watershed | collected 2017-08-19 | reverse complement strand
CCAAAGGGATATGAATGCAGAGCCACTAGCGCCACGGGGCGTTACCCCATTTTGTCAAAAGCCAACAGAGTACTTGTCTCAACGCGGGCAATACACCTGTGGAACAGGCGATAGCTTTGTCACCAGTACAGACCCCTGGTTAATTGAGCATAAAGTTGATGTGGTTGATATGGAACTCTTTGCTATTGCAGCAGTAGCCCATCAACACCAGATACCGTGGCTATCCTATAAGTTCATCAGCGATGCTGCGGACGATAAGGCGGGTAAAGAATGGCATCAGCGCATTAATCATGGCGAGGAACTTTTTATGGAGCAACTAAAGCAATTATTGAGTTAAGGTCCGTTTTTTATCTGAGCTTAAAATACAGAAGAACGATTTACCAATAACCCCTCTACCTAGAAAGTAATCATGAGTACCTCTTATGTTATCAATCCCCCTGAGATCCCATCACTTCCAGTAGAGGGCGATAGTAAGCGTTTTGCTGTGAACCGAATTTATTGTGTCGGCCGTAATTATGCAGACCATGCACGCGAGATGGGGCATGACCCTGATCGTGAGCCACCATTTTTCTTTATGAAGCCAGCAACGGCGATCGTAACAGAGGGAAAAGAGATGGCTTATCCAGCATTGTCTAAAGATGTTCACCATGAAATCGAGATGGTGGTGGCCCTTGGTAAGGGTGGAGCAAATATTCCTACTGATAAAGCCCTAGATCATGTATGGGGCTATGGGGTTGGTCTTGATATGACCCGCCGTGATCTACAAGGCGAAGCGAAGAAGATGGGGCGCCCTTGGGATACCGGCAAAGCATTTGACCAGTCGGCCCCATGTTCTGCATTGGTTCCTGTTAGCCAATGCGGTCATCTTGCAAAAGGACGAATTTATTTAAAGGTGAATGGGCAAGTCAAGCAGGATGGTGATCTGGCGATGATGATTTGGAACGTGCCGGATACGATTGCCTATTTATCGACTCTGTTTACCTTAATGCCTGGCGACCTGATTTTTTCAGGAACACCAGCAGGTGTGGCGGCTGTTGCCCGCGGTGATGTGCTGGAAGGTCATGTGGATGGCTTACCAGCGCTGAAAACGAAGATAATTTAATTACCTCTTAGAGTTCTGATTGGTTTTCGATCGAGAACAGCTTTAGGGTATCGAGATCCACGTGATGGAGGGCATTGAGATGCGTGCTCTCCAGTTTTAAGAGTGGCGCACAACCATTGGCAAGAGCCTCTTGCCAACGTGTAATGCAAAGACACCATTGGTCACCTGCCTTGAGCCCCGGAAACCGATATTCTGGACGCGGTGTGATGAGATCGTTACCGCGTTGATAACTAAACTCCAAGAACTCATCACTCATAACTGCGCAAACAAGATGTAAGCCAACATCCTCTTCATTCGTTTTGCAACACCCATCCCGAAAAAATCCGGTCAAGGGATCAAAAGAGCAGGGGACTAGAGGTTGTCCAAAGACATTGCGAACGATTTCTGACATGTCGATACTTATTTACCCTGCCACTGTGCAGGTTTGCCTGCTAAGAACGAGTTCACTCCCTCTTTGAAGTCTGCACTGCCATAAACCTCTCTAATTAAATCACTGCAGTCCGGTAGAGAGTGATGAATAATCCGCGCGATCATTTGTTTCGAGGCCTTCTGGGTGATGGGTGCCAAGGCAGCCAGCTGTTCTGCCAGCCCAAAAGCCATTTGCTCGAGTTGATCTTGTTCACCAATTTTGTATACAAAGCCCTGAGCATGCAGTTCAGCTGCAGAGATTAACTCTGCGAGAAGCAGCATGCGTTTGACAATAGCAACATCGAGATGAGCAAGTAGCCAAGAGATATTGCTGGGCGACAGAGTATTACCAAGTGTGCGCGCTATTGGCACGCCAAACTTGGCGTTTGGCGTTGCAATGCGGAAATCACACAGTGAGGCAATCGCCAAGCCACCGCCTACCGCTAGACCATCAATGACGGCAATGGTGGGCATACTTAGTTGCTGCAGGGGGCCTAGGTAGTGATCAATGAGCTTCTCATAGCGAACCCCATCTTCACCATCTTTAAAGGCAGTGAACTGGGCAATATCGCTACCCGAGACAAATGACTTACCACCAACACCACGCAGAATCACCGCACGAATCTGCGAGTTTTGATTGAGCTCAATGCAAATACTGCGTAATTGCTCATACATCGCTTGGGTCATCGCATTACGTGCGGCAGGTTGATCAAAAAAAATCTGGGCAAACTTACCCTTGATTTCTGAATAAACGCGTGCGTTTAGTGCGGGCTCGTGGCTCATACTGCAAAAGCTCCTTGTTTCTCAAGGGAAGCAATTTCTTCAGGTGTAAAGCCTGCTTGCTCTAAGACCTCTTGGGTATGCTCTCCTAATAGTGGCGGATGACGCCGCACCTCTTGCGGAGTGCCTTGCATCTTCACCGCAAACCCAATATTCGGCACCTTGCCTTCCAGCGGATGGTCGATCTCAATGCGCATTTGCCGATGTTTGCCGTGCTCGCTATCAAATGCCTGTGGATAGTCGAGGATCGGACCCGCAGGAATCCCTTGGTCGAGCATGAGATCAATCCATTCATCTGCATTTTTCTGGGCAAAGGATTTCTCTAACTCAATAATTAACTCTTCGCGATGACCAAGGCGACCTGCAATGGATTGGTAATTGGGATTTTGTAAGAGGTCATTCCGTCCTAAGATCTCGCACAATTTTTGCCAGAGTTTGTTATTGGTGGCGCCCATCACAAAGTAGCCGTCTTTCGCTTTGACGGCCTGATAGGGGGCGGTCATCCGATTTGCTGTACCCAGTGCAACGGGTGGCTTACCAGTTCCCCAATATTCCGAGGTATCCCAAATTGAGAACGCTAGTGCAGAATCAAAGAGTGAGGCATCAATGTATTGCCCCTGACCAGTGTTCTTGGCACCAATATAAGCAGAGAGTGCTGCATATGCTGCGAAGAGGGCGCAACCAATATCCGCCACTGGAACACCTGCTTTGACTGGCCGACCATCACCATGCCCAGTCACACTCATGACCCCAGACATTGCCTGCGCCATTAAATCAAAGCCTGGACGTTCTGCCCAGGGTCCACTCTGACCAAACCCGGAGATGCTGACATACACAAGAGCGGGATTAATCTTGCTCATCACCTCATAGCCAACCCCAAGACGCTTCATCACACCTGGTCGGTAGTTTTCAACCAAGATGTCCGCTTCTTTGACAAGCTCAAACAAAATTGCTTTACCTGCCTCTGACTTTAGATTAATCGCGATACTACGTTTGTTGCGATTCATATTCAGAAAGCCCATACTGTCTGGCCCCTTCATCTTAAAACCCATTGCTCCACGGGTTTGATCACCTGATCCTGGTGGCTCTACTTTAATCACATCAGCACCCATATCGGCGAGCAACATGCAACAGTAGGGTCCGGCCATCACTTGACTTACATCAAGAACTTTGACACCGGTGAGCGGAAGGGGAGTTTTGGTGGGTTTCGAAGAGGAATTCATCACAGCATTCTAAACATAAAACCATTTTGAGTTTGTGCGATCCGCTGCTATAGAATCCACTCTATGTATATGTTTCTACCCTTTGCTACAGGACTGATTGCTGCTCTCTTTATTTGGTATGAGAAGAGAGTCTTAGGTCTGCTATTCGCTGCAATTACTGCTGCAATTACGCTTGCATGGTTTTGGCATCATGCATCGGATCGGCTCAATATCAATCTATGAGTAAAGTACAGTTGCCATCGCTAACTGGCTTTGGAAATCAGGCGTTGTTACTGGTTATTAATGCAGTACTAAGCTTGGCGTTTATTGATCAACTGTACAACCATGATTTGCCTTGCCCTCTATGCATCTTGCAACGCGTTGGCTTCACCTTAATTGGTTTAATGATTCTGCTTAATCTTCGCGCCGGAGCGCAGCCTGCTCATTATGGTTTTGGTATCTTGTTTGCGGTTCTTGGTCTATCAGTTTCATTACGACAAGTTCTTCTCCATGTGGCGCCGCCAGATCTTGGTTACGGCGATACTTTCTTTCATATCCATTTTTATACTTGGGCATTTGTTGGTTTTGTGTCCCTCATTATTAGCATGGCAATCCTCTTGATTCTTCCTGATGGGGGGGCACGTAGCCGCCATTGGATTGCACAATTTCTTTCGATTTGGTTTGTTTTCCTTTTGCTCGCTAATTTAATATCAACCCTTCTTGAGTGCGGTCTTGGCCCATGTGTCGATAATCCAGTCAGCTATCAAGGAATTGAGCTCCTTCGTCAATGGCTTGCGAAGTAAGTTGATGCGCAACTGGATTGCATTTTTAAGCCTTTTATTGGCCAGTTTTGTGGCGCAGGCCCAATCCAATTCGGCTTGGCCACGGGAGACCATCCGCATCGTGGTGAGCTTTACCCCGGGGGGTGCACCCGATACCTTGGCACGTATTTTGGCAGAGGATTGGCAAAAGACTTTATCCATCCCAGTGATGGTGGAGAATCGCCCGGGCCATGGTGGCAATATTGGTGCAGACTTTGTAGCAAAAAGTAATCCCGATGGCTATACCTTGTTAATTGGTACTGTGGGGATTCATGCGATTAATGGCGCCTTATATGAGAAATTATCTTATGACCCAATTAATGATTTCACGCCCATTAGTTTTCTTGCTAGCACGCCAAATGTTCTGATTGTGAACAAGCAGTTGGGCGTTCAATCACTCAAAGAGCTTATTGCCCTGGCTAAGTCAAAACCAAACGAGCTAACCTTTGGTTCCTCTGGAACCGGAACCTCTATTCATATGTCAGGCGAACTCTTTAAGGATCTTGCTGGAGTTCAAATACGCCATATTCCATATAAAGGAAGAGCACAGTCGCTTCCTGATTTAGTGAGCGGACGTATTTCGATGCTCTTTGACAACCTCGCATCAGCTCTGCCACTTATTAAAGCAAATGAGGTTACCGCTCTGGGTGTAACCACCCTCAAGCGCTCACCCTCAGCGCCCGATATTCCCAGTTTGGCAGAGCAGGGCCTCAAGGGTTTTGAGGCAGTTTCATGGTTCTCGCTAATGGCACCAGCTAAATTGCCTAAAGACATTCAAACCCGACTTAATCAATTAACGATTCAGACCTTATCAAAACCAGAGATTCGGTCTCGTCTCTTGAGTGGAGGGCTTGAGCCCAATCCGGCTAGTCCTGAGGATCTGGCTCGGTACATTCAATTAGAGGCTGCCAAATGGCGCAAGATTGTTCAACAGTCGGGCGCAAAAGAGCAGTGATGTCAGCCTAATGGCTGGGTCAAGCGTTACAGTAGTATCTGAAGACATTACAAGCCAATGGCTCAATAAAGGAATGCACGATGCAAGGCAAATCACTTCGACCTAATAATTATCTTTTGGCCCTAATGGCTTCCATCATTTTGACTGCTTGCGTCTCAGCCCCAACGGGCCCGACCATCACGATTATGCCCAGAGAGGGTAAATCGTTTGAGGAGTTTAAAAAGGATGATGAGGAGTGCCGTGCCTTTGCTGCGAAGTCCGTGAAAGACGGGAATGCGGCTGCTTTAAAAGAAGGCGCTATTAGCGCTGCAACTGGCGCGGCTATTGGAGCTGCCGCAGGAGCTTTGTATCAGGGGGGCAGTAGCCAAAACGTTGGAACCGGAGCAGCGATTGGTATGGTGGGGGGTGCTGCCGTAGGCGCGATGGGCGCATCCAATAAAGAGTCACAGGCTCAAACCCAATACAACACTGCTTATCAGCAATGTATGTACACCAAGGGCAATCAGGTTCCTGGTTTTAAGCCAGTCAATGAATTTAAGTTAATCAAATAACTGTTTTCATTGATTAGTTCGTTAACTCAAGATTTTAGATATTCGTGAGCTACCATCCTCATAGAGGAACTGTATTTCATATTGACTCACTATTTCAGCCTTCTTCAAGATCTTTGGGCCATAGGGAACTTCAATCATAAGGCCTAAGTCTTTGTCCTCAACAATGACTAACTTCTGAGCAGGATCAATCGACTGAATTTCGAATGAACTTGCTTTTTTGAAAAAGCGTTCCAACATAAACTTATCTTATTTTTATTTAATAGTTATAAGTTTATAAAAAATATATTCTTATAGATGAATACTTAATTACCCTTACATATCATGAGGTTGAAATAGGGCCTGTTGGGGGCTTGCTTGATTGCTCTGCAGCAAAATACACTTTTTTATTATCCAAAAGGCGTATACACTTTGACAGTCTGCTGAATGGTCGCAATTTGGCTGTCCAACGGCATTCTTCCCAAAAATTATTATTAAAGGGATTTTTATGGACGTTCTATCTAATTACTTCGAATTTGCCAGCGATCGGGACAAGATTCATGCAAAGTACAAAGTCAATCATCGAGAGTGCATCATTCTCCGTTTAGTGACGAGCGCCTATCACGAAGGTCATAAGTTAACTGTCTCGGATGTGATTCAAATGAAATCGATTGCCTCACCAGCAACATCTCATGCATCATTGAAGGCTTTGATCGAGAAAAAATTGATTGAAAACAAGCCATGTGCAAAAGACGCACGGGTTAAGAAGCTTGTGCCTACCGAAAAAGCCATTAAGCTCTATAAAGAGCTTGGCATGTTATTGATCAAAAAGCAGTAAAGAAATTTAAACCGTTACAGGCGGATTATTTTTCTCATAATAGACTGCAGTTTTTCTAAAGATCCATAACAGTAGCGCTGCTGCCACAGCAAGACTTAAGCTGTTTGCAATCCAGAATCCATTGACGCCTTGTAGGATTGTTGGCGTGTTCCCGAAGATATTAAACCCAAGAATATAGCCTCCACCTAGGCCAATACACCACAGTGAACCGGCATATACCACCATTGGTAAAAATGAAATTCGGTAGGCCCGCAAGATAAATGCCGCAACCACTTGGACAGAGTCGACCAATTGGTAAAAGCAAATAAACAGAAACAAAGGTGCTGCGAGTAATTTGACATCGGGGGTTGGGTCGTACAAATCGAGTAGCTCAAACCGAAATACCCAAACACATAAGCCAATTGCAATACATAGGCTACTGGTAAATATCACTGAGGACCAGCCGATATCTTCGGCACGATGTTGTTTGCCTGCCCCAATTGATTGAGCCACCAGAGTCATGGTGGCAATTGATAAAGAAAGTGGCACCATGTAAATCACTGTACCTAAATTTGCAACGATTTGGTGGCCGGCCAAGGTGGTAGTGCCGAAGCGCGCAATGAATAGTGACATAAAGGTAAATGACGTTACTTCAATGAAATAACTCAAACCAATCGGCGCACCTAAGCGCAATAAAGTCCAAATCCGCTGCCAATTTGGCCAGCTAAAGCGCTCAAAAATATGAAAAGGTTTATAAAAACGGCCCCATACAACAATCATTAAGGTTGAGAAAAACCAAAGCCAATTAATGATCACGGTTGCAACTGCACATCCTGGTCCGCCCATTTCCTCGATACCAAATCCGCCATAGATAAACAGAGCATTAAGGGGGAACTTTGCAGCTAAGCCTATCAACTGCACGATGGTAATGATGCCTGGTCGCGATACTGAGTTATGAAAGGACATGAGAACCCGCATTCCCATGCTGGCGGGTAAGCCCAGAGCTAAGATTTGTAAATACAGGCGAGCCTTATTCTCAAGCTCTATGTTGACTTGGGAGATAGCCAATAACAAGTCTGCATTTAACAGAATTACGGTACCAATAATGGTTAGACCTACTGCCAACCATCCTGCTTGGCGTACTTCTTCACCAATCTCGGAATAACGCTTAGCCCCAAATAGCTGACCAGCAATTGGGGTGAGGGCAGCAATCACACCAGTGAGCCCGACATAGATACTGATATAGATAGCAGTAGACATCGCCAACGCAGCTAAATCTTCCGAGGAGTAGCGTGCGGTCATCGCCGTATCCAACACCCCGAAGGCAATCACAGCGAGCTGTCCCACCAAAAGAGGACCTGCCAATTTGATTAGTTCAGGAACATCTTCTCGCAAGCGCGAGATTCGATAAAAAGCCATTATGAATTACTACTCTGGCAACACTTGGTATAGACGCAAGCGTTCATCGCGGTCAGCTGCACGCCGATCCTCCCATAGGAGCTTCAGTTTCTTATCATTGAGAGCTGAGAATGCAGATGCGGTGCGAGCATTGTGCGTCAACATATAAGGGCAATTCGGATTGTCGGCTAGGGGCAGTTTCGTGAAATAACTAAACGAGGCTAATTGCGCTAATCCTAAATTACTGCTGTCAATGCATTTGGCATCTGCAGGAGCTGCTTGTACTAAACGTTGCGCTACAAAACGATAGGTTTTTGCATAGTTAATGGTTGGAAGCCACAGTGTCATTAGCAGAACCCACATCAGGGTTGTACCTGCAGCAGAGATAATGAGGCAACGCCAGATAACCTTGGGTGCACGTGAGGTGCGCCATTGCACCACCCACAACCATAATCCAGTAATCGTTAGTGCAATGATTAGGGTAAGCCAACTAAATTGCACTTCAAAGCCAGGTATGTAGCGAGCCACATTGGCCGCGGTCCCAGCAGGATAGCCCGTGGTCTTTGCAAACCAGATAACCCAAATGGCTATCGCAATAATCGTAAAGCTCAGCATTGCAAACCAATCAATGAAGCTAATGACACTGCGTCGCAAGATGGGTAAGCTAAAAGCGGCAATGATCGCCATCGGCGGGATCAAAACAATTAAATCATGCTCATTTGCATCGACTCTAAAAAGAACATAAACCAATCCAGCGATCAGTAAGCCCAGTGGAATGCATAAATGGGGTGCACGCCATGAGCCTGCATCTTCATTACGAACCCAATGAACCAAAGAGACCAGTGCTAGGGGCCATACTGGCCATGCATAGGCCCAGAAGTTAATACCCATAAATTGCAGGGAGTTCCATGCGATATACCGATGCATCGGTGGGGTATTCATCCAAGCCTCAAGAGTGGATTCTTGTAGGGCGGGACTCATATGAAAGAGATGCCATAGCATTGGCCAAATACCAATGCCAAGGATGGCAATGAGTACAGAGCTTAGGGTCCAACGAAAACGTAATCGAACATGGCATAAGAGAACAGCGAGACCAGTTGCGACAGTGATTAGGGCGGTCAGAGCCCAATTGCTGGAAAGGCCCAAAATAGCCAAACCCAGTCCAGTCCATGCGCCTCCTTGCCAGGGTTTATCAAGGCCGCGTACAGTTCCATAAAGAACAATCGAAAGACCCATGAGTTGGGCCATCATGGGGGTGGTCTCATGCGTACGCTGCGCCAAACCAACGCAGGCTAAAAAAATGAGGAGTGCACCATCAGCCAAAGTCATGCCATAGTCCCGCGAGTTGGGTTGACCTCCCAAAGCAAAACTCATCGGTTGAACTTCTTTCCGTCGTCCTAATAAATAGGTGGCATACCAAATTGCTAGTGCAGTGGCAAAGAAGCAGAGAGCAGAATATAAGCGAGCTGCATTTGCATCACCGATCCATGAGCCAAAAAGTTCAATGAAGCTGGCACCCAACCAGTAGGGTAATGGGGCGCCCATGGATAAATCACGGCCAGCAAGTCCTGGTACTAACCAGTCTTGCCACGACCCTGTATGCAAATGCCACATGACTCCAAAACCAATGGAATCCTCATTCTTCCAGGGATCGCGACCAAAGAGTCCCGCTAAACCATAAACCAGAGTTAGCGCAAAGATCACAATGCGTGGAATCGAGACGGTAGCGGCTGCAGTGAGTTTTACCATGCTAATTCATCGTATTCATTAATACTACAGTGATCCAAGTAAGCAGAAAGAAAAAAGGCAGCAAATGCTGCCTTTGATCAATCAATTACCAGGAGAGCACACCAGCAATTAAGCCTTCTTGGCAGTTGCTTTCTTTGCAGCAGGTTTCTCAGCCTTTTTAGCTTCTGCAGCAGCAGCGCGTTTTTCAGCAGTTTTAGCAGCACCATCACCGCTTGCCTTTGCAGCAGCCTTACCACCAAATTTCTGACGGAACTTCTCAACACGACCTGCAGTGTCAATAATCTTCTGGGTACCGGTAAAGAAAGGGTGCGACTCAGAGGAAGTCTCAATCTTGGCTAATGGATACTCGTTACCATCTTCCCACTTAATGGTTTCTTTGGTGATGATGGTGGAGCGGGTTTTGAAGCTAAAGTTGTTCGAAACATCAACAAAAACAACTTCGCGGTAATCGGGGTGAATGCCTTGTTTCATCGTTCATATCCTTTAAACGGGTAGCCGTTGTGGGTCAAAATCTAATCCCTCAATACTTTCCCAGGGGGGTGTCAATACAGCAAAAGCGAAATTATGCCACAAAATCAATGGGAAAGCACTAGTTTGCCTTCCCCCAGTCTTTAACCGCCGCGGCGCATGAGTTCAAAGAACTCGGAGTTATTCTTGGTGGATTTGAGCTTATCGACAATAAAGTTCATAGCCTCAATCTCATCCATGTCAGCCAGAAGCTTGCGTAATACCCAAATTTTCTGGAGATTCTCGGGCTTGACCAGAAGTTCCTCACGGCGTGTGCCAGATTTATTGAGGTTGATCGCGGGATAAACGCGGCGCTCAGCCAAGCGACGCTCTAAGTGAACTTCCATATTGCCAGTACCCTTGAACTCTTCATAGATCAGGTCATCCATACGGCTACCGGTTTCAATCAGCGCAGTTGCCAGGATGGTGAGTGAGCCACCTTCCTCAATATTGCGTGCGGCACCAAAGAAGCGCTTGGGACGTTGCAATGCATTTGCGTCAACACCGCCAGAAAGCACCTTTCCAGAAGAGGGCACAACTGTGTTGTAGGCGCGAGCAAGGCGTGTAATGGAGTCAAGCAGAATAATCACATCTTTTTTCATTTCAACGAGACGCTTGGCTTTCTCAATCACCATCTCGGCAACTTGCACATGGCGTACAGCAGGCTCATCAAAGGTTGAAGCCACAACTTCACCGCGCACCGAGCGCTGCATTTCGGTTACTTCCTCAGGACGCTCATCAACGAGCAGAACAATCAGAATGGCATCGGGATAGTTTTGGGAGATTGCATGAGCAACGTGTTGCATCATCACCGTCTTACCGGACTTCGGAGAAGCAACAATCAGACCGCGCTGGCCAAAGCCAATCGGCGAGATCATGTCAATAATGCGGCCGGTGAGATTCTCTTCAGCCTTGATATCACGCTCCAAGGCGATATTGCGATTGGGGTGGAGCGGCGTTAAGTTCTCAAACATGATGCGGTTTTTGAGATCCTCAGGCGCCATGCCATTAATCTTGTCAACCTTCACTAAGGCAAAGTAACGTTCACCTTCTTTTGGAGTGCGTACTTCGCCCTCAATGCTGTCACCTGTATGGAGGTTAAAGCGACGAATTTGTGCGGGAGAGATATAAATATCATCGGGTGAGGCCATGTAAGAGGACTCGGGGGACCGTAAGAATCCAAAGCCGTCAGGCAGAACTTCAAGAACCCCATCACCAAACACCTGTTCACCCGCTTTGGCCCGCTTTTTAAGGATGGCAAACATTAGTTCTTGCTTGCGCATACGCTGGGTGTTTTCAATCTCGAGGCTAGCTGCCATCTCGAGGAGTTGGGATACGTGGAGTACTTTTAGTTCAGTCAGTTGCATGGTGTGCTTATGGTTCTATCAAACAGGAAAAGGAAAGAAGAAGAAATTGAGGAGGTTTTGGAATTGTCTTGAAGACAATGCAAAACAAGGACAAACGAGATCGGATTAAATCGAGATTGGTATTAGGTAATTGAGGTAATAACTAAAGGGGATAAAAGGGGAATCGGGGGTTGGGCCTTAACAAAGGCTGTATTGAGACTGAATATTACACCAAAAAAGCCGAAAACCAGAATACCGGTCAAGACATCGCTTAAAAACAACATCAGGCTCAGTTCTTGAGCCTGATATCCATCATCCTACAAACTACTTAGATATTGCTATCAATGAATGCTGCTAACTGTGATTTTGCTAAGGCGCCAACCTTTTGGGCTGCCACAGTCCCATTTTTGAACAAAATGAGGGTAGGAATACCCCGAATATTGAACTGGGCAGGAATGCCCTGGTTCTCATCCACGTTCATTTTGGCTATTTGGATGCGATCGCCATATTCGGTAGAAAGCTCTTCCAGGATAGGACCAATCATCTTGCAGGGCCCACACCATTCTGCCCAAAAATCGAGGAGAACGGGTTTGTCTGCCTTAAGAACGTCTTGCTCGAAAGATGCATCACTTACATGTTTAATGCCGGCACTCATGAAAATTCCTTATTGGTTTAAATGGTTGGAACAACTCTCATTGGAAAGCGATCCATCCCCTTATATTATCAATAAGCTGTAATTAATGCCTAAACCTCGAAGATTGATTCCAAAATTAGCACCATCGATGTACACACTAGCCATCACCCCCAATCAGGATGCCTTAGCGCAAATGGCGCAGCACATTTGGGATATTGCTCTTGAAAGTAAGACCCGACCGCTTGTAATCTTGCCCACAGCGGGACCCAATGCAAGTTTGCGTCAGGCTCTCGAGTGCATGCGGCCCATCATGGATAGTCATGCCACTCCATTTTTGCCAGAGGTGCACAGTCTGACAGATTGGCTGGAGTTGGCGCCCGATCTCTTTTTAATTCCGGATGAGCAATCGCAAACGGAGCGCATCTTACAAACCTATGCATCAATTGATGCGCACCCAGAGTTGCAAAGCTGGTTTGCCGCGGAAGGTGAGGGCGGCGTATGGAGTTTGGCCCAAGCGATTGTGAGTGCATGCGACCTCCTCTCACAAAGCATCACCCCCCATTTGTCATGGGATCCCAGCACGCTGGATCTGAAGGGCGATATGCAGCAATTAGAAGCCGTTCTACAAACTGCAATTGATCAGGCCTACCCAAGACTCGCCCAGGAGTTAGTAAGCAAAGAGGCTAGTGTCTTATTTGCATTCTGGAAATATCTAGGCTCTGTGCGGGATCCGGTATTCCGAAGACATCTTGCCTTGGCGTCTTACCTGCAGCAGTTTGCGCACCAAGAGCAGACTCGCAGACCCATGATCTGGATCGAAACAGTTGAGCCCCAGCCAGCACAAGCGAATGCGCAAAGCCAGTTTCTAGAGGCTTGTGCGCAGTATCTGCCGGTTTACCGCATCACTATGGATTGGCGCTCGGTTGCCCTGTGGCCAGAGGCCATTACTGCTGAACCTGGCTTGGATGATGAGACGCAGGTTAAACGCAATATAGAAGACCTGACTGCGGGATCCATTCAATGCATTAATGCAAATCGTTTTGAAGACCTTGCATGGGAGGCAACTCGCTGTATTCAAGCCCATCTATTGGAGGGTCGTAAACATATTGCCTTGGTGGCGCAGGATCGCTTATTGGCTAGAAGAACAAGAGCCTTGTT
>JACCEE012049504.1_pt1 | contig 13406 bp, 8 predicted proteins | sample 7449931 | NCBI WGS metagenome assembly JACCEE01 (sample SAMN15323457, study PRJNA562643) | freshwater metagenome | isolation source: river surface water | place: USA:Blue River Watershed | collected 2017-08-19 | reverse complement strand
GGGCTCACCACACAAATTGCGGAAAAACAGAAAGCGGTGGACTCCTCTACCGCCTCCCTCGCGAAGCGAACGGAAGACGCCAAAAAGGCATTCGACGACGCCACCAAGGTGGCAGCGGACATGCAAAAATCGTTGGACACCCAAACCGCCGCCAAAGCCGCGCCAGAAATCATCGCGCCCCTCAAGCAACAGTGGGAGAACCAGCAAAAAGACGTAGCGGCGAAAAAAGCAGCGTTGGAAGGCATCAACCCAGCGCACCAGAAACTCTCGGCCGAACTCGCAGAACTGAAGCCGAAACTGGCAACCGCAAACAACACAATCACTGCGCTGGAAGCCTCCGTGACGCCGATTCGTGCGGAAGTGGAACGTCTCCAGAAAGACCACGCCACAAAGCTCGCCGCGCTGGAAGCCATCAAACCAGAGCGCGCAAAGCTCGACGGTGAGTTGGCCGCGAACAAGGCGCAAACCGATAAGTCCACCGCAGACATCGCAGCGCTGGCGAAGACGCTCGATCAGCAAAAAGAGGCGGTTCGCGCCGCCGATCAGGAGTTCCGTCCTGCATCACAAGCCCTTGCAAAGGCCGAGAAAGCCCTGCAACAGACGAAGGATGATTTGCCAAAGCGTCAAAAAGCGCTCGCCGACGCCAAGAAAGCGCAGCCATTGATCAAGAAGGACGCCGCAGCAGAAAAGGACCGCTCCGAAAAAGAGCTCGCCTCCGCAAAAACCCAAGTGGATCCCAGCAAGGCTGAAGCGGATAAACGATTCGCAGAGTTCAAGTCGCGTTGGGGCGAACCCACCGCGATGTAACCCTCGCACCCTCACTCCCAAACCCGTCGTTCGGTTCAGCGGACGACGGGTTTCTTTTAACCCTCTCCCTCCCATGAAAATACCAACCCTCCTCGCAACGGCCCTCCTCCTCGTGGGCAACCTCAATGGTGCCGACGCACTCAACCCCAATCACCCCGACCGCACGCCTCAACCAGGCGTACCCACCGGAACCATCACCACAGGAACTTTCAGCGATTCGAAAATCTACCCAGGCACCCGACGCGACTACAGCGTCTACGTTCCCGCCCAATACTCCCCCTCCCAACCCGCCGCACTCATGGTGTTTATGGACGGAAACGGTTATGCAAAAAAGGACGGTGCCTTTCGCGTTCCCGTTCTCTTCGACAACCTCATCCATCAAAAGGCGATGCCCGTCACCGTTGCAGTGTTCGTTCAACCAGGCACCGTCCCCGCAACCAAACCCGGAGCAAAAGACCGGAGCAACCGCTCCTTCGAATACGACTCCATGGGAGACCGTTACGCGAACTTCCTCCTGGAAGACTTTCTCCCCGTTGCCCTGAAAGACCTCAATATCTCGAAAGACCCAAAACGTCGCGCCGTCTGTGGCATCTCGTCCGGCGGCATCTGCGCCTTCACCGTCGCTTGGGAAAAACCCGACCAGTTCGGCAAAGTGCTCAGCCACATCGGCAGCTTCACCAACATCCGCGGGGGGTGGGCTTACCCAGGACTCATCCGGAAATCCAAGCCCGCGCCCAAGCCGCTCAAGGTGTACATTCAGGAAGGTAAGGACGATCTGAACAACCTCTTCGGCAACTGGCCCCTCGCGAACGAAGACCTCGCCGCTGCCTTCAAGTTCGCTGGATATGAATACCAGTTCGAAATGACCGATGGCGGCCACTCCGGTAACTGGGGCGGCGACCGTCTCCGCACCGCCCTCCGTTGGCTCTGGTCTGATCAAGTGAAGTAACCCACCTCAACCCCAACTTTTACTTCCCATGAAAGCGATTTCCTCCTCCCTCTTCGCCCTCGCCCTCACTACGGCATCCCTCTCGCTGCACGCCCAGCAACCGGCGACTCCCCCCGCCTGGCAACCTCACGCCGACGCCGTCGAACGCGCCGACGTCCCCCACGGCACCGTCATCGACATGCCCGCGTGGGAGTCGACCATCTTTGCCAACACCACCCGCGATTGGTCCATCTACGTACCAGCCCAGTACAAAAAGGGTGATCCCGCCGCTCTCATGATCTTCCAGGACGGTAAGGGCTACAAAGATACCAAGGACGCTGGCGAGTCCCTGTCGTCTTCGACAACCTCATCGCCCGAGGCGACATGCCGGTAACCATCGCGGTCTTCATCAACCCCGGCACCTTCAAACCCGAACCAGGCCAACCGGCGTCAGACCCCAAACGCCGCTCCAACCGAAGTGCCGAATACGATAGTCTCGGAGACCGGTTCGCTCGCTTCCTCCTCGAAGAAATCATTCCCGAGGTGGAAAAGACGTACACCCTCTCAAAGGACCCCAATATGCACGCCATCTGCGGAGCCAGCTCCGGCGGCATCTGCGCCTTTACCGTCGCGTGGGAACGGCCCGACGCCTTCCGTAAAGTCCTCTCCACCATCGGCAGCTTCACCAACATCCGCGGAGGAAACGTCTATCCCTCCATCATTCGCAAATCCGAACAAAAACCTCTTCGCGTCTATCTTGCTGACACCAGCGGTGATGTGGACAACCAGTTCGGAAGCTGGCCCCTCGCGAACAAACTCATGGCCTCCGCTCTCCAATACATGGGCTATGACGTCCGCTTCGACTGGGCCGAAGGCTTCGCCCACAATAGCGACCACGGTGGCGCTCTTTTCCCCGATGCCGTCAAATGGCTCTGGCGCAAAGAACAACACCAACCCGTCGCTTTCGATACCAAGGGCGACTTGAAAGGCGACATGACCATCCTTCGCCAACTCATCCCCGGCGAAGGCTGGCAGATCGTCGCCGATAAACTCGGATTCGCGGACGCTCCCTGCCCCGACAAGGACGGCAACTTCTACTTCTCGGACATGAAAGCACCCGCCGTGTTCAAAGTGAGCGCTGTGGACGGGAAACGCACCGAAATCGCGAAAGAACCCGTGAGCGGACTCAAGTTCGGTCCAGACGGTTTACTCTACGGCTGCCAGGGCTCCAAGAATCGCGTGATCTCCATCGATCCCGCATCTGGCGCCATCAAGGAGGTGGCCACCAACGTGAAACCCAACGACTTAGCCGTGACCGCCGACGGCTTTATCTACATCACCGAAACGGGTGCTCAAAAGATCACGCGGATCCATAGCAAGACCGGTGAAACGGCCACTGCGGACGCCGGCATCACCGGGCCCAACGGCATCGCCCTCTCACCCGACGGCGGCACGTTGGCGGTGTCCGATTACAAAGGCGAACACGTCTGGACCTTTCGAGTGAACGCCGACGGATCTCTCGACGCGAAAATGCCGACCATGACGCTCCGCTTACCCATCGATCCCAAAGGCGAGTTCAAGCACAACGAACCGCCCCCGTACCAAACGGCCTCCAAGGGCGACGGAATGGCCGTCGATAAGTCAGGACGCTACTACGTGACATCTGCCGTCGGAGTTCAAATTTTTGATCCCACGGGCAGGCATTGCGGTGTCTTTCATAAACCACTGGAAGACAAACCACTGACAAGCTGCACTCTTGCCGGCGAGAAGCACGAGTTTCTGTACGTGACAAACGGCGACACCATCTTCCGGCGTAAGCTGAAGGTTGACTGATGGACACCCCATCTTTAGCGCCTCGCTTTGCATAACGGCGGAGCCTGTCTGCGCGAGAGGCCTCGTGCCCACCCAAGGTGGGGCAGGCATCGTGCCTGCCTCCACGCCTGACTCGGCGGGCGGGACACCCGCCCCCTTTATTCGGGAAGATTTCGCTCCCCTTCCGAAGTCTTCCCGATGGTACTCCAACCATGCCTGCACCGTCCCTAACCACCGCCCCCATCCCCGCGTTGTCGCTCCGCATCGCCATTCCGGCCAGCACCGGAATGCTGTTCAACACGATGTTCAACTTCGTCGACACCTACTGCGCTGGACTTATCTCCACGGACGCCCTCGCCTCGCTCTCGCTCTCATTCCCCGTTTTTTTCCTCTTCATCGCCCTCGGCTCTGGCATCAGTCAGGCCACCACCGCACTCATGGCCAACGCAATCGGTTCCGGCCAACAGCCTCTCGCCGTCAGAGTGTTCAAACAGTCCCTCCTGTGCACCCTTTCCATCGGTCTCGCCGCCAGCGGCCTCGGCTTTCTCGTCGCGCCCCACCTCTTCCGATTGCTTGGCGCAGAGGACCAATACCTCCAAACCGCTCTCTCCTACATGAACGTCCTCCTCGCGGGAGGCGTCTTCTTCCTCCTCACCCTCACCATGAACAGCGGGCTCACCGCCCAAGGGGAAACCCGCACCTACCGTAACTTTCTCGTCGTCGCCTGCGTCGCAAATCTCCTGCTCAATCCCGTCCTCATGTGGGGCTGGCTCGGAACCCCGCCCCTCGGCGTCGCCGGAATCGCCCTCGCCACCGTCATCGTCCAAACCCTCGGCGCAGTCTGGCTCTACCGCAAAGTCAGCGCCTCCCCCCTCTTCGCAGAATCACCACCCGCCACCCTCAAACCAGAACCCGAACTCATCCGTCAAATCCTCCGCCAAGCAGTTCCCTCCGCCCTCAATATGCTCACCGTCGCGCTCGGCGTCTTCATCATCTCATGGTTCGCCAAACACTTCGGCAAAGAAGCCGTCGCCGCCTCCGGCATCGCCATGCGCATCGAACAAGTCGTCCTCATGCCCGCCATCGGGCTCGGCACGGCCGTGCTGACGCTGACCGGACAAAACCACGGCGCCGGCAAACCCGACCGGGTTCGGCAAGCCTGGCGGTTCAACGCCATCCTCGGAGCGGCTCTCATGCTCATCGGCGGAATCATCGTCTACTCGCTGCGGGAACCCGCGATGCGGCTCCTATCCAATGATTTAGAAGTAATCGCACACGGCGTTAAATACCTCGGCTACTCCAGCCTCACCCTCGCTACCTACCCCATCCTGTTCGTCACCGTATTTCTCATGCAGGGACTCAAACGACCGGCCTACGGGTTTTTAATGGGCCTCTACCGGCAAATCCTCGCGCCCGCACTCGTGTTTCCCTTGTTCGCATTCACCCTCAAGGGCGGCATCGACGGCCTCTGGCTGGGAATCCTCGTCGTGAACTGGAGCGCCGCCCTGTTCGCCCTCTGGTGGGGCAACCGCGTCTCACTCAACCAGCGCTCGGACGTTTCTGTCCCCGATTAAAACTTTCTCCCCAACACCTCACGCCCGCATCCTGCTCTCCCTCAGACCCATCCCATGCCCTCCCCAAAACACCGCACGCCTGAGGACGACCGACTCGCTGAAACCAAGAATCGCACCAAAAACTGGCGCCGCTGGGGTCCCTACCTCTCCGAACGCCAATGGGGCACGGTTCGCGAAGATTACTCGCCCGACGGCGAAGCATGGAACCACTTCCCCCACGACCACGCACCCTACCGCGCCTACCGCTGGGGCGAGGAAGGAATCCTCGGGTTCTGCGATCGACGCGCCAGACTCTGCTTCTCCCTCGCGCTCTGGAACGGTCACGACCCCATTCTCAAAGAACGCCTCTTCGGTCTCTCCAACCCCGAGGGAAACCACGGTGAAGACGCGAAGGAAGTCTGGTACTACCTCGATTCCACGCCCACCCATTCCTACGCAAAAGGCCTCTACAAATATCCGCAGGCCGCATTCCCTTACGATTCCCTCCGCGCAAATAACAGCGCCCGGTCCCGCCTCGAACGCGAGCACGAACTCCATGAAACCGGCGTCTTCGACAACAACGCCTACTTCGATGTCTTCGTCGAATACGCCAAAGCCGATGCCGAGGATCTTCTCATCCGCATCACCGTCCATAACCGCGCGCAACACCCCGCACCACTTCACCTTATCCCCATGCTCTGGTTCCGAAATACCTGGAGCTGGGGCCCCACCGAGGAATCCACCAAACACCCTCCCACCCTCTCACTCGCTGCCCAAAATCGCATCCACGCCAGCCACGACGTCCTCGGCGTCTACTCCCTCCACTGGGACTCTTCCGGCACACCTCTCTTCACCGAAAACAACACCAACCTGCAACACCTCTACGGCGTTCCAAACGCATCCCCGTTCGTCAAAGACGGCATCCAGCGCACTGTCATTCAACAAGACTCATCCGCTTCCCACTCCACCCAAGGCACCCGCGCAGGCCTCCACCATCCCCTGACCCTCGACCCGCTCGGATCCGTCACCATCCGCCTCCGCCTCCGCGCAGAAACCCTTCCCCCACTGACCGATCCGTTCGCCGACTTTAACTCCATCTTCTCGCAACGCATCGAAGAAGCCGACGCCTTCTACGCCGCAAGAACCCCCAGCAACCTCTCCCCCGATCAAGTTCTCGTCTATCGACAAGCCTTCGCCGGCCTGCTCTGGACCAAACAGTACTACCGCTTCGTCGTGCCAGAGTGGCTCTCCGGTGACCCGCTCCAGCCTCCACCCCCGCCCGGACGCGGCAGCATTCGCAACGGCGACTGGCAGCACTTCCACGCGGCCGACATTCTCTCCATGCCCGACAAATGGGAGTACCCCTGGTTCGCAGCGTGGGACCTCGCCTTCCATATGCTGCCCATGGCCGAAATCGATCCCGACTTCGCCAAAGGCCAACTCGAACTGCTCCTCCGCGAATGGTACATGCACCCTTCCGGAAAACTCCCCGCCTACGAGTGGAACTTCGACGACGTCAATCCACCCGTCCACGCATGGGCCTGCTGGCGGGTCTACAAAATCTCCGCGCGCGGCGATAAACGAGACCGCGCCTTCCTGGAACGCTGCTTCCTCAAACTCCTCATCAACTTCACCTGGTGGGTTAACCGCAAAGACGTGAACGGACGCAACATCTTCGCAGGCGGATTCCTCGGCCTCGATAACATCGGCCTGTTCGACCGATCCAAACCCCTGCCCGAAGGCCACATCCTTGCCCAAGCGGACGGCACCGCATGGATGGCGTTCTATTGCGGCATCATGCTCGCCATCGCCGTCGAACTCGCCTCCGAAAACCCCGTTTACGAAGACATTGCCTCCAAGTTCTTTGAACACTTCGTGCAAATCATCGATGGCATCAACGCCATCGGAGAATCTGGACTCTGGGACGAGGAAGACGGTTTCTACTACGACCGCATCCTGAAGCCAGGTCACGCTTCGCTGCCCGTGCGATTTCGTTCGATGGTCGGAATCATCCCGCTGTTTGCCGTCGAAATCATCGATCCGCGCGTGCTCGATCGCCTCAAAGGCTTCCGCGTTCGGCTCGAATGGTTTCTCAAACACCGCCCCCACCTCGCTCAACACGTTCAAATCAAACAGCGACCTGATGGCTCCGGCGAACTGCTGCTCCTCTCCATCGTGTCGCGTGACCGCCTCCAACGCGTGCTCAACCGAGTGCTGGACGAAAACGAGTTCCTCTCCCCTTGGGGCATCCGGTCCGTGTCACGCGACCTCGAGAAAAATCCGTACCGCCTCGACATCGCCGGCCAACCTTACGAAATGACCTACGAGCCCGGCGAATCGCGGAGCGCCCTCTTCGGCGGAAACTCCAACTGGCGCGGCCCCATCTGGTTCCCCGTCAACTACCTACTGATTGAGGCACTCGAACGTTACCACCACTTTTACGGCGACTCTTTCACCGTCGAACTTCCCGCGGGTTCGGGCAAACACGCCAGCCTGATGGAGGCTTCCAACGAAATCTCACGCCGGTTGTCCGCCATCTTCACGCTCAACGAAAAGGGTTTCCGCCCCTGCTTCGGTGACAACGTGCGCTACGCCACCGATCCTCACTGGCGGGATTGCGTCCTCTTCCACGAATACTTCCACGCAGACATTGGATGCGGACTCGGCGCAAACCATCAAACCGGTTGGACCGCCCTCATCACCCGCTGCCTCGCCAAAGCCGCCCGCTGACGGATCCACCTTCGATCACTGCTGCTTTCTCGCCGCATCGACGCTTGATGTCCCCTCACCAACCAAGGATTTTTCTGAAAGCTCTCACCCCATGAACTCACGCTCCTTCCTACGCACCCTGCTCGCACTGACCCTCCCGACGCTCTCCCACGCGGGCGATGAACGTCAGGTAGAAATCGCCAAACAAGGCGGCTTTGTTCCAAAAATTCAGCCCGCATCCGACGAAGCTGCCAACGCGATCAAAGGCTTCAAACTCGCGCCAGGCCTCGCACTAGATCTCTGGGCGGCCGAGCCGCTTCTGGCAAATCCCGTGGCATTCGCCACCGATGAAAAAGGCCGCTGGTTTGTCGCTGAAACGTTCCGACTCCACGCCGGCGTCAGCGACATCCGCGCCCACATGAACTGGCTCGAAGACGAACTCGCCAGCACCAACCTCGATTCGTTCCTCGCCATCCTCAAAGGCGACCCCAAGGTCGAGTTCGAGAAAAACGCCAAAAACTCGGAACGCGTCCAAATGGTTTGGGATAGCAAAGGTGCCGGACGCGCAGATAGTTCCAGCATCTTTGCTGAAGGTTTCAATGGTCCACTCGACGGTCTCGCCTCCGGCGTGCTCGCCCGAAAAGGCGCGGTCTATTTCACCTCCATCCCCGACCTGTGGATGCTCAAGGACACCAAAGGCCACAACACAGCCGATACAAAAACCTCTCTGGCAAAAGGCTTTGGCCTTCGAACCGCATTTCTCGGACACGATCTTCACGGACTGCGCATGGGTCCCGATGGCCGCATCTATTTCACCGTGGGAGACCGCGGCGCCAACGCCACCGCGGTGGATGGATCGTCCGTTAAAAACACCGAAACTGGCGCTGTTTACCGCTGTAATCCCGATGGTTCGAAGCTGGAAATCTTTGCCCTCGGACTCAGAAACCCCCAGGAACTCGCGTTCGACGAGTTCGGGAACCTATTCACCGGCGACAACAACTCCGACGCGGGAGACCCCGCACGTTGGGTCTACGTTCAACAAAACAGCGACAGCGGTTGGCGGATCGGATGGCAGTTTCTCACCAAGCCCGATGCGCGGGGTCCTTGGCTTTCCGAACGACTCTGCTACCCCGCATTCCCAGGCCAGGCAGCCCACCACTTGCCTCCCGTGGCCATCCTCGGCAACGGTCCCAGCGGACTCACCTACAACCCCGGAACCGGCCTCTCGCCGGAATGGCGCAGCCACTTCTTCCTCGCGAACTTCAGCGGAAGCCCCTCCAACAGCGGTATTTTTGCTGTTCAGGCTCTTCCGAAAGGAGCCGGATTTGAGATGTCCGCTCCCAAAAAGCCCGTTTGGAACCTTCTCGCAACCGACGTCGAGTTCGGGGTGGATGGAAAGCTCTACGTCCTCGACTGGGTCAATGGCTGGGGCATGAACGGAAAAGGTCGCATCTACCGCACCTCCACGGAAGACACCGCGCATGCCGCCCTCCAAAAAGAAGTGCAACTGCTCTTGGCCCAAGGATTCACCACCCTCCCAGAACCTAGACTCGTCGACCTGCTAAACCATCCCGACATGCGAGTTCGAATGGAAAGCCAGTTCGAACTGGCCGATCGAAACGCGATCCCAACCCTCCAAAAAGCAATCCTCGCCGGAAACCCCCAGTTCACGCGAATCCATGGAATCTGGGGGCTCGGACAAACCGCGCGCGCCGGCAAATCACCCGCGTCCACCCTTCTGTCCAGCCTCTCCGACCCTGACGACGAGATTCGCGCCCAAGCCGCACGAACGCTCGGTGACATCCCCGACAACACCTCCGCCAGCGCGCTGGTACCGTTATTGAGCGATGCATCTCCACGCGTCCGCTCTTTCGCGGCCATCGCCCTCGGCAACCTTCACGCGAAAACGGCTACCCCCGCATTGCTCGAAGCACTCGCTAAGACTTCGTCCGACGACCCCGCACTCCGACACGCCCTCACGTCAGGCCTCGCAGGAGCCAATGATCCCGAGACCCTCGCCAAGGCCACCGACCACCGCGAGGCGTCCGTACGAATCGGTGCCGCAGTGGCGCTCCGCCGCCTGAAACATCCCAGCATTCAATCATTCCTTCAGGACAAGGACGCCTCGGTAGCCGCAGAGGCTGCCCGTGGCGTTCACGACGAATCCATCACCGACGCGATGCCAGCTCTTGCGGACTTACTCGCGAACACTCCCACCCTCACGAGCTTGCCGAACGGCTCCAAACAGGCCCCCGCACCGAAAGACGCCATCATCCGACGCGCCATCAACGCTGCGTTCCGAACCGGACGCTCGGTGGATGCCACTCGCCTCGTGGCCGCAGCGCTCCAACCGGATTTGGAAAACGTGCACCGAATCTCTGCCCTGCAATCCCTCGGCGCGTGGGAAAACCCACCCAAGCTCGACCGCGTCATGGGCCTTCACCGCCCCCTCCCTCAGCGAAGCCCCGCTCCCGCAATCGAGGCCCTCGGAGCAAAGGCTGCTGCGCTTCTATCGCCCAGCTTGCCGGCGCCCGTACTATCCGAAGCCATCGCTATCGTCGCCAAGTTCGGCCCGAGCTTGCCCATCCCGGCAGGGGCTCTATCGGCGATTGTTTCAAATCCAAAAAACGACGCCGAAGCCCGCGCAGCTGCCCTTCGCACCATGGCCTCCCTCAACGACCCCGCACTCATTGCGTCGGTTGATTTGGCAGCGGTCGATTCTTCTGAGGTCCTGCGGAAAGCGGCCACCAAGCTCCGAACCGATCTCAAACTTCCCGGCGGCGGCGCTCCCGCGCTCGCAAAAATTTTGGAGATCGGCACGACAGGCGAAAAGCAGAACGCCATCCAATCGCTCTCAACCCTCACCGACGCTCGCGCCGCTGAACTGCTCGAACAAAAACTGGATGTCCTGATCCAAGGCAAGCTGCCCCCAGAGCTGCACCTCGAACTTCTCGAAGCCGTTGCCAAACGAACAGAACCCACTCTTCAAACGAAGTTTGCCACATACAAAGCCTCCCTCGCCGCCTCCGATCCACTCGCTGACTTCCGACAATCCCTAGCCGGTGGCAACGCGGCGGAAGGACGCCGCATTTTCATGGAAAAAGCCGAGGCCTCCTGTACCCGCTGCCACAAGGTGAAGAACGACGGCGCGGAAGTCGGACCCAACCTCACGGATGTCGGCAAACGCCAAACACGCGAATACCTCCTGGAATCCATCGTCAACCCAAATGCAAAGATTGCGGCAGGGTTTGAGACGGTGATTGTAACCGCCCGCGACGGAGCAATTCACGCTGGCATCCTGAAATCAGAAACGGCGGACACACTCACCCTGATGCCGCCCACAGGCACCCCGCTAAACTTGAAAAAAACGGAGATTCAAAAGCGAGAGAGCGGCCCATCAGGCATGCCACCTCTTGGCGCAGTGCTCACCCGTCGAGAACTCCGCGACTTGGTGGAATACCTCGCAACGCTCCGTTGAGGTCGACGACCGGCGCGGAGCAGGCTTCGCATCAGCAACACTCGGGACCAAGGCTCACGCCCATCTCAAACAAACGATCGTCAAAATCGGCGCCGGCTTACCGGACTGATTCGACGTTCTCCGGGGCTTACAAAGACGATCCGACCATCACTCCACCCGAAAGCAGACGTTTTCGACGCAGGCGGCCCCATTGCCGTCTCGCACGATGACGAACAGCCGGTAAGGGCCGCTTTTCGCCGGAGCACGAATCACCGCCTGCGTCCCCTCCGTATGCACGATGGATTCCGGAACCGCCGGCGGCTCCAACTCGCGGTCTCCCCCGACGCGAATGTCACGACTCTCTTCATGCACCGCCCACTCAATCTGCAACGCATCTCCCTCTGGATCTGACACATCAACCCGAGCAACACTGAGCCGTCCAGGTTCCACCACTGCCTCACGCAACTCCGTCCGCACTTTGCCAATACGCGGACACCGATTCGAAGGCCACATATCCGTCCAAGCCCGGCACATCGCATCCACTGGGGGGAGTTTCTCTCCCGTTTTGAGGAACATGCCGAACCATGTGGAGGTGGTTTCCTGCTTCTGCCCCCAGTAAAAACAGAAACTTCCGAGACAGAACTCTCCGCATTCTTCCTCCACCAGCTTTTGCATGGCGTAGTAGCTAGCAGCCTTCTCTCGGCTGGACGGTTCAATCGCCGCGCCCCACGGCGTCTTCTGCACCTGCCAGTATCCTGGCGGGCCAAACTCACCGAGAACAAACGGTTTGCGCCAACCTGCGTTCCGCACGGCGGTCGCAGCGCCGGCGGCTTCCGCGTAGGCGTTCACCCCCAAGATATCAAGATTGGGATAGTGCTCGATGACCGAGCGCACGCGCACCGGCGAAGTCCCTGCAATGACGGACATCACCGGATGATGCGGATCCTCCTCCTTCACGATACCCGCAAGAATGTTCATTTCTTTCCACACGTGAGGAACGTTCCCGTCGGTCTCTGGACCCTCCATTTCATTGCCAAGCCCCCACAACAAAATGGCAGGGTGGTCTTTATACTTGCGAATGATGCTGCGAACCATCTCCCGCTGCTTCGCCGTTTGCGCAGGGTCCCGATAGTCAAATCCATGTCGTTCATGCGCAATGTGGATGCCCGCAACCAAGCCAATCCCGAGTTCCGCGCACCGATCAATCACGCGTTTCCCGTCCACCACCTTTTCCCAATCCTCGATTCCCCACGTCCGCAATGCATTGCCTCCGTGCGCTTTCAACAAATCAAGGTGTACCGTCCCTCCCGCACCGCGGATCACGAACGGCTTCCCGTCTTTCAATAATTTCCAAGTTCCCGGTGAAACCTCCTGAAACCGCACCCGGGAGCCGTGAGCGCTCGGCGCCATCACAGGCACCGCGAGCAGAAGCCCCAGAAAGATTCGGCACAAACGAGCGAAGGCTCCCCCACGGACTCCGCCACGGGGACCCGAATCTTCTCCGATGCAGCGACCGGCGAACCACCTGACGGAACTATCGCAACGCATCATATTCCAGCATTTTAACCCGCATTTTTGCGATATCAGCCGGCATCCAGTACCAGCCACGCGTATCCCACGAGTGAGCGAACGACATTTCCCCCAATAGTTTACGATACGCGATCAGCGCCTCCGTACCCTTGTCCAACCGCTCGTAAGCCTGTCCGAGAATGAACAAGCACGTTCCCGCATCATTGAGAGCCCACTGCTTCGCAACGTCCTCCTTCAGATTCCCCGGCACGGGTTCGCTCTGTGACTCCTGCATCTGAACCGCTTGCATCCCATACAGTTCCACACACTTTTTTGCGAAAACGACTGCATCCCGATACTCCCGCCGATCCATCGCCTGCCAAGCCTTCGCCGTAAGCGTAGACGACGAAAAATCCCCAAACTCCGGCGGCGCCGCCCACAATCCAATCACGGCACCAAGCAGCCCAACCAGCATCCCTAGATTGCGTGTCATCTTGTCTCGCCAGATTGCAAGCAGTGTTCCATTTCCATCTTCAAGTGCGCGCAGAAGCCGAATGCCCCGACCGTCGGCGCAATCCTTACGGAGAAACTTGGCGCGGCATCACGATCCCGGAGTCTCGAAATCCCGCCC
>JACCEE011783198.1_pt1 | contig 13408 bp, 4 predicted proteins | sample 7449931 | NCBI WGS metagenome assembly JACCEE01 (sample SAMN15323457, study PRJNA562643) | freshwater metagenome | isolation source: river surface water | place: USA:Blue River Watershed | collected 2017-08-19 | reverse complement strand
TTAACCAAATGCAGGCAGGTAAAGCTTTAGCCAACTCATACAGATGGCAGGCAATCCGCACTAAACGCACAGGTGAGGTACTGGTAGTTTCTGGAAATAAACGCTGCAAGGCTTCTTCTAAGGGCATCTGCCCCACCAATTCTGAGGCATTCACCATAACTCCAATGGTTAAACCTTCAGGAATCGGCAAGCTACGCACAAAATCATCGGTAGTATAGGCACAGGCTCCTTTAAAACCATCGTTTTTTAGGGAACGAAACCCCAATTCGACAATATCCACCCCAGCAGCCTGCATGGCAATAAGGTAGTCTGCGATTACATCAAGGGGAAAGTCCCAGGCATTGTAATAACCGCCATCACGAAGAGTACAATCCAACAATTGAATACTCATAAAAACCTAATATTGAAATTGAGTAGTTGCCTCAAAAATCCGGGCTTTCTAAATAAGATGGTAAAGCTCTTAATTTCGACATAGGCATAGATTCCCAGAGTTTCAATACCTGTTCATAGACGATTTCCCAGGGGATACTATAACTGGCACAATGCCAAACATCTGGATTATTTGGATCGGGATAGTCGGTGATTGCCTCTTCTGGTATCTCAAATACATTGTGATGTAGATGCATTCTGCGGTGTACACCTATAGATTTCGGAAAATGGACAACTCCCGGCTTTTTGCACATTCTCGAAACATACATAGAATCAGTAGCATAGTGGGTTATGAAAAAATCTATTAGACTTGCCCATCGCAGCTTCTCTGGGGCAGTTTTTCCAATAATATTAAATGTTCTGATATCTGCATCGAGCCTTTCTTCTATTTGTTTTACTCTTTCATTATCCATCTTTAGATGGTGATAATCGCCTGGAGATGGTGTTAAAGGAAATGTTCGCCCATCAAAAACCACACCCACATTCGGAAATGACTGATGGATTAAATTGATAATTTTTGGTATTCCTTCTCCTAGCTCTTTCCAGCTTCTTTTTTCCCCCGCTACACCAATCCAGACAAGGGGAAAACATTCCTTAGCACTCGCCAGCAAGTTATCAAGCATTTCTGGTTCAGAAGTAGGAGATACCAACCAGGTGGTTTGAACGAGATGAGAATCTAAGTCACTAAGGATGCTAGGATTTTTATAATAAACATACGGCAAGCTAGAAGAAATTATAAATTTTCGTTCTGTAAATAATTTATCATTAATATCTTGATATGTTCCTGTATATTCTTTTTGTTTAAGCTTATAAAAATTGCTAATGGGAATAAAGTCTCCTCCATTCATTGCATAAACATGAGTTGATTCATTTACTAAACCTTGTTTATAAGCTAACTGGAAACCATACATATAATCTGCGAAGTAATGATAGGGTCTGGATTTACCAACAAATAAACCAGAATATGTGTAAGGCTTAAAAGAGTTGCTTAAAATTACATCAAAGTGACGAATCAAGCACTCAGGAAGTTGATGTAATTTTTTCATTATGTAGTCAAACCAAGCTGGTATATTATGAATGTGAATAGCACAATACATTTGGGGGAAAATCACAGCTACTTGACAGCAATATTGCACTATGTAAAAGCAGTGTCTATCGTCTCTAAATAAAATAAAATTGGCTTCTCTTTCTGTCAAAATACTTAAACTAGATATCGCATCATTGGATGAAAATGGACTGGGAATATTTGCTCCTCCAGAGGTGAATGCTTGCCCTATAATATTTATAGGGAAATCAGGCTTTGTAACAAATTTAATGAATTCGTCATATCGAGTTTTGGAAAACTCTAAACCATGAGAATTAAATAGATTGGCAATTTCCTCAATGTCATTTTTGTCTAATTGGGAAAATCGAGAACGAAACCTATCTTTGAGATCGGGAGAGGCGATCGCACAAGCAAGACTATCATAAGTCAAACCTGATAGGACTTTTAGATCGAGATTGTGGAATGCCCTCCAATAAGAATCTAACAATTGAAATGACCGATCGCTGATTAGCTGCCTTTGCTTAGTTAAAGCTGATTCTAATTTCTCACGCGACTGATGGCAGTTTGGCTTTATCTCTATGGCGCGACGATAAGCGGCGATCGCTTCATCCAGTTGGCCTTGCTTAACCAGCGCTTCCGCTAAATTATGATGAAACCAAGAGAAATTGGGATTTTGCGCGATCGCACTGCGGTAACAGGAGATCGCTTCATTGAACCGCCCTTGCTTGACTAGCGCTTCGGCTAAATTATGATAATACCAAGAGAAATTGGGATTTTGCGCGATCGCGAGTCTATAGCTAGATATTGCATCTTCTAATTTTCCTTTCTCTATAAATTGATTACCCATCTTAAAATGGTTAGCCATCAATTTATATTCACGTTGATAAAATCCAGCATCAAATAACCATTTGTAGCGTTTATATATAGCATCTTCTGCTGCTGGGGTCAGATAATCTCTATAGTGACCATGTTTAGTTTTATTAACAATAGGCAACGATTTTGCTGTCTCTATTCCTACATCCCTTAGAGTTGATTCAAAATCTGCTTGTAAATTTTCATATCGTAGTATTTTCATGTTTGAAGGAATCGCACCATCTAACACAAAAAACCGATAAATTTCCGATGCTTTTCGCCCATGATAAAGACTTTTGATGGCAAAATTTTCAAAATTCCCATCAAACGCCATTCGCTGTGCTGATCCGCGATCCCAAGCATGACCCAAGCGAAGATAAAAATAACGAGAAACTTCCATATCGTATGGGTTACGCACTACAGCGATAATTTTTTTGAAATTTTTTAGATCCATTCCAAGCTGATTCACAAGTTCTTTAGCTTCCTGAAGAAACTCGTGCCGCTTTCCTGGAATTACCGTTACGTTATTATGTTTATATTCTTCATTACTCGGAGAGCTAACCGAGTAATACACGGGTTTTGGCAAAACTTCCAGCAAAACCTGTGAAATTGCCATCCCAGCAGTTTTAGGAACGTGAATAAATAAAATATCTTTATTGCAAATCATTAAATAAATTCCGTTTAATTATTAATTAACCAATTCATCAATTTATCTAAACTAGCTTCAACCGACTCTGGAGTATAAAGTTTAATCGCCGTTGCTGTATTCTCTGCTAAACGCTTCCAAAGATTCGCGTCTCGATACAGACGGGTAATTTGTCGGGCAAACTCCTCTTCCGTATTTGCTAACAGGACGTTTTCTTCGAGTGTTAACCCCATCCCCTCTACACCGATGCTAGTGGAAATCACCGGCAACCCATACTCCAAACTTTGCCCGATTTTGCCTTTCATTCCCGCACCGTAGCGCAGGGGAGCCACAAAGATTCGATGACTCAGAAAATAAGGGCTGACATCTTTAACATACCCTGTCACTGTCACCTGACCCAGAGCTTCTAATTTATTTACTTGTTCTGGGGGATTACTCCCCAACAGAGTGACTTTTACTTCAGGAATTTGCTCCCATACCCTTGGCATGATTGAGTTGCACAACCAAATTACTGCATCCACATTGGGAGGATGGTTATATCCACCAATAAATAGAATACCATCACGTTCCGCAAATCCTGGCTTTTTGCCCCGATATGGCTGATGAACATTGGGGATAACAGCAATCTTATCTGGTACTACGCCTTCACTAATTAATATGTCTCGTTCTTGATGGGTGACAGTAATGGTTAAATCTGCTTCACGAGCCATTTCTAGCTCTATTTGCTTCATCTTCATCCACTCATCTGGGTTGCCAGAAAGTTTATTTTCTTTCTCCAATACTTCTTGTTCTCTTTTAAGTCTAACATAATGTAAGTCAATTGTATCATATATAATTTTAGGCTGAGATTGCCCCTGAGACATTCGGCGTATTTGCGGCACATATTTTTGATTCAGTTCTGGACGGCAAATCCACGCAACATCAACTAAAGACAATCTTTCAGAGATTTGCTGTTCTATTGATTTTTTTTCTGAGCTTGTCCAGTACAAAACCTCTACTTGTAGATTTTGCAACTCGTTGGTGTAGGGTTCTTCCTTATAGCTGTTGTCTGGCACAAAAATGACATGATAATTTAATTTTTTGAAGATTTTGATGATTTCAAATAGCCGAAGACTGCCTGACTCCTTATCGTAGCACGGCAGATAACTATCTATTATCATAATTACTTTTTTACCAAGCTGTCTTTTAGCGGCAAAAGTCACATTTTTAGTATCGTTATCTAAATACTGACTTAAGACAGATCGCCACTTTTCCTGAAATTTGACTGCATTAATCGTCTGATATCTCTTGACCCCACTGCTGGTCGATGTTCCTGATGAGATTCCTTCATAATGAATCACCTCTGATTCAGGCTGATACATCACTTTTAAGCCCAGCTTATGGCGAATTGCAAAGCATAAATCCGTATCCTCATAGTAAGCTGGGGCAAAATTCTGATCAAATCCTCCTAAAGCAAGAAAGACCTCTCTTTTCACCATTAAACTAGCGCCGGAGCAATAATCAACTGGTCTCAAATAATTGTATTCTGGAGCATCGGGATTTGCCATTCTGCCGTAATTCCATCCGGACCCATCGTTCCAAATAATTCCACCAGCTTCTTGTAATAAGCCATTGGGATAAATTAGCTTAGAACCAACTGCTCCTACTTGCTGGTCTTGCTGCATCACTTGCAATAAGCTTTCCAGCCACCCCGATCGCACTTCCGTGTCATTATTTAAAAAGCAAATATATTGACCTTTCGCGAATTGAACCCCTTGGTTGCAACTGTGAATAAATCCTCGGTTAGTCGAGTTATTGATTAGTCTGAGTCCTCTGACCTCCACTAATACTTTTTGAGTCTCATCGCTTGAACCATCGTTAACTACGATAATTTCTACCGCTAAATCATCCGGAATATTTGCCGCAATTGACTTTAAGCACTTCCAAGTGTAATCGAGTTGGTTGTAAACCGGAATAATTACCGACACTACGGGACTGTTACTCGATGGAATTATCAGGGTGTCAATGTTCTGATTTATGGCTTTTTTTTTTGACACTGCCTCTAACTGCTGCAAAATCCCTACATCATCCGGCTGCAACTGCAACGCCATCTGATAAAAGACGATCGCCCCATTAGAGTTGCCCTGCTTCGCCAACCCATTGGCCAACTGCACATAAAGTTGGGCATTATCTGGCTGAATTTCTAACGCCTTATGATAATTTTGTAAATCATCTGGTTGCTGTTCAATGGCTCGATGATACCAACCCAGGGCTTTAGCTAAATCGGACATCGCCCTTTCTCGCAAAGCATCTCCTAATTTTGGCGCTATCCAAGGCAAATCAGGCTGAAGTTTCACCGCTTCTTGGTAAGCTCTCACCGCCTCATCCCATTCACCCAGTTTCGCCAACGCCTCCCCTAAATTGTAATAAGACCAGTGGAACTCTGGGTTTAACGCAATAGCGCGACGATAAGCGGCAACAGCTTCCTCCCACCGTTCCAGTTTAATCAGCGCGCCTCCTAAATTATTATAAGACCACGAATTATTCTGATTTAATTCAATAGCCTGAAGATAAGCGCTGGCTGCTTCTTCCCACTGTTGCAGGTTCGCTAGCGCATCCCCGAATTGATGATAAATGTCAGCCGAACTTCCGTTCAACTCAATGACTTGCCGATAAGCAACTACCGCCTCATCCCACCGTTCTAATTGTCCCAGGGCCTTTGCCAACCCATAATGGGAACCCGCATTATCCGGTTTTACCTCAATCGACTGACGGTAAGCATCAATTGCCTCATCCCATTCCTGTCTTACACTCAGAAGTTCCGCAACATTGTGATAAGCCTGGGACAAATTCGGATTCAATTCAATAGCGCGACGGTAACAGGACAGAGCCTCATCTATATTGCCCTGCTGAAAAACTGCATTGCCCACCGTCAAATATTGCTCAGCCGTGCCTGCTTGCGGTTCTAAAGTGAGCGCCTGATACCAAGAAATTGCCGCTGCAGCGGGCTGACCCATGCGCTCAAAAACTTTCGCTAAATTCCGATAAGCTCCCGCAAACTGAGGATTCAGCTCCAGCGCCTTTTGGTAATGAGATATGGCCGCCTGCCATTGTTGCTGCTGTGCGGACAAACTGCCGAGGTTGGCATGGACCTCCGCCAAATTCGGCTGCAATTGTAAAGCTTTGAGATAACACTGCCTTGCCTCTTCCAGCTTGCCAGTAGATTGCAGTGCTTTGCCGAAGATTTTGTAAGCTGCGGCTGACTTCGGTTGCAGAGAAATCGCTCGCTGACATAGGCCGATCGCCTCCGCCCATTTCCCCTTGCTACCATAATATTCTGCCAAGACGATACAGGCATCAGCATCGTCCGGCCCGATCGCCCCCACCGCTCTGTTGCCGTTCTGCCTCCCTTTCTGCTGCCTAGATAATGAGGACTTACCCGCCACCTTCTTGCCCAGTTCTATCGCTTTTTGATAATAAACCGCAGCTTCGTCTAATTTTCCCTGCCGTTTCAGCGCTTCTCCCAGATTTTGATAAGCCCCCACCAAACTGGGGTTGAGAGCTAAAGCGCGACGGTAACAAGAAATACCCTGATCTATCTTCCCGTACCGCACCAGAGTATTGCCCAGATTGACGCATTCTTGTGCCGAGAACTTTTCCGGTTCCAAACTCAAGGCAGCATACCAGCAGTCTGCAGCTTCCGCCAACTTATTTAACTGCGTCCAAACCTTAGCCAAATTCCGGTAAGCCCCGGCAAACTTCGGTTCTAATTTAATTGCTTGTTGGTAACAATATATAGCAGATTCCCACTGTTGCTGCTGTGCATACAGACTGCCCAAGTTGGCATAAGCAGCGGCAAAATCCGGCTGAAGTTCAATTGCCTTCATATAGCATTGCCGTGCCTCCTCTGTCAGCCCTTTTGCCTGCCGGATATTCCCCAAAGTTTTCCACGCCGCTGCTGACTGCGGTTGGATTTTCACCGCTTGCCGACAGGTGGCTTCTGCAGCTTCTAATTTCCCTTCAGCTAAATAAACTTCCGCTTGGCGGTTCAACTGAGCTACCGCATTTTCCGGCTGGACAGAGGTTGGCATAGTCGTGGGACGGGCTTCAGATGGATTTGACTTGATTATACCAGCAATCTTCATCATTGCTGACAGTTGGCTCAAACTGACCTGAATATCTTCAGTCAGGGGATTTTGATACATCAACTCTCGGATAGGATAACAGGCAAATGCCTCCCCTGTCAAGTAGTAATGTTCCAGTTCGAGCATTTGACTGATGACCCAATAATAAGGTCTCACATAGTGAGGCGACACCAGTTCAATGACTTGAGTCCCCGGACGGCAAAAGATGATATTAGTTAACCCACTGCCGTGGGGAGCCACAATTATTTTAGCACGTTCAAATACCGCGAGCTGGGCGAAAAAAGATAAAGATTCTGTTTCAATTACCTGAAAGCCGAACTGAGTCAGAAATTCTATAACTTCGGCTTCATTAATAACGCGGCGATATCGCGCCTTACCGCGACTGATATAGATGCGCTCTGGGTAACTGCTCGCAGGTGGGGGGGTTTTTTCCAGAAACTCTCGCCGGAGAAATTGCAGCGCCTGGGGCTGCAACCAACCCAGATGTCCCGGAAAAGACGGGACTATGAGTTGTTTCGCTTGGATGTGGGGGTGGCGATCGCTCTCGATAATCTTTGATTCTGGAATTCCCAGAGCCGCCAGAGTTTCTCGCTGAAATGGTTGCGCTAGGCTATTAATTAAAAAATAATCGATTTCCTCCCATTTTATCCCACTTGCCCGCAAAATATCTAGGCGGGGCAATACATCAACCAGCCAATGAAAATAGACATTTCCCGACAGTCCCGACAACACCGCCACCGTGCCGTCAATCTGTTTTAATGCGGGAAACTCTTCTAAATTGAAAACCCGATGTTGGCTGGCATCGTGCCGCTGACAACCGGGCAAAGACCCCGGATACTCCCGGGAAACATCCGCTAACAGATAATTATCGGCAGTAATAATAGCAATAGCATTGCAAATCATCCAAGAATTTTTCTGGGGCACAATCCAAGCGCGTCCCTCTGGAATCACCGCTGTAAATTTATGGTAATCAACTGTCACCGTTTGGCGATTCTTGTCAAAACTATAGATACCATTGCCCAGATGAGTGTTAGCAAACTGGCGATTAATTCGACCCAGACAAGGCGCGCAGTTTAAACCCCGACATTTTTCTGGCGGCGATATATCTGATTCTGATATTTTTTGATTATCTAAACTTTTAGCTTCAATTTCATCCCAACCAATTTCAGTATATTTAGCTCCATTTAATTGAGAATTAGCAACCCAATCTTTAGCGGATAAATAAACCCCTTGCGGATGCAAATTTGAGCCATCAATGGCGAGGTTAGCTTCGTCAAAACGCAGCTTTTTTTTCCGAACCGGGCTGGCATCTAGCGGCATAATCGACCCCATAGAGCGCCCTCTCTCTGCGGCATGGATGCGGTTCTGTTTCGCCAAACATTCACTCAATTTCCTGTAAATCTCTGGCCGATTGTGGTCAATTTGTAGAGCATTGTGATAATAAATTTCCGCCGATTGATATTCTCCATACTCGAATAAAACATTGCCCAAATGAACATAAGTTTGCCAAAGATGGGCGGAAACTTCGGGAGATGTGGCTGACTGTTGCAGAGCTTGGAGAAATCGAGCGCAGGCAATTTTAGCCAGCTCTAGTTCGTCAATTTCTGGGTTTTGTCGTGGGTTTTGGGGTAAGGTTTCCAGAAACCTATGGCAGTAAGCGGTAACAAAAGCCGGTTGTAGGGAAATAGCTTTTTGAAAATACACCATTGCCGCATCTAGCTGACGTTGCGCCATTAGATTGTTACCGCAGTCAGCGTAAGCCACAAGATAATTGGGGTCAAGCTCGATGCAGCGCTGAAAATACTCAACTGCAGTCCCGTGAACGCCTTCACCTTGCCAGATTTTCCCGCTATTATAATACGGCAAAAGCATATCCGGCTGTAAGCTAATCGCTTGGGCATAGGCGGATAAAGCCTCTCTGGGTTTACCTTGGGCTTGCAATGTTTGACCGAGGTTATTATACAAGGTTGCCCAGTTAGGGTCGAGAGCCAAAGCCTTTTTGTAAACCTCGATCGCCTCTTCTAACTTAGAGAGCTTGACGAGAACACAACCGAGGTTGCTATAGGCTTTCACATAATCCGGTTGCAGGGATATGGCTTGGCGATAGCTACTTTCGGCAGCTTCCAGCCCGCCGCGAGCATCCAGCACCACGGCGAGATTGTAGTAAGCGATCGCCCAATTTGGTCGATGGGCGATCGCTTGGCGGTAGCTACTTTCAGCAGCAGCTAAATCTCCCTGTTGGTAAAAGACATTCCCCAGATTGTAGTAACTCTCAGCCTTGTTTTCCACAATGCTTCTGAAATGGTTTGCCAAATGATAAACCTGCTGAACGTCCTTTACCTTTAAAAGATTTCAAAGTCGCTAGCAGTGGGATTGAGATTTGGTTGCATTTGGAATAAAGGCACTTCATCCCCCGGCGTCCCCGTGGGATTGTAGTAAACCAAACCGCTGGTTGAGTCGTAGATAGCCTTAGCGGTACTTGCACCTTCACTGTTGGCGGTAAAGCCATTGCTGATGGCAAACATATTCGCCGCCAACGGACCCACTGGCAACTCAGGGAAGACGCGGCGATCTAATTGAATCTTATCTTGGCCAGGAGTAAAGTCAGTGAGAGTATCTACGCCAAAAGGATTGCCGTTTTCAGCAGTGGCTGCTGGTACTGACTCGCCGGGACTGGGGAAATACTCAAAGCGGAACTTATCGGCACCTTCGCCTCCGGTGATGATGTCGTTACCGCGATCGCCAAACAGCACATCGTTGCCAGCGCCACCACTAACCGAGTCATTTCCTTGACCGCCGTGGACGATATCATCTCCAGCATCGCCGGAAGCAGTATCATCTCCAGTGCCACCATATACCAAGTCATTGCCATCGCCGCCGCTTACGATGTCATCACCCTTATCGCCAAAGACGCGATCGGCACCGGCACCTCCCAACACCGAGTCATTATCCTGACCGCCATAAACCGTATCGTCACCCGTGCCACCATCAAGGGTATCGTCAGCTTTGTTGCCATGTATGAGGTCATTATCATCACCTCCCAACACCGAGTCATCATCTTGACCGGCGTATATTTCATCATCACCGACGCCACCATCGATGAAATCCTCACCTTGGTTGCCATGTATGAGGTCCTGCCCCGCCCCACCCCTCATCTTGTCCTTTCCAGCTCCGGCAAACATCTTATCGTCACCATCACCACCATCCCCCACATCATCGCCACCGTTACCAATGTATAAATCGTTGTTGGTTTTACCGGTGAAAGACTCAGCCGCATCAGTCCCTTGGGAAATGTTAGCGACATTAAAAGCTGTAGCTACCTCCTGAAGTTCGGGCGAGGAATTATTTCCCGGACTGAAAATCAAGTTGGGAGTTGCTTGCGGTGTTGAGGTATTTGCACTTGGGGAGCCTCCGGTCTGCTGTTGACCTTCCACACCCTGGGTGGCTAGACCAGAACCGCCTATATCCTGGGGTGGCACGACTAGGGAAGAGGGAATTGCTTCAGACATGGGCGTTACCTTTGAGAATAAATTGTAGTTATTGGCTGATTTATAGAATATCTTACTCTAAAATCGCATTTTGTGCTATAGCGCATTCTAAGTAAATCCACATAATTAAACCTTAAATAAAATCAGGAGTTCTGTAGGGTGGGCAGTGCTACTGCTACTGGTGATGAAGAGAATTCTCCGTCAGGCACTGCCCACCCGACTACTTTTTTGTGGGAATACTTAGAAAACTTTTCTCATCCAATGCAAGGTATTCTATACTACAAACACCGCATTTTCACCTAGCAGCGATGCCAGAGAGTTCTGTAGGGTGGGCAGTGCTACTGCTACTGGTTATGAAGAGAATTCTCCGTCAGGCACTGCCCACCCTACTACTACTTTTTTTGGTGCCGCACTGGAGAAATTTTTCTCATCCTATGCCTGGTATTCCCTGCTACAAACACCGCATTTTCATCAAGCAGGGATGCCAGAGTGATGCGTGAATTACAGATTTTTCCAGGATTCCCGCCTGCGCGATTTTGACGGTTTTGATGTTTACAACGGGTTGCAGGTCTAGAAGGTATATGCCCTCACCCCCTACCCCTCTCCCAGAAAGGTACATGCCCTCACCCCCTACCCCTCTCCCAGAAAGGGAGAGGGGCTTTTGATCTGGACAAGATCATTTAACAAAGTCCTGGATACCGAATAGACTTGAGCAACCCTAGATGCTGCTCACTACTCCTCAGACAACACAGCCTCAATCTGTTTCAGCAATGATTCTAGCTGATAACGCTTATCCGGGTCGTCCCACGCTTTGAGTTTCTTGATTTTCTTGGGGATAGCCTCTATCCTCCCTTGCAGTTCCTCTCGCTCAGAAGGGAGCTGTTTGGCTTTAATTCGCTCTCGAATTTGACTCAGGGATAGAGATTCTGTTATAGCTTCCTCTAGAAGTGCCTTTCGCTCTGATTCGTCCTTGAGTTGGGCAATGGTTTTCGCCTTAGTATATTCAATCTGACCTTGGCGCAGAGCTTCCAGGATTTCCAGTGGCAGTTTTAGGAGGGGGAGGCGAGTGCGGATGAAGGATTGCCAGTTCCGCCCCAAAGAAGCAAATACCTGCTCTACGGTTTCGGCTGCCGAGTTACCCGAAACGTTTCGGGTAATTTTTCCCTTGACTTCATTTTGTACCCGGTAGAGTTTTGGCGTCACATCGGCGAGGTCACATTCCAGTCGAAAAGCTAGTAGCTGCAGGATGCTCTCGGTTTCCTCAACGGGATTCATATCCGATCGGAGCAGATTTTCCACCAAGGCGTACTCGATCGCCTGCTCGTCTGTCATCTCCCGCACTGTCACCGGTACAGAAGTTAAGCCCAGCTCTACAGCAGCTCTGTATCGGCGCTCCCCCGCCACTACCTCATATTTGGCGCCCACAGGTCGCACCATCAGAGGATTGAGGATGCCATATTGCCTGATGCTAGCCACCAACACCTGCATCGCCTCTTGATTCAAGTAGGACCGAGGTTGACGCTGAGGTGGTACAAGCCGATCGAGAGGAATCAGCATCACACCTTCTTCAGGCGGGGAAATGGACTCAGAGCGCATGGTTAGGGGTTTGGGCAATAGATGCTGGGGGGGCGGTGAATCTTTTCTTGATTATTCACAAAACTTCTTGCTATCATAGCCCAATTATTCCCCACGATGACTTAACTGCAACAAAAATTAAAATTTGAGATGAATCGGTGGGCATTCCCCACCGATTCATCTCACCAGCGAACAAAACTCAGGGTATAGCAATGGCCACAGTTAATGATACAACAGATGTAGTAGTAATTGGCAGCGGGATTGGCGGGTTGAGCTGTGCTGCCCTGCTGGCCAGATACGGCTTAGATGTCACCGTATGCGAGAGTCACGCCATCCCTGGTGGCGCCGCCCACAGTTTTGAGCGCCACGGCTATAAGTTTGATTCCGGTCCGTCTCTCCATTCTGGACTCTCCTATAGCCCTTCCTCTAACCCCTTGCGCCACGTATTGGACGCCATTGGGGAAACCGTACCCTGCACTACTTACGATATTTGGGGATGTTGGCTCCCAGAAGGGAATTTCAACGCCGCTGTGGGTGCGGACCAGTTTTGTGAGGTACTGGAAAACCTGCGGGGTAAACCAGCGGTGCAGGAATGGCGCCAACTGCAGCGGGTGATGGAGCCTTACGCCAAAGCCGCCACCGCACTCCCACCAGCGGCGGGGCGTTTCGACTGGGGCGCTATCTTCACTATAGGCAAGTTTTTGCCCAGTTTGCTACCCCATATCGCCAGTTTCCCCAAACTGAGCGGACCGTTTAGTCAAATTTCTGACGAAGTAGTTAAAGATGAATTTATCCGCAATTGGCTAAATTTGCTCTGTTTTATGCTCTCGGGACTGCCTGCAAATGCCACCAGCGCCGCTGAAATGGCGTTTATGTTTGCGGAATGGTATCGTCCTGGGGTGCTATTGGATTATCCTCTGGGGGGTGGTGGCGCTATTATTGATGCTTTGGTGCGGGGTTTGCAAAAACATGGTGGCGAGTTGGTTCTCAACGCTCATGTGGAAACGCTGCTGGTAGAAGGAAACCGCGCCACTGGGGTGCGTTTGCGCGGTGGGAAGGAAATTCGGGCGCGGCGATCGGTGGTTTCTAATGCGTCGGTGTGGGATATGCTGAAACTGCTCCCAGATGGGTCAGTACCACAACGGTTTCGGGAAGAAAAGCAAGCTACCCCCCCATGCGACAGTTTTATGCACCTACATCTGGGAATTGATGCTCAAGGACTGCCTGACAACCTCGCCTGTCATCATAT
>JACCEE010941762.1_pt1 | contig 13408 bp, 8 predicted proteins | sample 7449931 | NCBI WGS metagenome assembly JACCEE01 (sample SAMN15323457, study PRJNA562643) | freshwater metagenome | isolation source: river surface water | place: USA:Blue River Watershed | collected 2017-08-19 | reverse complement strand
GGCTCAATCCAAGGGACAGGCTCAATCCAAGGGACAGGCTCAATCTAAGGGACAGGCTCAATCCAAGGGACAGGCTCAATCCAAGGGACAGGCTCATTCGAAGGGACAGGCTCATTCGAAGGAACAGGCTCGTTCCAAGGCCGGATCGGTTGCCAACACGGCAGGGAAGCCGGACGATCAGGGCATGTCGCAGACGGTTCGTTTGACGGGGTTGGTGGTGTATCCGGTGAAATCCTGCCGGGGCATCCCGCTCCAGGAAGCCTTGGTCACACCCCACGGGTTGGCCCATGACCGGGAGTGGATGGTGGTCGATGAGGAGGGCCGGTTCATCACCCAGCGGCAGACGCCCCGCATGGCCTTGGTCGAGACGGTTCTAACGGCCGACGCGCTGGAACTGCGGGCGCCGGGCATGGAACCCCTCACGATCCCCCGGTTCCGGCCGGCAGGCAGTCCGTTCGAACCCACTCTCCCCGTCTCCGTGTGGCGGCACACCACCGAGGCCCTCGACGAAGGAGAACGCGCGGCAGCCTGGTTCAGCGAGTTCCTTGAACTGCGCGCACGGTTGGTCCGCTGGGATCCCACGCGGCGACGACTGAGTTCCAAGGAATGGACCGGATCGCGGGAGGCCGAAAACTACTTCAGCGACGGCTACCCGTTCCTCGTGGCCTCCGAGGAATCCCTGGCCGACCTCAACCAACGCATCGGTGGCGGGTCCGATCTGCCGATGGACCGGTTCCGACCGAACCTCGTCATCGCCGGAGGCGGCGTGGGCTCGGAGGATCAGGGCACCACCTTGAGGACCGAGTCCTGCGAATTCGCCCGGGTCAAACCGTGCATCCGTTGCGTGATGACCACCACCGATCAGCAGACGACACGGCGCGGCCCGGAACCCCTGCGAACCCTGGCTCGCTACCGTATGGACCCCCGGTTCGATTCACCGCTCTTCGGCCACAACCTGATCCTCATCCGCGGGGCCGGGGCCGTCCTGCGCGTCGGTGATTCCTTGGAGACCTTCTGATCGTTTGAAAGGCCATCCGAGAAAGGCGTGATCAGTCGCATCAGCTCCGCTCTGAGCTTGCGGCCGCGGTGCGTTACCGGACCCTCCCAAGATTCCATGCACCGGTTTCAAAATCTTTTGTTCCTGAGCCTCCTGTGGGTCTGGACCACCCGAGGACCGCTGTCGGCGCAAATCCCGCTCAAACCCGAAGACACCGTGGTCTTCCACGGCAATTCGCTGGTCGAGCGCCTGCTCGAGCACGGTGAGTTGCAGGGCTGGATCCATCTGGCCGACACGAACCGGCCGGTGCATTTCCGCAGCTTCGCCTGGACCGGAGACGAGGTCGGGCATCGCCTTCGGGCCGAGGGCTACGCCGACCACCTGAAATCACTGGTGACCCTGTGGCCGGCCCGGGGGGTGGTGGTCGGCTACGGGATGAACGAGGCCTTCGCGGGCGACGCAGGCTTGCCGGAGTTCCGGGCCCAGGTGGAGGTGCTGCTGGGCCAACTCGAGCGCCTGCATGCCCAGGCCCGGATCGTGGTGTTGTCACCCACCGCGGTCGAACCCGGGCACCCCGGGCCCGACGCCCAGGCGCGCAACGCGGACATCGCCCGATACACCCAAGCCCTGCGCGAGGCCGCGACCGCCCATCGAGCCGTCTTCGTGGATTTGTTCGGCCCGAGCCAGGCGGCCTATCTGTCCGCCAAGAAACCTCTGACCACCGACGGGCTCCATCTCAACGACTCCGGCAACCGCCTCATCGCCCGGCTCGTAGCCGAAGCCCTCGTCGGAAAACCCGCGTTGGATCGGGTCCAGCCCGCCCGCCTGAAGGAGGTCGCGGCCGCCTCGTCGCAACTGGCGCACTTCGTCGCCGAGGTGGTGCGACCCAAAAACGGCATCCTCTACTACGGTCAGCGCAAACGGGCCGAGGAGCGCGAGGCCGAGATCCCCCTCTACCTGAAGCGCATCGAGAAAGCCGATGCCCTGGTGCAGCAACTGGTCACGAGCCCGAGCGCCCGGTTCGCAGATGCCCCGTTCATCGCACTGGCCCCGCCGCCCGTGCCCGAGTCGGGCGGTTCCACCCACAGCGTGGGCATCGTGAAATCGCCTGCGGAGATGCAGGCCGGGTTCCAGGTGGCCCCCGGCTATGCCGTGAACCTCTTCGCCTCCGAGGAGCAATTCCCCGCACTACGCGCCCCGGTGCAGATCGCCTTCGACGCCCGTGGACGGCTCTGGGTGGTCACCATGCCCAGCTTCCCGCACACGATTCCGGGTCAGCCCCAGGAAGACCAACTCGTGGTGCTCGAGGACACCAACCGGGACGGCAAGGCCGACACACTCACCGTCTTCGCCTCCGGGTTCGATGCGCTGGACGGAGTCGCCTTCACGGCCGACGGCGTGTTGGTCTCCGAACAATCCCGCCACTGGCTGCTGCAGGACACCGATGGTGACGGCCGCGCCGACCGCAAGATCGAACGCCTCCGCGGACTCGATCTCACCGACTCGCACCATGGCGGCATGATGGCCACCGATCCCACCGGGGCCGTCTGGTTCTGCGACGGCGTGTTCCATCGCTCGCAATTCGAGACGCCGTTCGGACCGGTGCGCGGGGTCGATTCCACGACCTACCGGATGAATCCCCGCAATGGTCGCATCGAGACCGAGTGGCAAAGCATCACTCCGAACCCGTGGAAGGTGACCTTCGACCGCACGGGCAACGTCTTCCAGATGTACGGCGACGGATTGGTCCTCGACGGGCTGCCGCTGACCTGGACCCCGCTGGGCATCTACCACCCCTTCGCCCATGCCGTGACCGTGGGCTACGGCAAGGGCAGCGCCGCGGCGAGCATCTCGAGCCCGAATTTCCCGGACGACTACCAGCAGGGCATGGCTTCGGCCGCCTGCGTCGGACCCTATGTGGTGTCCCTCACCCGATATGATTTCAGTCAGGGGATGGTGCGCGGCAGCGGTCGGTTGGACCTGGTGTCGTCGAAGAACGCCGCCTTCCGACCGGTCGATGTGGAGTTCGGCATGGACGGCGCCCTCTACGTCTCGGACTTCGCCAGCGCCATCATCGGTCACGCCCAACACCCCATGCGGGATGTGCGTTGGAACCACCAGAAGGGCCGCATCTGGCGCATCATCAACACTTCTCGCCCCGTGGTCTCCGAGTGGCCGCGGATCGAAGGAGCCAAGATGCCCGCCCTGTTGGACCTGCTGACACACCGGCAGGACCTGGTCCGAAAGCATGCCCGCCTGGAACTGCGTCGCCGCGGGCCCGCAGGCCTGAAGGCATTGGACCGCTGGGGCGAACACCACCGGGACGACGATCAGGCCTTGCTCGAGGCACTGTTCGTGGCCGAGAGCTTCGGCGAGGTGCGGCCCGCATGGCTGGATCAGTTGCGCATGTCCCGTTCGCCCCTGCATCGCGCGGCCGCCGTGCGACTGACCCGTTACCAGGCCGACCGCCTCACGGGCGTGACCGACGTGTTGCACACCGCAGGCGCCGATCCGCACCCGCGGGTCCAGATGGAGGCGGTGGACGCGGTGGCCCACCTGCGCCCGAAGAGGCCCGAGGTCGAGCGCGCCCTCTACGCCGTCCCCGACACCCATGCCGACGTGAAGCGCATGGTGGCCGACCTCCGGCATGGCACCCAACCCGCCCGGGGTCGCAGCGTGCCCGTGCTGGAGATCGCCCCGGGCACCCGACTGCGCCACTGGCAGTGGTTGGGAGCCCAGGGCAACTCCGCACCCCGCGCTTGGAACGCGGACTCGGGCGACACCGCCCGGACCGGGGCAGGACTTTATCGGACATTCGTCCAAAGCGAGATCGTCCAACCGGCGACCCTGTCGGTGAAGCACGGCTTCCTCGACATCACGGTCAACGGCGTGCAACTGCTCTCGCACGATTCGCAGTGGAGCAGCGAACAGCAGGTCCAGTTGGAGCTGCAGCCGGGCGTCAATCTCATCGAGGTGTTCTTCCGCAACCTGGGCGGCCGGACTCCGGGCGTCTTCCTCTACGATCCGCTGGGGGCTCCCCTGCCCCGAACCCGCCTGGCGGAGGACACCGCGGCCCTGGGGCGCTTGGCCACGGCCTGGGAGTCGTCGGACAACGGCCCGGGAAACACCCTGCGGATTCAGGCGGCGGCCGGCCTCCGGTTCGTGCCCAAGGAATTGCGGGTGGCCGCTGGTGCACCGGTGCGGCTGGTGTTTGAGAACCCCGACTTGATGCCTCACAACCTGGTACTCGTGGACTCCGGTGCCGCCGATGAGGTGGGAGCCCTCGCCGACCGCATGGCCGCCGACCCGCAGGGCATGGCCAAGGGCTACCTGCCGGTGTCGCCCAAGGTGCTCCAGGCCACGCCCTTGGTGAACCCCAAGGGCCGCGCCGAGTTGACCTTCACGGCGCCGAAGACTCCGGGACGCTATCCGTTCCTCTGCACCTTCCCCGGCCACTGGCGACTGATGCGCGGAGAACTGATCGTGGAGTGACCCGAGGCCCGGACGAGCCTCGCCCGCTCAACGCTTGCCGGAACTCCCGGAACCCTCGGGGCGTGGGCCGGGCCGGGCCGCCGGCCTCCACACCTCGCACAGCGGCGGAGACACCCGACTCCAGCCCGGAGGCAAAGGATCGTCGGCCAAGCGGTAGATCCGCTCCGGGGTGTCCGCCATGCGGCATTCGTGGAGGGCGACCATGTTGCGGCGGCGTGGTGCCGTGGTCGCCGGGGCCTCCCGCCACAGTTCCAGCGGGCCGGAGGCGGAGTCGTCGTCGAGCCGCCAGGTGCCGATCCACCGATCCTTCCGACGTTCGACCGACAAACGGTATCGGTCGTTGAGGTACTCCACCCGGAGATCGAGGCGTCGGTTGTGCCAACGCCCTTCCGTCAGATAGGCGAACCGGTAATCGGTATCCGGATCGAAGCGGGCTGACACGCGGTCCGCCGCGACGGCCAATTCGAGGGCGAACCGATGGCGCGAACGGTCCTCGCGGATCGCCAGGGCTTCCCAGCGTCCGGCGACCTGACCAGCCTCGGACTCCGAACGCGGCGGCCACGCAAAAAACAGCGGATCGCTGAAGCTTTCCTGCCCCCGGGCGGGCAGTCGGCGCAGCTCGGTACGACCCTGGGTCTCGACGGTGAACAGCGGAACCAGCCCCAGCGGCGGTGTTCGGCCGGCCTGCCCCGACCGCCCGGGGACCGCCCGAAACGCTGGCCGCAGGGGCGCATTCGTCGAGGCCTCACCCGTCGTGGTCATCGAGACCAGTATCCGTGGTGGCCCTGCCGCGTCGGTAGCCCAACCGAAGTCCTCCAACACGGCCTCCGTGGATCCGGCCCGTAGCGGTGCGATTCCGCAGAATAGGACACCCACGACGATCGCCTGCCATCGCACGAACCCCATCGCCCGGGCCACGGCCCGGATTGTAAACCGGCACAGCGACCACCTCCCCGACCGGGGCCCATGCACCTCAGTCATCGATGGTCTGCCCGACGAGTTGGCGGAACTTCCAACCGGTGTTGTCGTCGCCGCCCACCGTCTGCTTCATGATCACGCCGAGGATCTGCTCCTTGGGATCGGCGAAGTATTGGGTGTTGAAATACCCGCCCCAGTCGAAGGTGCCGGCGCTGCCCTCGCCCCCACGAGCCTGTCCCTGTTCGGTGACCACCCCGAAGGCCAACCCGTAGTGCTTGTCGCCGCCGCCGAAGAGGTTCTTGGCCACCTGCTCGCGCATCATCAGGTCGATGGTCGTGCGGCTGAGGATGCGCTTGCCGCCCAGCTCACCGCCATTGAGGTACATCTGCAGGAAGGTGGCGTAATCCAGGGCCGTGCTGCACAGGCCCGCGCCGCCCGAGAAGAACGACTTGGCTCCCGTGATCGGATAGTTCGGATCGTAGAAGGTCACCGGATAGCGCACCCACTTCCCGCCCTCGGGTTTCTGGACGGCCACGAGTCGCCCGGCCTTCTCAGGCGGCAAGTAGAAGCCCGTGTCCTTCATGCCCAACGGCCCGAACAGGCGCTTCTGCAGGAAGACATCGAAGGGCATGCCCGAGACCACCTCGATGAAGTAGCCCAGCACATCGAGCCCCTCGCTGTAGGTGAACTTCTCTCCCGGATGGTGGTGCAACGGCATCTTGGCCAGCCGCAGGACGCTCTCGCGAATGGTCACGGGCTCGGTGGTGAAGAGGTCCACCACGCCGGCCTTGGCGTAGAGCTTCTTGAAGCGGGCGTCGCCGTCGATGACGCCATACCCGAGACCCGAGGTGTGCGTGAGCAAATCGCGAATGCTGATCTCACGCTTGGCCGGTTCACCGGTCCAGGTGCCGTCAGCCTCGTTGTAGGTCTTGAGCACCTGCGGCTTCTTGAACTCCGGGATCCAGTTCGACACCGGATCATCGAGGCGGAACCGGCCCTCCTCCCAGAGCATCATCACCGCGGTCGAGGTGATGGCCTTGGTTTGCGAGGCGATGCGGAAGATGTCGTCGCGCTTGAGCGCCCGGCTGGCCTCGTTGTCGGCCATGCCGAAGGCCTTGTGGTACACCACCTTGCCATTGCGGGCCACCAGGGCCACGGCCCCCGGAATGCGCCCCTCGCGAATGGCCTGCTCGCAAATGGCATCGATCCGCGCCAACCGCTCCGGCGACACGCCCAACATCTGCGGCGCCACCTCGCGCAAGGCCGGTGAATGATGAATCGACGCCGTCTGGGCCCAGGCGGCGGGTACCGTCCCTGCAAAGGCAGACAAGGTCAGGCCCAAGGCCAAGGCACGACCGGCAACGGTGAACGAATCGAGGATCGAGATCGGTTTCATGAGGGAATTGTGGAAAACAAGGCGCGCGAACGCACCGTTGAGGGCGATGGCATCGGGAAGTGGATAATCCTGAAAAACTCCCCTAAACCCTGACCCGAGTCACGCCCAACCGGGAGGGCTGATCAAGCCGACCTGCCGCCAAGAAGCTCGCCCCCCGAACGCACGGGGTCCCATCCCACAACCAAAACACCGGAGCCCCTGAATGGCCGAGCACTGCCGGACAACGAATCCGCCCCGATTTCTCCGGCGGCCATCCCGATGCCGTCGGCAATTCCCATCCAAGCCGGTGGTCACCCAACACCCACTGCCTGCTTCGAAGCCGGGAATTCCCTTCAATCCGCAGCCCGATTTCCTATCGCCATCAGTCGTTGAACCGTGGCCTCGGGGATCCCGCCCGAGCCGTACAATTCATAAAACACCTGCCGCAAAGATCCAAAACTGTTCGTTATGCTGCTCCTGTGCCAATCAATCTGGTTCTTGGTAGTTATGCGATTCAACTCCCTAACGAAAGCGTCGGCAGAGGAACTCCCTGCCTGAAGCCAGCTCAGTCTATCCACCACGTGATGGATGCTTCGAACGCTCTGAGTCACTCCATGCTGAGTGAAGATGACGGACAACGCTCCGGTATAAAGTCTGTTGGACCGTTGGACAGCCGGCTCATCCTGCAGAATGGACAAAATCTTAGCGAACTCAGGATTACTCTCTAGTTGGATGTTGAATTGATACCGAGAAGGCACCTCCCACGCATCCGTATTCCAGAACCGGTTGCTTGAACCAGAATACGAATACACCACTTCGGTGAAGACCTCATTGGACGGCCCCCGAAGAACATTGGTCATCCTTACGAGACAGTCGTCAGCACGACTGGAAGACCACAACTCTCCACTCAACCACTCAGGATCCGAACCCTTTGCATCCGCGATACCTTTGAATCGTTCGGGGTGTGCTTCCGCAAGAGCCGCAGCCAAAATCAACGAATCCGGGTGATTCCAGATCCGATAATAATATTTGACCCTGAACCCCTCAACCAGAACAACAGCTATCACCAAAATCCAAACCCATTTTAGAACTCGAGTTGCCACGGTTTTAAATGATACTAAAAATCACCAGCGTCTTGTTAAAACAATCAGGCAGCGGTTTGCTTTGCCAATGAATATCGTTGAGCAGACACTTTAAGCCGAAAACCAGTTTGACCGCCACCAGAAAGCAACCAATAAAACCTTCAAATCAACACTAAAGCCACCTAGAAATTTTAGTCGCGTTTTACAGCTGTAATTATACCGATTGACCACTGAATATAAAATCTTTACATCGGCTACTTGTTTGCAAAACCACAACTGTCAATCAAAACACATTATCAACACACCTCTAGAACATAAACTTATACTCCAGGGCCATCATTTGCTGAAACAAATCTTTAGGAAAATCGCCATACAACTCTTTAAGGCAATTCCAATGGCGAGCCTTCAGATCATTGATCGCATCCCGTTGGTTCGCGATGCTCTCTTGTCGCATTTCCATCTCCAATTGAACCAAAGTTTCACGCATCGCTGGATCCTTTTCGTCAACAATCCATGAACTTTTCATTTTCTCTTCAAAATTAATCTCAGCACTATTAGAAAGCTGTATATGCTCTTGAATTAGCTTTAAAATAAATGTCGTCGCATAGGCTCCGGTAAACAACCTTGTCGAGTCCCTAGCGCCAGGATATTTATTAAGGAGATCAATTATTTGACTCTGACCGGGATCCATCTCGCATCCTTCTTGGTACATTATTTTAGAATACACCTCCCAACCATCTGTACCCCAATGTTTGTTTCGTTGCCAAGAGGTGACTCGTACCACAGTGCCGTTGGTACTTAGAATGTGCGTGTTGGTGACATGGGTCTCGTTGGTTTCCAGCCTCTCGTTCCAATATTTACTCATGGATGCCTGTGACGTTGGATCGAACCCTAGATCTTTACGAACTAAGTCGGATTTACCAACCTTTGAAAGAACTACTGGTAAAGAACGATCTTCGTCAGGCGACGTTTTGTTAAAAATTTCCCCCAACTCAAGTTTACGGCTGCTTGTTTTAACCAAAAAAATTGCCATCAAAAGAACAACGGAAATTAATATAATAAAATTTTTCATGACGCAACGAGAGGTTTTACCAGCACCCACATTTAACATGATCAATTTAACTTAATCAAAGATTACTCAAGTCCAAAGGATCACTAAAAACATGAATTGACATCAACCGCTGAAAACAATCATCGGAGATCCTCCCAAGCATTTTATCCAAACGAGATTTGCCCACCTCATAATAAACCGACTGCTCAAGTCGAAATCTATTATAAACAGCGTCGAAATTAAAATCTCTGTTTGATAGTTTCTGTTTTTGTATCAGACCGTGTGTAAACAATAAATCCTCTTGTTGACGTCTCTTTAGTTTTTTGATTTGGGACCTTATTACATAGATCTCCCATACGCAACTATACAAGTATGACTGCGCGTTTTTGACCAGACAGTTTTCAACTGTTTCACGGATTTCGGAAAGCGCTGGATCAATCGCAGAAATCTGTTCATAACCCACTTGAGCTTTCGATTCATATTCTTGCGTCCCAAGAAGTTCTTTCGTGATAGGCCATGTGATGGATTGTGTAGTAAGGATACCGCCGGGAAGAATGTAAACATTGGTAATCGCACCTTCCGGATACTCTGCGCAGTTCAATACAACCCCATCTCCGCTAATATCCCCCATGGATGCACTCCATCTGTGAATACCCAAATCCTTTGAAACTGAAAGTTGCTTAATCGACCCCTCTGATTTCGTCTCCGCGCTCGGTGATCGAAATAAAGTGTCCACAAACATCTGGTTTTTAAAATATATTAATAAAACAGAAAGCAGGCCGAATATAATCCAGATTTTAAACTTCATTTAGATTTTAAACATCTTGTTTTGAAAATCTACACCGTAACTGGTTTGCTGGACTCTCAAGTTGAGAACCGCAATTCAATTTAACTGTTTTAAAAATGAGTTTTAACGTTTAAACACATCTTGCCAAATCAAACCTGGTATTGATATGCCACTCAAGATCTGATCGCGAATTTTTATTGTCGTTAATTACTGAACCACTTCAAACACCAAGTGCCCCTTGTCGCCTGGATCTATATTTACAACCCCAAATTCCCATCCTGGTGGACCTGCCACGTACGATTTGCACCAGATTTGTCCACCTGGTTTGACATTTACTGGAATTTCTTGCTCAGTTAAATATTCAGCGCCAGTACCTTTGTAATATTCTTCACAGTTAATTTGTCGGGGCTCCCAATTTAGACATTTGATTCTAAAATTACGCGCTCGTCTCCAATACCATAAAGGTGTCCCGTTGAATTCCCAATTTATTCTATATGCAAAGCTTGTTGTGAGCGACTCTTTCCAACTTGGATCAATTTGGCAGTTAGATTTGCGGATCTCCAAAGGAACTGCATCAGGAATTCTATTTGTAAATTGAGATTCATAGGAGGGATATGCGTTCGCGGTAGGCACAAACGCGTTAGTTGAGTCGCCGCGGAAGGTAACCTTTTTGTCTACTACTCTGATTACGCTGGTAGTCCATTTATAAGTTATTTCCCCTTCAGCTGTTCCAGAACCCTTTATTGTATAATTAAGGTTATACACCTCATTTGCGTAGACCCGCTGGTATAGCCTGTAGTAATCGGACAGTTTGCTGGTCAATTTTACATTGTCAGTTATTAAATCTTTCACCACATAGCCAGCAACTGCAACCACTCCCCCAGTGACCACATCTTTACCATACAAACCTAAAGCAGACACAAAAACAACTAGAGTCAAGGCATATTGATTAAGATTTCGTTCACCAATATTTTTCCGAGTGGTTTCCGAGCGTGATTTTGGCATATTATTGAATGGTTTTTGTTTTATTTTAATTGTTGCTTGTGTTTCAAATTAAACTCCTTGTGAATTATGCAGTGATCCGAATCGGACTACTGGTTTGCGGGTCGGCTTGGCCGACTCATGGACGTTCAGGTTGAATTGATTGCGACCGAAAACGATGTGTCCGAGCCAGACGCTCGGTGAAAGCGACCAATAACGGCTGGGATAGCAGTTTCGTTTGAAATTCCCGTTGGTGGCAACGAGGGGCATGGCAATGGTTCCTTGGGGTCCTTGAGGGCTGAGGGAATCGTTGAGTGCTTGGACGATTATTTTTTTGATACCTAATAACCGAATTTCGATCAACCAGATTTTGGTTCGTATTGCCTTTTTGAAGAGGGTGATTGTCGGGTTGTGGAAAGTCGCAGTTGGATCCATGCCCTAGCGTTCGCTCGGTAGGCGCGGGTTCTTACCCGGATTTTGCGGATTTTTGCCTTGTGTTGGGATTCGGTCACGCATTCGGGATTCGCCGTCTTCTCCGACTGATGGCTGCCGCTTTCGCTATTCTCACCGCCACCGACCTACCAAATTCACCCGCCGGCGACCATGCGGTGGGGGCCCCGAGAATTTGCTGCACGGGCACCGACACCCGGCGCCCGCCCCGGAGCGATCGGCCCCCGGTTCCGGCATCAGTTACGGAATCGGTTCTCCGTTCGGAGCCCGGTCGGGATTTCGCCGACACACTTCGCACCATCCAGAACTCTCCGAGTGCATCGGGCGGGGGTGGGGATTAGGCTTTGGGGCAGATGATGAACACGAACCCTGTCTCGCGTCGGGCGGCGGTGAAAGCGATGGCTGGGGCGGCGGGTGCGCTGGCGCTGAATGGCGTGGCGGCCCCGCTGGCCCATGACCGCGGCCCGAACAAGATCCGGCTCGAGAACCTCAACCCGGGCACCCGGGACTGGATGCTCACCAAGACCCGGATCGATCCGACGACCCGCTACCGGTGCCCCTGGATCGAGGGCTACGCCTCGCGGACCAGCGTGTCGGCTGGGCAGTACCTCACCTTCCACGTCAGCACCAACCCGGTCTCGGACTTCACCATCGACATCTACCGGATGGGCTTCTACGGCGGGAAGGCCGGGCGCTTCATGAGGCACCTGGGGCCCTTCAAAGGACGGGTTCAGGCCGACCCCGAGGTGGGCCCGAAACGGGAACGCCTCTGCCAGTGGGAGCCCTGCGCCCAACTCCTGATCCCCGACGATTGGGTCAGCGGCGTCTACGTGGCCAAGCTCACCGAACTCAAGGAAGGCCTCCAGAGCTACATCATCTTCATCGTCCGCGACCAGCGCGAGGCGGGCTACCTGTTCCAGTGCTCCGACAACACCTGGCAGGCCTACAACCGGTGGCCCTCGCAGTTCTCGCTGTATGACGACGGCAAGAACGAATGGTACTGGGGTGGCGGGGTGCAGGTGGGCTTCAACCGGCCCTACGGCAAGTACTGCCAGATCGTGGACCAACCGCTCTCCATCGGTTCAGGCGAATTCTTCCTCTGGGAATACCCCTTCGTGTACTGGCTCGAAGCGCACGGCTACGACGTGAGCTACCTCTCGAATGCCGACACCCATTTCGACCGCGCCGGACTGCTCCGGGCCGATGGGTTCCTGAGCGTCGGCCACGACGAGTACTGGACGATCCAGATGTACCGCAACGTCGAGGCGGCGATCTTGGCTGGGGTGAGCGTGGGCTTCTTCTCGGGCAACGCTGTCTGCGGACGCATCCTCGAGGGTGACCCGAAGCTGCGGTCTTTCGAGCGGGTCGGCGTGTATGGCCCGCCGGGAGGCACCCGCGAATTCGTGTCCATGGGTTCGCTCAAACACGAACGCCCCTACGCCAACGAACTGGTCGGCGCCCACAGCACGGGTCCGGTCACCGGTGGGGCCGACTGGATTTGCACCCGGCCCGACCATTGGATCTACCGCGACACCCGCATGAAGGAAGGCGATCGCATCCCCGGCCTCATTGGCTGGGAGTGGCATGGGGATCCGGCGCCGATCAAGGGCTTGGAGGTCGTGGCCACGGGGCCGACCCAGGATGCCCCGGGCAAGCCCAACGGCGGGATCTACACCGCCACGACGTATCCCGGACCCAAGACGAACATCGTCTTCAACGCCGCCACCTGCTGGTGGGCCGACGGATTGGCTGAGCCGCCCGGTTACATCCATCCGAAGGTGTACACCGAGCCCAAGGGCCCCGATCCGCGCGTGCAGCAAATCACCCACAACGTGCTGCGCCGGATGCGGCGGCGATGAGCCCGGAGGCCATGCCGAGGAACGGCCTCAAGGCGGCGCTCGTCCAGCGGGCGATCGAACTGGGCTTCGATGCCTGCCGGGTGACCACGGCCGAGCCGCCGGCCTCCGCCCCGGACTTCGAACGGGCGTTGGCGGAAGGGCGACATGCCGAGATGGCCTGGCTGGCCAAGGCCCCGGAAAAGCGGGCGGACCTGTCGCGGGTCCTGCCCGGGATCCGCAGCGTGGTCACGGTGGCGATCAGCTATCATCGCGACCCGCAGCACGATCCCTCGGACCCACCCGCCGAACCGGGTTCAACCCCGCGAGGCATCGTGGCCCGCTACGCGCAGCATCCCGACTACCACGACCGGCTCAAGGAACCGCTGCGAGCCCTCACGGAGTTCCTCGACACCGAGGCCCGCGTGACGCAGCGCTCG
>JACCEE011763592.1_pt1 | contig 13412 bp, 13 predicted proteins | sample 7449931 | NCBI WGS metagenome assembly JACCEE01 (sample SAMN15323457, study PRJNA562643) | freshwater metagenome | isolation source: river surface water | place: USA:Blue River Watershed | collected 2017-08-19 | reverse complement strand
TGTCCGATCTTCGCCGCAAGTGTTGCGGTTAATTTTTCACGTTGCGCATCGCTTAATGCGACGGCTGTCTTTACTTCAGCAATCATTCGATTTCGTCTTGCGGCTGTAGCTTTGATGTAGAAAGCAACAGTTCCTTCAAAGTTTCTGCCACGGAAGCTAGTTACAAGATGTCCGAGCATTCTTGAAGTGGCTGCGGAAACTTTTCCGCCAAATAATTTTGCAACAAGAATTCGCTTTCCTTCTCCTGAGTACTTAGAAGCACTTAAAGCTTGGAGCAGATCATTATCACCAGCAACTACTCTGGAGAAACTGAAAAGCTCTTCTTCAAGACGATCAAGTTCGCCAGCAAGATTTGCAGCAGCCGCTTCAGTTTCGATGGCTAACTGTTCTACCGCATCTGCCAAATCACTTGGTCTTGACCATTTCAAATTAGCCAATTCGCTTAGTAGCGAGACCACATTGGGAGCGCCTTTAGCGAATAAACCTGAAACTAGTTTCGATTTATCTTTCGCATCTCGAGCGGCATCTGTCAATGAGCGGCGAAGTGGTGCTGAAGAATCAAGAGCTGCCAGCGCGGTAAATAACTCACCGGCAAACTTGGCAACATCTGCCTCAGTCTTACCTTTAAGTGAGTTATCTAGAGCAGCACGCGCAGCAGCGATTGCTTGTCTGCTGGTACCGCCCATATCCGCAAGTGACATTTACTTACTCTTCTCCAAATCAGATAGGAAGCGATCGACGATTCTGGATTGTCGGACCTGGTCATCTAGGGCTTCTCCAACAATCTTGGATGCAAGTTCCGTAGCAAGCGTTCCAACTTCTGTGCGAAGTGAGTTAATAGCTTGTTGTCTTTCAGATTCGATTGCAGCTTGAGCAGTTGCAGTTATTCGAGCAGCTTCTTCTTGCGCCTTTGCTCTCATCTCTTCGATGATTGCAGCGCCCTGCACTCGAGCTTCTTCTCGAATAACTTGAGCTTCTCCGCGCGCATCGGCAAGTTGCGATTTGTACTGATTAAGAGCAACTTCAGCTTCACGTTGCGCTTTTTCCGCGCGCTCCATGCCGCCTTGAATTGCTTCGGTACGTTCTGCAAATGCCTTTTCGAACTTTGGAACTACTGCACGGCGCAACACCATGTAGAGAAGAGAGAAGGCGATAAAGCCAACAATGATCTCAGCGGTGTGCGGAATCAGCGGATTTAGTTCTTCCGCTGCTAGTTCGATTGAACTCATACTCGATCTCACTTCCTAATCTAAATTCTTAGATTTTCAAAACTATTAGAGGACGAATGCGAGAACTAGACCGAAGAGCGCCAAAGCTTCTGCGAGTGCGAAGCCAAGGAATGCAATCGGCTGTAGGACGTTTCTAGCTTCTGGTTGACGAGCAACGCCATTGATATAAGCGGCGAAGATCATGCCGGTTGCAATACCCGGGCCAATCGCTGCGAGGCCAAAACCGACCAGGTTGAGTGTGCCTTCCATGTTTCTTACCTTTCTTTTTACTCCCGCATCCCGTTTGAGATGGGAATTCTTTTTTTACCTATTAATGCTCATCTGCCAGCGCTCCAGCAATGTAAAGCGCAGTTAGAAGAGTGAAGATATATGCCTGCAGGCATTGGACCATAAACTCGAAGAATGTAAGGACAATGCCGATTGCAAAAGAGAACGGACTAACTAGCTTTAAGCCGATTACGCCTTGAAGCAAGTGCTCGCCGCCAAGAATAAACACCAGCAATAACAAGTGACCGGCGAACATATTTGCAAAGAGACGCAGACTTAGCGTCATTGGTCTAACTAGAAAGTAAGTAGCTAATTCGAGCGGAGTAATCAAGATGTAAGCAGGCTTTGGAACACCTGGAATAAACATGATTCCCTTCAAATAACTAAAGAGTCCATGTTTACGTATTCCGATGTAATGGAAAATAAAGAATGTGAATGCAGCAAGAACATATGGGAAAGAGACGCGAGACATCGTCGGGAATTGAATAAATGGAACGATGCCAAAGATGTTATTGACCAAAATAAAGGTAAATAAGGTGAATAGATATGGAACAAAACGCATGAACTCATGGCCGATTACATCTCGTCCAAGATCATTGCGGACAAATGAATAAATACTCTCTCCAGCAAATTGGAGTTTTGATGGAACTAGCGCTGCTCGGCGAGCAGCCAAATAGAAAAATACGGAAATTAATATGACAGAGAAGAAGGCTAGAAGAATTGGTTTAGTTGCAAATTCATTACCTTCAATAAATGGAGGGAGGTTGAAGTCGCCAGCGTCAGGAGGATTAAAGCCCTCGTCGGCGGCGAACTGTGCAGCAGCTAGAACCTGCAAAACAACTCCTGTTAGGACCGTCGGATTTAGCGGGGAATTCGGCGCAACCCTATTGGTTCGGGGCTAAAGGTGAGAAATCGAAAACTGTGAATTGGGTCTTCAGTTACGCCCGAAGCGAAGCCAGATTAGGTATAGAGAGGAGCCCATTCCAAGGAGCAGCCCCCCAAGAAGGAAATAGCCGGTGTTGAGCCACTGGTCGAGGCCATATCCGATTCCTCCCCAGATCAGCAGGCCGGAAAGTAGATAGCCAAAAATCGTCCAGAATGCATTCTCATCATTTCTTGGGTTCTGTGGCTCTGACATCTTCTCGCTCTCTTATCTCTATTTCTTCTCTGCCGGGGATAACTCTAACCGCAACTTGAAAAATGAACGAACCTCACCAAATAACCAGGCAAAGGTGATCGCTAGCGCGCTAATTCCAAAAGAAGTTCTATCAACGCTCTCTGGCTCAGATAAGCGTGTGACTGCTAATAGAAACATAGCCATAAGAATCAATTTCGTAAAATATGAGAACATAGCAAGAGCCATAGTGGTAATTGGATTTGCATTGCTCGTCATTCGTCCTACAAAAAGTGAGACTGAGAAGAAAATCAGAACAGTAATGGAGGCGAGAGCGGCTCCGACAAATCCTGGAGTACCTACAAAGTAGGTCGACACAATTAATGAAAATAGAGTTACAGCAAGGGCGGGAAACATAGCGCCTTTCCACATTGCGCGATTTGAACTCTTAATCTCCAACTTGTACCACCTTCGACTTTCGTTGAGTGATTAAGAAAGCTGCGAAGAAAAGTATTGGGCCGGTAGAAAATGCTAACCAGACAGGCAAGAATGCAGAAAGCATTGCAGGCACTGCAAGCATGGCGGTAGCAAAATAAAGAATGACAGTTGTTCGTAATTGTGAATTGCCAAGTTTCATCAATTTGTGATGTAGGTGTTCATTATCAGGAGCAAATGGCGATTTGCCCTGTCTAATTCGACGCAAGATCGCTAATCCAAAATCCAATAACGGTACTGCTAGAACTGCAAACGGCAACAAGAGAGGTAAGGCTGCCGGGCCAATATTTTCTGCGAAAACTGCATTTGCATCTATCTGTCCCATCAAAGTAATTGCAGATGCAGCAAGCATTAGCCCTAAGAACATTGAGCCAGAATCACCCATAAATATCCGAGCCGGATAGAGATTATGGGGCAAGAATCCGATACAAACTCCAATAACAAGCGCTGTTGCAAGTGAAGGTGCGCCAGCGCGGCTAAAGCCATTCTCGATCGCCAATAAATATGCAAAACCAAAGAAAGAAGCTGCAGATATTGCGACTATCCCAGTTGCAAGGCCATCTAGACCATCAACAAAATTAACAGCATTAATTATTACGATCACAATCAAGACTGTAAGGAATTGTCCAATATTGCTAGGAAGGACGATGATGCCATTAATCGGAAGCCAAAGTAATTGGATTCCAAAAATCAAGAGTATGCCAGCGGCTAAGCCTTGGCCGGCAAGTTTTGTGATTGCATCAAGTTCAAAGCGGTCATCAAGCATTCCGATTAATAAGACAAAAGTTCCAGCAAGGAAGATTCCTAAAAGTTCCTGGCCATAAGCTTTACCAACTAAATTCAAATTCTGAACTGCAAGCAAAGTCGCTCCAGTGGCGATCCACATCGCAACTCCACCCCAGCGGGCTGTAGTTTCTGTATGAATATCTCGATCGCGCACTTTTGCAACAGCATTAACTCTTAATGCCAGTTCACGTACTAAAGGTGTCAGCATGTATGTCAATGCTGCAGCAATTAATAATGTAAGTGAGTATTCGCGCATTAACTTGGGTAGACCGGGAACTTGGCAGTTAGCGCATTTACTTCACTTCGAATTGCAGCAGCTTTGCTATCGTCTTCACCATCTCTAATAGCGCGTGCAATCAAAGATGCAATCAATGGCATCTCGCTTAATCCCATTCCTTGAGTTGTGACAGCAGGTGTGCCTACTCTGATACCACTAGTTACAGCTGGCGTCTCTGGGTCATATGGAATTGCATTCTTATTTAGTGTGATTCCAGATTTTCCACATCTTTCATCTGCCACTTTTCCATTAATGCCAGTGCTTCTAATATCGATTAGCGCAAGGTGTGTATCGGTCCCGCCAGATACGGCGCGCATTCCTTCATTTTCTAGTGATTTTGCAAGCTCTTTTGCATTAGAAATAACCTGCTTTGCATAATCTTGATATGAAGGCTGTAAACATTCTTTCAACGCAACAGCTTTGCCAGCTACCGCGCTCATGATTGGTCCACCTTGCATTCCTGGGAAAACCGCTTTATCAATTGCAGCGGCATGTTCTGCCTTCGAGAGAATCATTCCGCCTCTCGGTCCACGCAATACTTTATGAGTCGTAAATGAAACTACATCTGCAAATGGAACCGGTGATGGGATTGCTTTTCCTGCTACTAGTCCGATGAAGTGCGCAGCATCGACCCACATGATTGCGCCAACTTCATCACAAATTTCTCTAATCTTTTTGAAATCTATTAACCGTGGATATGCAGTTGCGCCCGAGCAGATCATCCGTGGCTTAACTCGTTTTGCAGTTTCTCGTAATTCATCATAATCAATTAATTCATCGTCTTTTCTTACGCCATAGGACTCAACGTTGAACCATTTACCTGAGAAATTCACCTTTGAACCATGTGTTAAATGTCCACCGTGAGGCAAGGACATCGCGAGCACGGTATCCCCCGGTTTTGTAAATGCCAGATAGATCGCGACATTGGCACTTGCGCCAGAATGCGGTTGTAGATTTGCATGTTCTGCGCCAAATAATTCTTTTGCTCTTGCTATACCAATTACTTCCGCTTTATCTACTTCTTCGCATCCTCCGTAATATCGTTTACCTGGATAACCTTCCGCGTATTTATTTGAAAGCGTAGAACCAAGAGCGGCCAGAACTGCAGGTGAAGTTAAATTTTCGCTTGCAATTAACTGCAAATTCTTACGTTGTCGATCAAGTTCAGATAAGAGAACAGCAGCAATCTCTGGATCTTGAGCTTTAAGCTGATCAAAATCAGCGCCGAAAAATTCTGACATGCTGGAATCCTACGCCCGGATATTCAAAATTAGGCAGGTACCGCGATATTTGGCGTAACTGTTCGAAGTTCTGAGAGGGAGATTGCGCCCTGTCGAACCAGCGTTATGCCATCGGATTTAACTGAAATCACAGTGCTTGCATTCCCTTCAGGCAACTCCCCGGCATGAAATGCAAATGCATAATCACTATCTAGCGCTGGAAAAATTATTCCTTTTCGATTTGGCGGAGTTCCGGTTCTACTTGCCGAAGCAATTGCAAGTGGCCCTGCGACAAGTGCAACCTCACGAATAAAATTTGCTGCAGGTACGCGAATCGCAATTTCTGATAACGATCTAGCATCACCAAGATCCCAAACTAACCCTTCTGCTGGCGCAATTCTTAGCGTTAATAGTCCGGGCCAAAACTTTTCGCAAATACTTCTCGTAGTTGTACCAAACTCTCTAGTTATACCTGTCGCGGTCTTCAAATCTCCAACCAAGACTTGTGCCGCAACTCCTCGATCATCACCTCTAATTGCATGCATCTTCTTAACTGCACCGTGATTAAATGCATCAGCTACGAAAACATAAGCGTGCTCGAGTGGTGCAATAATCAGCTTTCCCTCCTGTAGCGCCGTTATTGCTAATTCAGAGAGTTTATTTTGATTATCAGCGTTTAAATCTAGTTGTTCAGCCATCATTTCTCCTGGCAGAGATCCATCGTGGGCGATGATTTAAATCTTGAAATTGAAGAATCTCATGAAAGTCTGAAGCTAATGCCCTCGCTAGATCATCAGATTGAGAGTCATCATGTTCCAAAAGTAAGAGCCCATCTGGTTTAAGTAATCGCTTTGCCGCTTCAATAAAAATTAATGGGAGTTCGATACCACTGGAACCGCCAAAAAGTGCTGATCTCGGTTCATGCTCAAGTTCTTTAGGTAAAGATGAAATAGTCTCTGAAATATAAGGTGGGTTGGCAACAACTAAATCAGATTTAACTCCTTGCAGCGCATCGGCGACGGAATCCTTGACAACACGAACATCAACTTCATGTTTTGCAATATTTCGCGTAAGCCAATTTAGAGCTTCTTCCTCTTTCTCAACGGCAATCACATTTACTAACAGGCCGCGTTCACGCGCCTCTTTTGCGATGGAAATTGCAATCGCACCACTTCCTGCACCGAGGTCAATAATTGAGGTTTGCTGCTTATTCCATTCTTTACTTGATTGAATTCGCTCGATTTCAACTAAAGCTGCATCAACCAATAATTCAGTTTCGGGTCTTGGAATTAATACTCCTGGACCAACCTCGAAAACTAGATATCTAAATGGCGCCTCACCTGTTAAATATTGCAGTGGAATTCCGCCAAGTCGTTGCGAAAGTAAATCTGAGAAATGAGTTTCTTGCTCTTGGGTAAATTGAAACTCTCGTGAATGTAATTCCATTCGCGATACTCCGAGAACATGAGCTGCAATCAATTCAGCATCAACTTTGGAAATCTTTGCGCTCTCCAGTTCACTCTTTGCAGAACGAAGCAATTCTTTCAACATGTTAAGCCTCTGCGGCAGCAAGCTTCTCTGACTTATCGGCTTCAAGTAGCGCGTTAACAACATCGTCTAATTCACCGTTGAGGACCGCATCTAGATTATTGGATTTGTAGTTAACCCGGTGGTCAGTCAACCTATTCTCTGGGAAGTTATAGGTACGGATACGCTCAGAGCGGTCTACAGTACGAACTTGGCTCTTGCGAGTCGCTGCAGCTTCTGCATCTGCAGCTTCTTGAGCAGCAGCTAAGAGCCGCGCTCTAAGAATACGTAGCGCCGATTCTTTATTCTGAAGTTGGCTCTTTTCATTCTGGCAGGAAACGACGATTCCGGTTGGTAAGTGGGTAATTCTTACCGCTGAATCAGTTGTGTTAACGCTCTGCCCGCCAGGACCTGAAGATCTGTAAACATCAATTCGAAGTTCATTCATATTTATTTGAACATCGATTTCCTCTGCTTCCGGAAGTACCAAGACTCCAGCTGCAGATGTATGAATTCGACCTTGGGATTCAGTCTCCGGAACTCGTTGTACGCGATGTACACCGCCCTCAAACTTTAACTTTGCAAAAGGCGCTGTTCCGGGTTGTGCTCCGCTACGCGATTTAACTGCAACAGAGACATCTTTATATCCACCCAAATCACTTTCAGTTGTATCGATTATCTCGGTCTTCCAACCTTGTCGTTCGGCATAACGTAAATACATACGTAACAAATCACCGGCAAAGAGAGCTGACTCATCGCCACCTGCGCCAGCCTTAATTTCAAGAATCACATCGCGATCGTCATTTGGATCGCGAGGCAATAACAACTCTTCAAGTAACGCCCCAGATTTTTCAAGCGCTATTCGAAGTTCTGGAACTTCTGCTGCAAAATCGGCATCTGTTGTAGCAAGTTCTTCTGCTGCTTTTAAATCATCGGCCGCTTTAAGGTAATCGCGGTAGCCAGCAATTATTGGACCTAGTTGGGCATAACGTTTACCTAATTGGCGAGCTTTGCCTTGATCGGAGTGGATTGCAGGATCCGCCATCTGCGCTTCTAACGATTCGTACTCTTTTAGAATTTCAGGCATTGTCGCAAATCGATTCTCAACTCCTGACATCTTCACTCCTTTCTACTATCTAATCTTTCAATCTAAATCTTGGGGGTAAAAGAAAAGAAGACCGCGTCCTCGATTTCTCGAGTGGGATGCGGTCTTCTTTTTAAAAAGCTACTTTTTGGTTGTCGCCTTATTTAAGCGCTCTTGGAACTTCGCTACTCGGCCACCTGTATCAAGAATGCGCTGCTTACCGGTATAGAACGGGTGACAGACTGAGCAAACTTCAACGAATAGTGAACCAGAATCTATTGTCGAGCGAGTCTGAAATGTCTCGCCACAACCACAAGTGACTGTTGTTGTCACATAATTTGGGTGAATCTCGTTCTTCATGTCTTCTCCTTTCGCTGGGTCCGAAACTCGGTGAACCAGCGGAGCGGTAGGTTATCTAACCTTTAGTTAAAGGGCTAATTTCCGTTCTGATCTGGGCCAACTGTGGTCTTTTGCACCTGCATCAAGAATTCGACGTTGGACTTGGTGCCCTTCATCTTTTCGAGCAAGAGTTCTAGGGCTTGCTGTGAATCAAGCGCATGCAAAACTCTTCGCAATTTCCAGACAATATTTAATTCCTCCGGACCCATGAGAATCTCTTCTTTACGAGTTCCTGAAGCATCAACATCAACCGCAGGGAATATTCGCTTATCAGCAAACTTGCGATCGAGTTTTAATTCCATATTTCCAGTTCCCTTGAACTCTTCGAAGATAACTTCATCCATCTTCGACCCAGTTTCAACCAAGGCTGTTGCAAGAATAGTTAGCGATCCGCCCTCTTCAATATTTCTTGCCGCACCAAAGAATTTCTTAGGAGGATAAAGAGCTGCTGAATCAACACCACCGGAAAGAATTCGACCAGATGCCGGTGCTGCGATGTTATATGCACGACCAAGACGAGTAATCGAATCGAGAAGAACTACTACATCATGACCGAGCTCAACTAGGCGCTTTGCTCTTTCAATTGCAAGTTCTGCAACCGTGGTGTGATCATCTGCTGGACGATCAAAGGTAGAAGCAATGACTTCACCCTTAACCGAGCGTTGCATATCAGTAACTTCTTCTGGGCGTTCATCAACAAGAACAACCATTAAATGACATTCTGGATTATTTGTTGTAATCGCATTAGCAATTGATTGTAGAACCATGGTCTTACCAGCTTTAGGTGGAGAGACAATCAAGCCACGTTGTCCTTTACCAATTGGTGAAATCAAATCAATAACGCGTGTAGTTAAAACATTTGGTTCAGTTTCAAGACGGAGACGCTCTTGCGGATAAAGTGGAACTAACTTGGAGAATTCAACTCTATCTTTCGCTGTCTCTGGATCCATTCCATTGACCGTATCTACGCGAACTAACGCATTAAATTTCTCGCGCCGTTCACCTTCACGAGGTTCGCGCACCTGTCCAGTTACAACATCACCTTTGCGAAGACCATATCGTCGAACTTGGCTTAGTGATACGTAGACATCATTAGGCCCTGGTAGATAGCCACCAGTTCTAATAAATGCATAGTTTTCCAAAATATCTAGTAAGCCACCTACTGGCAGCAGTACATCATCTTCTGAAATGACAACTTCGCGATCGCGATCTCTGCCACGATCTCTGTGGCGATCACGACCACGGTGACGATCACGCCGCCAATCTCGATCTTCGCCATCTTCACGATTTCTATTCTCATTATTTCTAGAATCTTGTCCGCGAGTTTCATTTTCACGGTTGTTATCGGAACCATCTTGAGCGCTATCGCCCATATCGCCATCCTCATCTTTTTCATCTGAATTCTTGCGTCGCTGCATTCTTGCGGCACGACGAGCTTCGCGCTCTGCGCGAGCTGCTTCTCTATTTGCGGCTTGTAGATCGGAGATAGCTTGAACTAAATCAGGTTTCTTTAGTTCGCTTACTCCTTCGATTCCTAGATTTACTGCAATCTTTCTTAACTCCGGAAGTAGCAATGCTGATAGCTCGCCTGATTCTCTCCGGGCACGTGTATTTGTTTCTGCCATCTAACTTTCTTCTCTCTTGATTTTCTTGATTTGATTTTGGTTTTAAAGATTTCTAATTGGCTATCGGTGGGAACCGAAAAGTTTTGGATTAGAGACTCGGCTCGAATACCGCCGGACTAGGAAAATGTATCAGCCTCTCGCGGGGAGGCAAAATCAATATTTCGGGATGGCTTTTAAGCGTTAGAAACGGTCGCGCCGGTTGGCGAGAGTTCTAGATCCATGGGGGCAAATGCAGAACCTGCACTCTTAATAATGTCATCGTGCTCAGCTGCCGTGCTGTTATGAAGTACGAGCACAGTTGGTCCAGCGCCAGAAATCATCGCCGCAACTCCTGCTGATCTCAATTTATTCACCAATTCAATTGACTTCGGCATTCCTTCCTTGCGGAAATTCTGATGTAGGTGATCCTCTGTTGCAGCAAATAGAAGGTCTGGGCGTTGCGATAACGCATGGACCAATAGCGCAGCTCTGCCGGTATTTATGACGGCATCCTTATGAGGAATCGTTTCTGGCAACATCTTTCGTGCTTTACCCGTTGAAAGTTGCGTGCTTGGCACTAAAAGAAGTGCACGAATTGATTGATCTACTGAGAATCTGGCGGCACAACCTGTAGGAACTCCGACTCTATTCTCCATCCAAGAAATTGTTGCGCCGCCAAGAGCAGCAGCTGCGACATTGTCAGGATGTCCCTCAATATCGGTCGCGAGCGCAACTAGATCATCATCGCTCATCAATGAATTTCCCGAGAGAACTAAAGATCTAGCTAGGTTTAATCCACCAACAATTGCTGCCGCTGAAGAACCAAGACCTTTGCCATGTGGAATTTGATTTAACGCACGCAGCGCAATTCCTCTTGGCTTTCCTCCCATAAATTCAAAACCGCGCATCATTGATTTAATTACTAAGTGTTTGCCATCGCGTTTTGCATCTTCTGCACCTTCGCCGGTTACATCGACATCAAATACTTCTTCATCCAATATTTGTGCCACATATATATCTCGTAATTCCAACGCCAGCGCCATTGCATCAAAACCTGGGCCGAGATTTGCCGATGATGCCGGCACTGATACCTGCATCGGCGTTGCTTTATAAGTTAATCGATCTTTAAATCCGCGGGCCATAATTAAGCCAATCCAATCACTTCTGCAGTACGTTTTACATCAACTGGAACAATAGTTGGTGCTGGCGCTCCATCGAGCACCCATTGCACATCCTTTAATCCATTTCCAGTAACGGTCACGACAATCTGCTTATCTTTAGGTAGCTTTCCAGCCTTTTGATACTTGATTAAACCAGCAATTCCAGCAGCGCTTGACGGTTCAACAAATACGCCTTCTTCTGCTGCAAGTTTTCGATATGCGCTCAAGATTTCATCATCTGTAACAGCGTCGATTAATCCCTTAGATTGATCACGAGCGGCAACAGCTTGTTGCCAAGATGCCGGATTTCCAATTCGTATTGCAGTCGCAATCGTCTCCGGATTCTTTACTACCTGCCCGCTAACAATTGGTGCAGCGCCCGCTGCTTGGAAACCCCACATTGCAGGTTTTGATTTACTAATCCGATCCTCTTTATATTCAACATAACCCTTCCAGTAAGCCGTAATGTTTCCGGCATTGCCAACTGGCAAGACATGAATATCTGGTGCTTTGCCAAGCGCATCTACAATTTCAAATGACGCTGTCTTCTGACCTTCAATACGAAATGGATTCACTGAGTTAACTAGGGAGACTGGATAATTCTCTGAAAGCTCGCGCGCCAGTGTTAAACAATCATCAAAATTTCCATCAACTTGTATCAACTTTGAACCATGGGCAATAGCTTGTGCCAATTTACCCATCGCAATCTTTCCTTGCGGAACAAGAACCACCGGAGTCATTCCAGCTTTGACGGCGTAGGCAGCAGCGCTAGCGCTGGTATTTCCAGTAGAAGCACAGATTACGGCCTTTGCGCCATCTTCTGCTGCTTTGGAAATGGCTACGGTCATTCCTCTATCTTTAAAAGAGCCAGTTGGGTTATTTCCCTCAACCTTTAACCAAATTTCATTATTGAGCTCTTTAGATAATTTCTCTGCAAAAACAAGTGGTGTTCCGCCTTCTTTTAAAGTGATAACCGGAGTTTTCTTACTTACGGGAAGGCGCCCTCGATACTCCTCTATTACTCCGCGCCATTGATGTGCACTCTTTCCTCTAAATAGCTTCACTCCTGTCCGCCTTCAACACGGAGCACGCTCTCAACGCTCTTTACAACATCACTCTTTGCTAAAGCTGTAACTGTTGCAGCAAGTGCGCTTTCTTTTGCTTTGTGAGTCATAAGAATTAGCTCAGCACTTGCGCCCTGTCCAGATTGACGAACAGTCTCGATCGAAACATTGTTTGCGGCAAAAATCTGTGCAACCGTAGCGAGGACACCTGGTTTATCGGCTACATCCATCCGAATTAGGTATCTAGTCAAGACATTTCCGCGATCGGCTAATCGAAGTTCTACGTAATCGCTCTCACCATGACCTTCACCACCACGCGTTTTATTTCGCGCAATTGCAATCAAATCACCAAGGACAGCGCTAGCAGTTGGGGCGCCACCAGCTCCACGGCCGTAGAACATTAATTCACCTGCAGATTCGGCTTCCACGAAAATTGCATTGAATGCGCCGCGTACTGAGGCAAGCGGATGTTGTCTTGATATTAAAGTTGGATGAACTCTGACGGTTATCTCTTCAATATTGCTATTTGTATTTACTTCGGCAATTGCAAGCAATTTGATTACATGATTAATGTCGTGGGCAACAGCAACATCTCTTGCGGAAATCTTTGTAATTCCTTCACAAGATACATCTTTAATGCTTACTCGAGTATGAAACGCCAATCCAGCCAAGATTGCTGCTTTGGCTGCTGCATCATGTCCCTCAACATCTGCGGTCGGGTCAGCTTCGGCGAAGCCGAGTGCTTGAGCCTCTTTTAGCGCGGATACGAAATCGCTACCGGATTCATCCATCTTGGTAAGGATGTAATTGGTTGTTCCATTAACAATTCCCATGACGCGATGAACATGGTCTCCGACAATGGATTCTCTAAGAGGTCGCAGAATTGGAATTGCTCCACCTACTGCTGCTTCGTAATACAAGTCAACGCCATTCTTATCGGCAGCTTCAAAGAGTTCGGCGCCATGATGTGCAAGCAGAGCTTTATTTGCAGTAATCACTGATTTGCCATTTTGAATCGCTGTCAATAGAAGTTGTCTTGCTGGATCAAGTCCACCCATGACTTCAATAATGATGTCAATATCAGGATCATTAACTAGTGAATTTGCATCGCTAGTCAAGATATTTTTATCAATACCTTCTCGCTTGGCATTCACATCTCTTACTGCAATTTTCTTTATTTTCAGTT
>JACCEE010916619.1_pt1 | contig 13412 bp, 9 predicted proteins | sample 7449931 | NCBI WGS metagenome assembly JACCEE01 (sample SAMN15323457, study PRJNA562643) | freshwater metagenome | isolation source: river surface water | place: USA:Blue River Watershed | collected 2017-08-19 | reverse complement strand
GCTTAGTTCTTTTATCATGAGCACATGAATCCATCTATGGATTGATTTTAGGCCCATGTAAGTAAGAGCATTTTTAATAGAATATATTAAATCTTCTCCAACATGCATACTAGATACTTTTACTAATCTATATGCTAGATTAACATCAAGTTCAATTATTTCAGCGAGTTTTTGGTAAGATGGTTCAAGTTGATTTAATTCTGCAATTAATCTTGTATACTGATATTTTGTTGATGAAACATCAGAGGATTTTTCGACAATATACGGTTTGCTGAAAAAATATCCTTGAAAAAGCTGAAATCCCATTTCTTTTGCTTGATTAAAATTTTCTATATTTTCTATTTTTTCGGCAAGTAGAATTTTTTTCTGTGCTATAGCTTTTTTAACATCTTTATATATAGTATCCAAAGGAGTTGCTAAAATATCAAACTTTATTATATCGGTTAGAGGCACTAGAGGATACGTATTGTAAAAACTTACAAAATCATCAAGTGCAATTTGATATCCTCTTTGTTTTAAATATTTTATTCTTTGGATTAGTTTATCATTCATGGTTACGTTTTCGAGCACTTCAATTACAAGGTCACTAGGTCCTATCAACTCTAAAGAATCAGAATGAATAAAATCCGAATCAAAATTTATAAAAGAAATTTTATTGTCAGAAATTTTGTTTAAACCTATTTCATATAGTCCATTTAAAACAGCAGCAGAAGACTGAACGGAAGAAACTCCGTCGTATTGTGTTGAATTTATACTTTTTCGATATAATAATTCATAACCATAAACCTTTAGTTCACGATCAAAAATGGCTTGTCGGGCTATATACATTTTTATTACCTCAACTTAAAATTATGTAAATAATATTATTTAATGAACTGTATAATTAATTATATCATTTTAAGTTTTAAATTGTCAATGTATTTACAAAGTATTGTTGAATTTTGTGTAAATTAAACAATAAAATAAAAATATTTTATTTGTGTATTAGTTTGAAAAAATTGCAGGGTTTCAAATTTGCGGAGTTGACTCGGTTTTCTGTTGTACTAGACCTTTGGGATATATTTTTTAGTCTTACAAATAGGTTTATTAGTGACGATGTTATTATTATTTTATATTAATTTTAAAAAACTATTGAAAAATTTTATGAAATTTGGCATAATAATAAGGTTAGATAAAAATTATAGAAAAGTAGGTGTACATTTATGGATAACGTAATTATTCTTGCAGGTGGTCAAGGAAAAAGAATGAAAGCTGAAATACCTAAGCCAATGTTTGAAGTTTTAGAAGTTCCTATGTTAGAATGGGTTATAAAAGCATGTGAAAAATCGGAACTATCAAATATATGTGTAGTTAAAGGATATATGGCAGATGTTATAGATACATATTTAAACGGAAGATACGAAACGGTTTTGCAAGAAGAAAGATTGGGAACAGGACATGCAGTAATGCAAGCTATATCATTTATGGAAAAAAATATAGATGGTAATACTTTGGTTTTATGTGGTGATGCACCATTTATTGATTCGGAAACAATAATTAAATCAAGAGAAATGCATGTATCTGAAAATAACTCTGTTACAGTTATAACAGCAGAACTTGATGAGCCCAAAGGCTATGGCAGAATTGTTAGAAATGAAAATGGCATAGAATGTATAGTAGAGGAAAAGGATGCTACTTGCGAGCAAAAGAAAATAAAAGAAATAAATTCCGGAACATATTGGTTCAAAACTGCGGATTTGATAGAGTCATTAAATTCGATTACAAGAAATAATTCTCAAGGGGAATATTATTTAACAGATACTGTATTTATTGCACTAGAAAAGGGTTATAGAGCAAATGCTTACATATCTCAAAATGCAAATGTTGTAAAAGGTGCGAATGATAGAAAAGGTTTGTTAGAGTTAAACACAATAGCTAGAATGAACGTTATAGAAAATCATATGGAAAATGGTGTCGAATTTACTTGTTTGGATGGTATTGAAATTGGAACAGATGTTATAATAGGAAATGGAACAAAAATTTTATCTGGAACAAAAATAAAGGGTAAAACAAAAATAGGAAGCAATTGTGTTATAGGCCCAAACTGCTTAATAGTTGATTCTGAAATAGACAATAGTGTGAATTTAAACTATGTTCAAGTGTATCAATCAAAAATAGAGGATGAAGTGAAAATAGGTCCTTTTGTTCATATAAGACCAAATAGTTACATAAAAAAAGGTGCCAAAATAGGTGATTTTGTTGAAATAAAAAATTCAACTATCGGTGAAAAAACAGCAGTTGCACACTTGACATATATAGGTGATAGCGACGTTGGCTCTGGTGTAAATTTTGGTTGTGGAGTAGTTACAGTTAATTATGATGGAGCAAAGAAAAATAGATGTATAATTAAAAATGGTGCGTTTATTGGATGTAATACAAACCTAATAGCACCAGTTACCATAGGCGAAAAAGCATATACAGCTGCTGGAAGTACTGTTAATAAAGATGTTGCAGATTATGCCTTAGCTATAGAACGTAATAGTTTAGTGATAAAAGAAAACTTTGCAAAAAGAAAATTAGGTTTATCAGAAAAATAGGTTGCTATTTAGTCATTAAAGGTAAAGTTTACGATTTTGTACGAGTTTCGACTATGCGGAGTCGACAGGGCTTTCCGGTCGCCCTGGACCTTCGGGAAAACATCTTTGCATTATACATATAGCTAAATAGTAAAATGTTATTGTTATATACTAAACCCCCTTTTTCTTATTAAGAAAAAGGGGGGAAATAGTGCTTGAAAAAGGAGAAATAAATGAGTATTTTCGATTTGTTTGATAAAATATCTACAAAAGAAACTATGGGACAAGCAGAGTTTCTTATAGTTGGATTAGGAAATCCTGGTTTGCAGTATGAAAATACAAGACATAATATTGGGTTTATGGCTATAGATACTTTAGCTAAAAAAAATAATATAGATGTAAAAAAAGTGAAATTTAAATCTCTATATGGAGAAGGGAATATAGAAGGAAAAAAATGCGTTTTGCTTAAACCATCTACTTATATGAATAATAGTGGTGAAGCTGTTGTAGAGGCAATGAATTTTTATAAAATAAAAATGGAAAATGTTATAATAATTTATGATGATATTTCTCTAGAACCTTCAAAATTACGAATTAGAAGAAAAGGTAGTGCTGGCGGGCACAATGGAATAAAAAGTATTATTTATCTAACTGGTAGGGATGATTTCCCAAGAATAAAAGTAGGTGTAGGCAATAAGCCACATCCAAATTATAGTTTGGCAGATTGGGTTTTGTCAAATTTTAAGCCTGAAGAAATACCATTGATAAAAAATGTTTGTGAAGATGTTTGTTTATGTATTGAATTTTTCGTAAAAGATGCGATAAATGAAGCAATGAATAAATTTAATTCTTAACATTAAGTCTTAAATTTTAATACTATAAAATTGAAAGGAGAAAAAATGAAAATATTTAAGCAAGTTTTTGAAAATTTGTATGGATTTAAAGAAATTAAACAGTGTATAAATTCCAAATTAACACCGGTTTCTGTTAGCGGTCTTTCTCAAATTCATAAAGCACAATTAATGTTAGCATTGTCTAATGATGAAACTATGTTGCTTATAGTAGATGAAGACGGTCATGCTAGACGTATTTGTGATGATATAAATGAACTTGCTGGCGAAAATATAGCGTTTCCATTTCCGTCAAGAGAATATATTATCACTGAAATGGAAGTTATATCAAGAGAATATGAATATTTGAGGTTATCTACATTATCTAAGATAATAAACAACGAATGTAAAGTTGTAGTAGCGAGTATAGAGGCTGTCATGCAATTTACAATTCCGCCAGAATTTTTAAAACTTAAAATAAAAACTTTAGAAAAAGGTTCCGAAGTAGATGTTGAAGATTTGAAGAAATCTCTAGTGGAATTTGGATACTCTAGAAGTGATAAAGTAGATGGTCCATCACAGTTTTCTATTAGGGGTTCAATAATTGATATATTTCCAATTCAAAGTAATTTCCCTGTTCGTATAGAACTTTGGGGAGATGAGATAGATAGTATTTCATATTTTGATATTGAAACTCAAAGAAGAAATAACTATATTAATGAAATAAGTATTACACCAGCAAAAGAAATTCTTTACAATGCAGAAAATTTAAAAGTTGAAATAGAGAAGTTAAGCAAATCAATAAGGTCTAAAAACAGTGTTTTAGTAAAAGAAAAATTTGAACATGATATTGAAAAAATCAATTCAAATATTTATATTGAAAATGTTGATAAATATATAAATTTGATTTATAAAGAACCATCTACTATTTTTGATTATATAAATGGAATTGTTGTTTTAAATGAGTATAGTGGCATTTTAGAAAGAAGTAAAGGTGTAATTGCACAATATAACGAGGATGTTAAGATTTTACTTGAAACAGGCGATTTATGTAGAAACTTATCTAAACATTATTTTGATTTAGACTATATAAATGATGTTATTTCAGATAAGATGTGCATATACTTAAGTTCTTTTATGCATGGATTAGAAAGAATTAATTTTAAAAAATTAATAAATATACAGGCTATGCAAAATGCTCCTTGGGGTGGAGAAATACGTCAGTTGATAGAAGACTTATCTGCACTTTCTTCAAAGGGATATAGAACTATTTTAATGGCTGGAACTGATAAAACTTTACCTATAATAATAAATGACTTAAGAGAAAGTGGAATCGACATATCTGCATACAATCCTTCTAAAGAAATTTTAGAAGGTCAAGTTGCGTTGATTTCAGGAAGTGTATCATCTGGTTATGAATATCCAGAAATAAAATCAGCACTAATAACACAAGCAAAAGCAATTAACTCCAAAAGAAAAATTAAAAAGAAGAAAAAAGGCGAAGAAATTCGCAGTTTATCTGATATTTCTCAAGGGGATTTAGTAGTGCATACTTTACATGGTATAGGAAAGTTTATGGGAATAAGAAAACTAGAACTAGAAGGTATTACTAAAGATTATATTACAATACAATATGCAGGAAAAGATGTTTTGTATGTTCCTGTAACTCAACTTGATATGGTTTCCAGATATATTGGTGCACGTGATGAATCTGGCGTAAAATTAAACAAACTATCATCTAACGATTGGCAAAAAACAAGAAATAATGTTAAGCGTGCTGTAAAAGATATGGCGTCAGAACTTATTGCTTTATATGCCAAAAGAGAGCAGACAAAAGGATTTAAGTTTTCTTCTGATGATGAAATGATGAGAGATTTTGAAGAAAGGTTTCCTTATATAGAAACAGATGATCAAATGCAAAGCATTGAAGAAATAAAAATAGACATGGAAAGATCTAGACCTATGGACAGACTTTTATGTGGTGATGTTGGATTTGGTAAAACAGAAGTTGCTTTTAGAGCAGCTTTCAAATGTATATCTGATAGTAAGCAATGTGCTATTTTAGCACCAACCACAGTTTTGGCATGGCAGCATTATCAAACAGCTTTAAAAAGATTTGAGCATTTTCCTGTGAAAATAGAACTGCTGTCACGGTTTAGAACAACAAAGCAAAAAAATGATATAGTAAAAGAATTGAAAAAGGGCAAAATAGATATAGTTATTGGTACACATAGACTAGTTCAGAAGGATGTTGAATTTAAAGATTTAGGACTGGCTATTATAGACGAGGAACAAAGATTTGGTGTAGCACATAAGGAAAAATTTAAAACAAATTTTGTTGGAGTGGATATGCTTACCTTATCCGCAACCCCAATACCTAGAACTTTAAATATGGCTATGAGCGGGATAAGGGATATGTCTGTACTTGAAGATCCACCTCAAGACAGATATCCTGTGCAAACGTATGTAATAGAATATAATTTAAATATTATAGCTCAAGCACTTTATAAAGAAGTGAAAAGAGGTGGACAGGCATATTATATACATAATAGAGTTGAAAGCATAGTTAGTTGTGCAAGTAAACTGCAAGAACTTATGCCAAATGTTAAAATAGCTTATGCACATGGTCAAATGACAGAAGAGGTTATGTCTGAAACGTGGAGAAAGCTTCTTGATCATGAAATAGATGTATTGGTTTCTACAACTATAATAGAAACAGGAATAGATGTGCCAAATGTAAATACCTTGATAATAGAAGATTCGGATAGATTTGGATTATCTCAACTTTATCAGTTAAGAGGGAGAGTAGGCCGATCAAACAGAAGGGCGTTTGCCTATTTTACTTTTAAAAAAGGTAAAATTTTAAATGAAATTGCAACAAAAAGACTGGAAGCTATAAAAGAATTCACGCAATTTGGAAGTGGATTTAGAATTGCTTTGAGAGATTTAGAAATTCGTGGTGCAGGAAGTATTTTAGGAGGAAAGCAACATGGGCACATGGATGCGGTAGGATATGATATGTATTTAAGATTGCTTTCTGAAGCAATTGCAGAAGAAAAGGGTGAAACACAGAAAAAAGCTGAAGACTGTGTTGTGGATATTCAAATAGAAGCACATATTCCTGAAAAGTATATAGAAAGTTTATCCCAAAGAATTGACATTTATAAAAAAATAGCTGTTATTATAAATGAAGAGGACAGTAGGGATTTGATAGATGAGTTGATAGACAGATATGGTGAACCACCAAAGGCTATATTAGGGCTTATTGAAATAGCTCTATTTAGAAATACAGCTTCTATATGTGGAATAACAGAGATTACTCAAAGAAATGGGAATTTGTTATTTTATATAAAAATGCCATCACTTAGTCAAGTGTCAAACTTATCTGATAAGTTTAAAGGGAGAGTTTTGTTTAACAATTTATCTAAACCTTATATAAGTGTAAGATTAAACGAAAAACAAAAACCTTTAGAACTTATTAAAGAAGTTCTGGAAATTATGAAGTTAGATAATAATATGGTTGTATAAATCAAGCTTAAAGTAAATCAAAGCATTTGTTGTTTTAAATTTAAGTTAATTTAATTGAAAAGTGATAAAAAAAATTATATTTTATTGTAACAATACTCAAAATAAGTAAATAATTCATACATAATTATAAAAAGTTGTTATAATCATTTAAAATACTTTTTTATTTTTGTTAAAAAAGTATATGGATTTTTTTATGTACTAATGATACAATTATATCATTATTAATTTATGTAAGTAAAAAATGAGAAACTATATTTAAAATTAAGGAGAATAATTATGAGAATTAAAAAGATTTTAGCATGTACCGCTATTATGGCAGTTGCAGCACAAGCAACTTTATTATCTGTCGGTGCTGAAGGTGGCACACAAACAACAGTAACAACAGTTGCTGAAACAACAGTGGCTTCGGTAACAACAGTTGCTGAAACAACAACTACTTCTGGAGGGCCAACACTTACTGAAGCAACAACAGTTACAACGACATCTACAGTTGCACCTACAAGTTTTGCAAAAACAAAAGATGTAAAAGCAGGTGTTTTGGAACTAGAAGTAGAAATACCAACATATGCCACTACGAATATGACTATTAACCCATATTATCAAGATGCAGCAGCATGGTCATGGAATGCGGCTGATCTTTATAAATCTTTTTCCGGTGAAAAGACAATAACGCTTACTTGGGACCTATCTGAAATAGCTACTGCTACAGATGAATCACCAGTTGGTAAAATAGGTTTTCAGCTTGGAGGTTGTCCTACGAAAGAAGAACCTTTTAATGTAAATGTTATAAAAGCTACTATTAAAGTTGGTGAAAAAGAATATTCTTTAATTGATTTAGTTGGTGCTAAACAAACATATGCATCTGATACAGGATGGGGAAATAATGCAAATGTAGAAATTCAAGCAGTAGCAGGTTTGTTTAACACTGTTTTATTGGGTGGAGAAACTACTACAGTAGCAACTACAACAACTACTTCAGCAACTACAACAGTAACAACAGCAGCTACAACAGCAGCTACAACTTCAACTACAAAAGCAGCAACTACAACTGCAAAAGCAGCAGCTACTTCCCCAAAAACAGGAGATAAAGGCATAGCAGTAGCAGTGGCATCAGTTTTAGCAGCAGCAGGAGTAGCTATTGCGTTTAAAAAGAAAAAATAACATAAACGAGAAATTAAGTTGATATTCAGCTTCAAAAGGTTAGGGTTACGGTTTTGCAAGAGTTTCGACTCTGCGGATTCGACCAGGCTTTCTGGTCGCCCTGGACCTTCGGTAAACCATTTCTGCCTTAAACATATGGCTGAATAGTAACGAAATAAAAAAAATGGAGGTAATGGCTATGAAATTTAAAAAAGTATTTGCGGCTATAGGTGCATTATGTTTATCAGCAACTTTACTAACCTCAGTTTTTGTAGGGGCAGTAAACTTTGATAAGGCAACTTATGCAGAAGATAATCCAACTTATGTTGAAATTATTAGTAAAAATGAAAATGAGCTTGTTTTTGGACCTACTGAAGACAACAAGGAATTTAAAGCTTTATTACATGCATCTGATTTGGTGGGCCAGGAAAATGTTTCTAAAATAAGAAATATAAAAATGACAATAACATATTCAAATACTGCAAAAGTCCCTACTTCTTATATTGGAGGTAGTGTTTGGACTGAACCAGGACAAAAAGAGTGGTCGTTGTCTATGATGGATGCTGAAACTGGTGAATACAAAGAAGCTTCTTATGATGTAGAGTTAAAGTTTTTATTAGATACAAAGTTGCTTACACCTCAACAGGAAGGTATAGTTATTCAGGACTGGTCATATAAATCAGCAAGTGAAGCTACTCAATTAGAAAATGCTAAAATGAAAACAAATGGTTTCCAGATTAAAGTTACAAACTTAAAGATTTATTCAGATGTTGCTGGAACTCAAGAAATGGAATTAATGCCATATGGATATCCAGAGGTAGCTCCTACAACAACGCCAGCAGCTACAGAAACAACAGTGGCAGCAACTACTACAACTGCTGCAGCAGCAGTTGCTACAACAACTACTGGTTCAGCAGCAGGTACAACCACAACAGCGGCTAAAAGTACAAATCCTACAACAGGAGAAAAAGGTATTGCTATTGCAATAGCTAGTCTAATGGCAGCAGCTGGAGTTGCAGTTATTTTTAAAAAAGATAGAAAATAAGCAAGATATACATTAAATCTGATACTAATTTTATATTGGTATCAGATTTTTTTAAAAAGGAGAGTAGTTTTATGAAAAGTAAATTTATAAGTTTAGTTACTGTTTTGGTTATTTTATTTGCAACATTTATCCCTGTTAGTGCGGATTTTGAAAATGTGGATGAAATAAAAAATGGAGTGTTAAAAATTTCAGTAATAATTGATGAGGAGATAAATACCAACAATTTAATAGTGGGAACTTTCTGTACAACCAAAGATGGGAAAATGTCGTTTTTAGATAAAACAAAGACAGTAGTTTTAGGCTCTAGAGAACAATATTTTGAATGGGATTTATCGCTTTTATCTGCAAAATCATCAAACATAGACGAAATAGGGTTACTTATGGGTATGTTTGCTTCAAGCGAACCTCTGGAATTTTATGTTAAGGAAGCTTCGATTGAAATAGATGGGATAAAGTATATGTTGCCTAATTTAATAGGCAAGCAAATATGTAATACTTTAAAGGTTGAAGATGAATATGCTAGAATTATGGCCTCTGAACTTGGTGATCAATTAAAAAGTGCAGTTGAAAAAGCGGGTATGTCAGAAGATATGATATTGTTTTTGTTTGGACAGAGACATATAATTTATTTGTCGGATAAATCAATTGACAATAAGCTAATTGCAAAAGAATCTAGCCAATATTATCTTGATTTATGTGATATAGATGAAAACGGCTTGACATCAATGCTTGATTTAGTTAAATTAAAAAAACAAATATTAGGCATAGAAAGTAGATATACAGTTAAATCAGACTTAAACAAAGATGGGAAAGTTGATACAAGTGATTTGTTAATTGTGGTTGATTATTTGGCTAATTCATAAAAAAATTATAATATTTAAAAATAGGCTACACTTATGTAGAGTCTATTTTTTTATGTTAAAATTATCTTGCATAAATTATGATATAATGGTATAATAATATTTGTGAAATTAAATTTATTCACATAAATACATGTTTTGAGGTTACTATTCAGCCGCAAAAGGTAAAGTTTAGGATTTTATAGGAGTTTCGGCTCTGCGAAATTTATTGGGTTTTCCGAGCACCCAATGTAGTCAACTTAAGCAAATCGCTAAGGCAATTTATGAGGCTCTGCCTCAAACTCCGCTTCTTTTTCTATCGCAAAAAGAAGCAAAAAAGCTCTTAAAGCATAAGGATTTCGCTTTCTGCGGAAAGCGACCAAGGGCGTTGCCCTTTGGAAACCTACGATTTTTTGAAAAAAATCGAGTAAAACTTTAACTTTTTTACTAAGTTGACGACATTGGGCGAACGGAAAGCTTGGTCGACTCCTACAAAACGTAAACCTTACCTTTAATGTCTGAATAGTAAAATTTTTTCAGCGTTTTTATAAAAAATTAAATCCATATCATTTTGTGATAGATTCATATTTTCAATCATGTTTTTTTCATTTATAGGATTATCCCATGGGCAGTCACTACCAAAAAGAATACGTTCGCTTCCATGATTTTTAATTATTCTTTTGGCTTGATTTATATTTATATAATTTGAAACTACTGAAATATCAAAAAATATATTACCTTTTTTACCAACTAAATATTTTTCTACTTCATCCCACATAGACATACCACCTAGATGACCTAAAATCATAGTCATTTCTGGAACTTTATTAAATGCCTTTAAAATTAATTCTGGTGGAGCATGAATTATATTTGGTGAAAATGGATCTAATCCAGCATGAAAAAGTACAGGCAAATCTAATTCAACACATTTTTTATATATTGGAATCATTTTATCTTCATCAATCATAAAATCCTGATAATCAGGATGAAGCTTTATTCCATGTAATCCGAGGTTTTTTATCCTTTTTAGTTCATCAAAAACATTTTCAGAATCAGGGTGTATGCTACCAAAAAAACAAAAAAAGTCATCTTGGTTTTCATAAGCCCAGTTGTTGATTACGGTTTGCTGAGATGGTTTTGTTGCTATAGGTAAAATAACAGCTTTATCTATTTTAAAATCTTTTAGTTTCTTTTTTGTATCCATTAAAGTTCCATTGGTTTCTGGCTTTGTTTGTGAGGTTTCAGAAAGTAATTTTACAGCTTTTTCAGCTATACTATCTGCAAATGCATGTACATGAAAATCAATTAACATAAAAATAAGACCTTTCTTAAAAAGTATATATATATTTTAACACAAAAAAACAAATAAAAAAAGTATATGAATGTATTTATTTTTTTGAAATTAAAACCGTTTAGTGTTACTATTTAGCTATATATATAGGGAAGAGTCAAAATTCATGTAAAATCGTAAACTTTACCTTTAGAGGTTGAATAGTAAACGTTTAGTCGATTTTATTTTAATATTTTTTATTTTTATTTTGATTTTTTGAAATAATGTGATATAATAATTATATGTGGCATTAGAAAAATATAAGTATAGAATTTATATGGAGGTTTTATTATCGAAATCAATATCGAAACTATAAAAACTGGTATTTTATTTATAGCTAAATTGTTTGTGTTATTTTTGTTTATATATATTGTACTGGTATCAACACCTAAAATAGCTAAAAAAGTTGATAATATGATAGCAAAGAACAAAAAACCCGAAAGGGTGGAGGATAAGAGACTCAATGAAGTTAAAGGTATTTATGATTTAAAAAAAGATGATGAAGAAACTAATGAAAATGATATTAATAATTAATATAAAGTGAGGTTTAAAAAATGGCAAAAGACAATAAAAAAATGGTTGAGTCAATAACTTCTATGGATGAAGATTTTGCGAAATGGTATACAGATATAGTAAAAAAAGCTGAACTTATAGAATATACAAGCGTAAAAGGATGTATGGTTATAAGACCATACGGGTATGCTATATGGGAAAATATACAGAAAACCCTTGATACAATGTTTAAGGAAACAGGACATGAAAATGTTTGTATGCCTATGTTTATACCAGAAAGTTTATTGCAAAAAGAAAAAGATCATGTTGAAGGTTTTGCACCTGAAGTTGCATGGGTTACACATGGTGGTTCTGAAAAATTAGAGGATAGACTATGTATTAGACCTACTTCTGAAACGTTGTTTTGTGAACACTATGCAAATATAATTCATTCATACAGAGATTTGCCTAAACTATATAACCAATGGGTTAGTGTTGTAAGATGGGAAAAAACAACTAGACCATTTTTAAGATCAAGAGAATTTTTATGGCAAGAAGGACATACTATTCATGCTACAGCTGAAGAGGCAATAGTAGAAACTGAAAAAATGTTAAATGTTTATGCGGATTTTTGTGAAAATTATCTTGCTATGCCTGTGATAAAAGGGAAAAAAACAGAAAGTGATAAATTTGCAGGAGCTGTTTCTACATATGCAATAGAAGCTTTGATGCATGATGGAAAAGCACTTCAAGCTGGTACTTCTCATTATTTTGGTGATGGATTTGCAAAGGCATTTGAGATACAATTTACAGATAAGGAAAACAAAAAGGTATATCCACATCAAACTTCATGGGGAGTTACAACAAGGCTTATAGGCGCTATTATAATGACACATGGTGATGATAACGGTTTGGTATTACCACCTAAAATTGCACCAATACAACTTGCTATTATTCCTATTGCACAACATAAAGAAGGAGTTTTAGATAAGGCTAGAAACTTAGCAGATGATTTGAAAAATAGAGGAATAAGAGTAAAACTAGATGATACTGATAATTCTGCTGGTTGGAAGTTCTCTGAATATGAAATGAAAGGCGTGCCTTTAAGATTAGAAATAGGTCCAAAGGACATTGAAAATAATCAGTGTGTAATAGTTACACGTCATAATAGAGAAAAAACCGTTGTAAGTTTAGATAATTTAATTGAAATCATAAATTTAAAACTTGAAGAAGTTCAAAAAGCGTTATTTGAAAAGGCTTTAGAAAATAGAGTAAATAGAACTTATACTTGCACCAGTCTAGATGAAATAGTTAAGTCACTTGAAGAAAAAGGTGATGGATTTATTAAAGCTATGTGGTGTGGAGAAGAAGCTTGTGAAGATATTATTAAAGAAAAAACAGGTGTAGGTTCTAGGTGTATGCCTGAAGAACAAGAAAAATTTTCGGAAAGCTGTATATGCTGTGGAAAACCAGCAAAACATATGGTGTATTTCGGAAAAGCATATTAAAAAATGCTGTGTAGTTTTTAAAACTACACAGCATTTTTTTATCTATTCAGCCTCTAAAGGTAAAGTTTACGGTTTTGCAAGGGGTTTCGACTCTGCGGATTCGACCGGGCTTTCCGGTCGCCCTGGACCTTCGGTAAAATATATC
>JACCEE011025559.1_pt1 | contig 13414 bp, 13 predicted proteins | sample 7449931 | NCBI WGS metagenome assembly JACCEE01 (sample SAMN15323457, study PRJNA562643) | freshwater metagenome | isolation source: river surface water | place: USA:Blue River Watershed | collected 2017-08-19 | reverse complement strand
TCCAGACTTCGAGCACCGGCATGCCGGTGCTCGAAGTCTGGAAGGCCCGCACCAGCATCGTCATGAAGCGCTCCATGGCCAGCGGCTATGCGGGCGTGGACAACCCGCTGTTCTACAAGGACAACAACCGCATGCTGTTTGGCGACGCCAAGAAGATGCTGGATGAGGTGCTGGTGGCGTTGAAGGTCTGACGCGTGCAAGGTTTGTCACAGGGTGTGAACGAGGGTTTTCGAGTGTCAGGATTCAGTCAGTTGTCGGGTAGACTGGCCCTCAGGAGATCCTTGAAATGACTTTGCAACCCGTTTGGCTCAGCAGCTATCCTGAAGGCGTTCCGGCCGACATCGATACCAGCCAATACAGCTCTTTGGTTCACCTGATCGAAGAGAGTTTTTCCAGATTTTCTGACCGCACCGCTTACAGCTACATGGGCAAGTCGGTCAGTTATGCCCAAACTGACCGCGAAAGCCAGGCGCTGGCCGCCTATCTGCAGTCGCTGGGCTTGTCCAAGGGCGATCGCGTGGCGATCATGATGCCCAACGTGCCGCAATACCCGGTGGCCGTGGCGGCCATCCTGCGGGCTGGCTTTGTGGTGGTCAACGTCAATCCGCTCTACACCGCTCGTGAACTGGAGCACCAGCTCAAGGATTCGGGTGCACGTGCCATTGTCATCATTGAGAACTTTGCAGCCACCCTTGAAAAATGCATTGCGCAAACGCCGGTGCAACATGTGGTGCTGGCGTCCATGGGCGACCGCCTGGGCTGGCTCAAGGGCCACATCGTCAATTACGTGGTGCGCAACGTCAAAAAACTGGTCCCGGCTTTTCATTTGCCGCAGGCGGTGCGCTTCAATGCAGCTTTGTCGCAAGGTCGCCAGTTGCCGTTTCGTCGCCCTGACATTGGGGCAGATGACATTGCGGTGTTGCAGTACACCGGTGGCACCACCGGTGTGTCCAAAGGGGCGGTTTTGTTGCACCGCAACCTGATCGCCAACGTCTTGCAGTCCGAGGCCTGGAATGAGCCCGTCATGAAGCGCGTGCCTGTGGGGGAGCAGCCCACCACAGTGTGTGCTTTGCCGCTCTACCACATCTTCGCTTTCACGGTGAACATGATGCTGTCCCTGCGCACGGGCGGCAAAACCATCCTGATCCCCAATCCGCGTGATCTGCCCGCGGTGCTCAAAGAGTTGTCCAAGCACACTTTCCACAGCTTCCCGGCGGTGAACACCTTGTTCAACGGCTTGGCCAACCACCCTGACTTTGGCAAGGTGAACTGGTCTAACCTCAAAGTGTCATTGGGCGGGGGCATGGCTGTGACGCCCAGTGTGGCCAAGCTCTGGCTGGAGAAAACCGGCTGCCCGATCTGTGAAGGCTATGGCTTGTCTGAAACCAGCCCCTCGGCCAGTTGCAACCCGACCACCAGCACCGCGTTCACCGGCACCATTGGCGTGCCCATTCCGGGCACCTTCATGAAGCTGCTCGACGACGATGGTCATGAGGTGACCGTGCCCGGTCAGCCGGGTGAGATCGCCATCAAAGGGCCGCAAGTCATGGCCGGGTACTGGCAGCGCCCAGACGAAACCGCCAAGGTCATGACGGCCGATGGGTATTTCAAATCGGGTGATGTGGGCACTGTGGATGAGCGTGGGTTCTTCAAGATCGTGGACCGCAAGAAGGACATGATCCTGGTCAGCGGTTTCAACGTGTACCCCAATGAGGTGGAAGAAGTGGCTTCGGCTTGCCCGGGGGTGCTGGAGTGTGCTGCCGTTGGCGTGCCTGATGAAAAAACCGGTGAGGCGGTCAAGTTGGTGGTGGTCAAAAAAGACCCCGCCCTGACCGAGACTCAGATCCTGGCGTATTGCCGCGAGAACATGACGGCGTACAAGCAGCCGCGCATCATCGAGTTCCGTGCCGAATTGCCCAAAACCCCGGTGGGAAAAATCTTGCGGCGAGAACTGCGCACGGCCTGATCTGACTGCAGGGCACCGATACACTCCAAAGCGGCCGTTCAGGCCGCTTTTCTTTTTCATGGAACGAGAGGACACACCATGGCCGTGATCGGCATCATGAGCGCCATGCACGAAGAACTCGCTGCCGTGCTGCAAGCCATGCCCGACGAGCAGCGTGTGCGGCTGGCCGGGCGCGATTTCTGGGTAGGGCACTGGCAAGGGCACGCGGTGGTGGCGGTGCTCTCGCGCATTGGCAAGGTGGCGGCGGCCACCACGGCTACTTTGCTGATCGACCATTTCAAGGCCCAAGCGCTGGTCTTCACCGGAGTGGCAGGTGGTCTGGGCGCAGGTGTCCGGGTGGGTGATGTGGTGGTGGCCCGTGGTTTTGTGCAGCACGACATGGACGCTTCGCCACTGTTTCCCCGCCATGAGGTGCCGCTCTATGGCTGTTCGGTGATGGCCGCGGATGCCCATTTGTCCCAAGCCCTGGCCATGGCTGCGCAGAATGTGCTGGCCCACTCGCCCCAGCACCTGGGCGCTGCGGCGATGGCTGAATTTGCGCTCGACCATCCCCAAGTGCACCGGGGTCTGGTGGCCAGCGGAGACCGGTTTGTGTCGACCACGCCGGAAAGTTGGGCATTGCAAGAGGCCCTGCCGGACGCACTGGCCGTTGAGATGGAAGGGGCGGCCGTGGCCCAAGTCTGTCTGGATTTCGGGGTGCCGATGGCGGCTGTTCGCACCATTTCGGACCGGGCCGATGACGATGCGCATGCCGACTTCAGCCGCTTCATCCGCGAGGTGGCCAGCCGTTACAGCCTGGCGATCCTCACGCAATGGCTGGCGGCGCGGCCTTGAGCCAAGGCTTTATTTGAGCCAGCCGCGGCGGCGGAAATACCACATGGGCACCACGGCGCTGGCGGCCATCAGTGCGATGGCCATGGGGTAGCCCCAGGTCTGATTCAGCTCAGGCATGTACTGAAAGTTCATGCCGTAAATGCTGGCGATCAGGGTGGGTGGCAGCAAGGCCACACTGGCCACCGAGAAGATCTTGATGATCTTGTTCTGGTTGATGTTGATGAAACCGACGGTGGCGTCCATCAAGAAGTTGATCTTGTCGAACAAAAAGGCCGTGTGCGAGTCGAGCGAGTCGATGTCGCGCAGGATTTGGCGGGCTTCTTCAAACTGCTCGGCGTTGAGCATCTTGGAGCGCATCATGAAACTCACGGCGCGGCGGGTGTCCATCACGTTGCGGCGGATGCGCCCGTTCAAGTCTTCCTGCCGCGCGATCGCGCCCAGCACTTCACCAGCCATGGCGTCGGTCACGTCGCCCGACAGCACCTGTTTGCCGGCTTTTTCCAGCTGGTCGTAAATGCCTTCGAGGGTGTCGGCCGAGTATTCGGCGTCGGCGTCAAACAACTTGAGCAGCACTTCCTTGGCGTCTTCGATCAGACCTGGCGCACGGCGTGCGCGCATGCGCAAAAGTCGGAACACCGGCACATCTTCGTCGTGGATGGAAAACAGCACGCCCTGGCTTTTGAGGTCGGCGTTGTGCTGGTTCAGGATGAAGGCGCAGCGCACGGTGCGGGGCTCGTCTTCGTCGGCGATCAAAAAGTCAGAGCGGATGTGCAGTTCGCCGTTGTCTTCTTCGTAGAAACGGGCCGATTCCTCGATGTCCTCGTCCATCGCGTCCTCGGGGATGGACAGGCCGAAATACTGCTTGATCCAGCGTTTTTCTTCGAGGGAGGGTGATTCCAAATCGACCCAGATGGGCTGAAAGCGCGACAGTTCTTCCAGGGATTCGATTTCTTCCTGAAAGAGCCGGCCGTTGACGAGGGTGAAGATGTTGAGCATGGCGTCTCCAAAAAAGGCCAGGTGCCAAAGGTTCGAATGGGCGATGGGGGTAGCGTCGGCTTTCGAACGATGGGCAAGGGGTGCTCAAGGCGTCCGAAAGCTACCGACTCGGTATGCTTTCCATGACAGGTCTCCAAAAAATCAGGTCGGCGGATTATCGCATCCAACCGGCGACTCAGATGGACAAAAAGGCCCGGATTTCATCAGCTCGGGCATGCACATCGGTCTCGCCCAAAGCCATGAGGGCTTGCACGAAACCGGGTTCAAACAGCAGGTAACTCGCCAGCGCCGCGCCGCTGTCGCGCACTGCGCCCAGGCCTTGCAACACCCGCAGCACCGGGCCGGGCAGTTCGTGGGCATGGGCTTGTGCCAGGGCGTCGAGCGAGGCGCTCGGTTGCAGGGTCAGCACCTGCACGGGCCGAAAAGGCAACTGCCCCATCACCTGTGCAGGCAGCTTGCCCAAGGTTTGGTTGATGCGATGGATCTGCTCCGCATCGGCTTGCAGCGTGTCGTGAAAGACACTGGCCATCGCGTGGCCGGCAATCGTGCCCAGTGACGGTGGGCCGTTGGGCCGGGCCGCAGCGGTGGCAGGCCCCCGGTGCGGCTGACTCACGCCAATGGCCAAAATCCGGTCGGCCCCCAAGTGAACAGCCGAAGACAGGGGCGAGATTTGCCGCATGGCCCCGTCGCCAAAGTACTCCATGTCGCCATCGACCCACAATGGGGTGGGCGGAAAAATGAAGGGGATGGCACTGGAGGCCATCAGGTGCTCGATGGTGATGGGTTGCTGCTCAGCGCGTCGCCCCGGGCGGCTCCAAGGCAGGGGCTGGCCGTCCCGGGTCTGGCAAAACGTCCAGTGTGTACCGCTGGTGTAGCTGGAGGCCGTCACTGCCAGCGCCTCAATCATGCCCTCGCGCAAGGCCGCATCGATGTCGGGCAGGGCAATCGCCTGGTGCAAGGTGTTCACCAGCGCCAGGCTGTCCATGGCTGCAGCAGATTGGCGCGCCGATTGCACCAGGCCTAGGGCCGTGGCCCAGCGGCTGATGCGGGCCAAGGGGGTGGTGGGCAGGCGGTACACCGCTTCGCTGCGGATCTGGGCCCAGAAATCGGCCAGTTCGGTCAAGGACCCCAGCCCGTGCCGGGCTCGACTGGCCAGGTAGGTGGCGTTGAGTGCTCCGGCCGAAGTGCCCGCCAGCACCTTGAACGGGAATTCACTGCGAGGGGATGTCGAAGTGGCCAGCAGCTGACCGATGGCCCGCAAGGCGCCGGCCTGATAAGCGGTGCGGGCCCCGCCGCCCATGAGGACCAGGCCCAGGGTGGAGGCTGCATCAGGCCGGGAGGCGGCTGCTTGCCAACTCAGATCGTCAATGTGCATGGCGCAAGAGGGGGTGTTAGATTCAGGCGATTGACTTGCATTGTTCCATGACCACACACCTGACCCCCCGGCGCGAACGCTGGTTGCTTTTGACGCTGGCCGGCGTCCAGTTCACCCACATCCTCGACTTCATGATCATGATGCCGCTGGGACCGCAGTTCACGGCCTTGTTTGGCATCAGCAATGCCGAGTTTGGCTTGCTGGTCTCCACTTACACCTTCTCGGCCGGGTTGTCGGGCTTGTTGGCGGCCACCTATGTGGACCGGTTCAGCCGCAAGCGCCTGTTGCTGGTCATGTACAGCCTGTTCGGGCTGGCCACCCTTGCGTGCGGTCTGGCACCGGGTTATGGCTGGTTGATGGTGGCCCGCGTGGCGGCCGGGGTGTTTGGCGGCGTGTTGTCGGCGCTGTCACAGACCATCGTGGCCGATGTGATCCCGTTTGAGCGGCGTGGGCGCGCAATGGGTGTCGTCATGACCTCGTTTTCGGTGTCCACCGTGGCGGGTGTCCCCCTGAGCCTGTTTCTGGCGGCGCATCTGAGCTGGCATGCCCCGTTTTTTGGCATTGCGGCATTGGTGGGACTGCTGTGCCTGGGGGCCTGGCGCACCCTGCCCCGGCTGGACGCCCATTTGCACCACCCTGACCGGGTTTCGGTCTGGCGTGGCATTGGCCAGGTGCTGATCGATTTCAACCACCTCAAGGCGTTCGCTCTGTCGGGGCTGATGATGTTTGCAGGTTTCACGGTGATTCCCTACATCACCATCTATTTGCAGTCCAATGCCGGCATGACCCCGGCGCAGGTGCCATGGACCTACCTGTTTGGCGGCGTGGCCACGCTGTTGACCGCCCGATTGTTTGGCAAGCTGACCGATCGGGTGGGCAAGGTTGTCATGTTCAGGCGCATGGCGCTGGCCGTGACGGTTCCGCTGATGGCCACAACCTTGTCGCAAGGTTTGCCGCTGCCGGGCTTGTTTGTGATCTCCACGGCCTTTTTCACCTTGATGAGCGGTCGCATGATTCCCGGCATGGCGTTGGTGTCGGCGGCGGTCGAGCCGCGTTTGCGCGGCACGTTCATGACGCTGAACTCGGCGGTGCAGTCGGGCGCCATGGGCCTGGCGGCGGTCGTTGGTGGTTTGGTGATTGGCCGCGACGCTCAAGGGCAACTCACGCATTACTGGGTGGCTGGCCTGATCGGGGTGTTGGCCTGCGGTCTGACGGCCTGGCTGGCTGGCCGGGTGCGTTTGCATGAAGGTGCACCTCCTGCAACGGCTTGATCTGCCCGCGTTTCAATGCGCACGATAGCACTGAAAACGCCCTTTGCGGGCAATTTCACCGGGCTTTCGGGGTTTACCTTGAGCCGCCTTGCTTTTGCCGTTTTCCGGGCGCATAGTGGGGGCGAGTCTTCTGGTGAAGAGGACTCGGAGCCCCGCCTCGGTGGGGCTTTTTCAACCCGGTTTGTATGGAGGCTATGGCTATGAATTTGACTATCAGCGGACACCACCTTGAAGTGACTCCGGCCTTGCGAAGCTATGTGACGGGGAAACTGGACCGCATCACCCGACATTTTGATCAGGTGGTTGATGTGAAAGTGCTGCTGACCGTGGAAAAGCAGAAAGAAAAGGAAAAACGCCAACGTGCCGAGTGCAACATCCATGTCAAGGGCAGTGACCTGTTTGCAGAAAGCGCCCATGAAGACCTGTATGCCGCTGTTGACGAGCTGGTGGACAAGCTGGACCGGCAAGTGGTCAAGCACAAGGACCGCATCACCGACCACCACCACAGTGCGCCCAAGCGCATGATGTGACGGTGTTTTCAGATTTCAGGAGTTCAGGGCCGCAGATTGCGGCCCTTTTCATGGGCGCTGCGCTGTCTGCATCGGGGCGGTGCGGCCTTGCCTGTGGGCCGACTGGAGACCGCTGGATGCACCTCGATCACCCCCGATGGGCTGAGGGGTGCATAATCCGCCCTCTGATATGAACCGTCTATCCTCCATATTGCCTGTTGCCCAAGTTCTTGTCGGGGTGGAAGCCACCAGCAAGAAACGCGCATTTGAAGAAGCTGGTCTTCTCTTCGAGAACCTGCACGGCCTGTCCCGCGCGCTGGTGACCGACAGCCTGTTCGCTCGTGAGCGTCTGGGCTCCACCGGGCTGGGGCATGGTGTGGCCATCCCGCATGGGCGCATCAAAGGCCTCAAGGCTCCGATGGCGGCGGTTTTTCAATTGGCGCAGCCCATTGGCTTCGATGCCCCCGACGAACAACCCGTCAGCTTGCTGATTTTTCTGCTGGTGCCCGAGGCGGCGACCCAGAAACACCTGGAAATCCTGTCGGAAATCGCCGAACTGCTCAGCGATACCGCATTGCGGGAAAACATCAAAAACAGCACAGCCCAAGAGGGCTTGCACCAACTGATTGCCCAGTGGCAGTCGGCCCAAACCGTCTGACCCTGCTTTTCCGGAGTTGTTGCGATGAAGCCCAGCGTCATCAGTGCCGATGTTCTTTTTGAGGACCATCGGGGCAAACTCAAATGGCAATGGCTGGCGGGGCTGGGGGCTTCGGAGCGCCGGTTTGACGAAGTCGCGGTGCGCGAAGCCCGCTCAGGTGCCGACCTGGTCGGTTACCTGAATTACATCCACCCGTATCGGGTGCAGATTCTGGGACCACGCGAAGTGGCTTACCTCACCAATTCCACCCCAGAAGATTGTGCCCGGCGAATCGCCCGCATTGTCACCTTGGAGCCCCCGGTGCTGGTGTTGGCCGATGGCCAGACCGCGCCCGATGCCTTGCTGTCCATGTGCGAGCGGGCGCAAATTCCCATGTTTGCCACAGAGCAATCGTCGGCTTTTGTCATCGATGTGTTGCGGGCGTATTTGTCCAAGCACTTTGCCGACCGCACCACCATGCACGGCGTGTTCATGGACATTTTGGGCATGGGCGTGCTGATCACGGGTGAATCCGGTCTGGGCAAGAGTGAGCTGGGGCTGGAGTTGATTTCTCGTGGCAACGGTCTGGTGGCCGATGATGCGGTGGATTTGTACCGCATCAATCAGACCACCATTGAGGGGCGTTGCCCCGATTTGCTGCAAAACCTGCTGGAAGTGCGTGGCATTGGTTTGCTCGATATCCGGGCCATCTTTGGCGAGACCGCGGTGCGTCGCAAGATGCGCCTGAAACTGATCGTGCACCTGGTGCGCAAGGAGACGCTGGAGCGCGACTACGAACGCATGCCTTCCGAGCCGCTGACCCAGGATATTCTGGGCATCCCGGTGCGCAAGGTGGTGATTCAGGTGGTGGCGGGCCGCAACATCGCGGTGCTGGTTGAGGCTGCTGTGCGCAACACCATTTTGCAGATGCGTGGCATTGACACTTATCAGGACTTCATCGAGCGGCAGCGCCGCGCCATGAGCTGAGGGGACCTGTGGGTCCTTTGCTCAGCGCTGACGGTGAGGGCAGGGATTTTGGGTGCAATGGGCGTACAGACTCAGGGCATGGTCTGCAATGACAAAGCCTTTGGCCGCGGCGACTGCTTGCTGGCGTGACTCGATTTCCGGGTCATAGAACTCTTCCACCCGACCGCAATCGAGGCACACCATGTGGTCATGGTGCTGGCCTTCGTTGAGTTCATAGACCGCTTTGCCGCTTTCGAAGTGGTTGCGGCTCAGGATGCCTGCCTGCTCGAACTGTGTCAGCACCCTGTACACCGTGGCCAGCCCGACATCGGTGTTTTCCTTGAGCAGGTGGCGGAACACGTCTTCGGCGGTCATGTGCCGCTGCACGCCACGCTGAAAAACGTCCAGAATTTTCAGGCGGGGCAAGGTGGCTTTCAGGCCGTTGTTCTTGAGTTCGTCGATCTGGGTCATGGTGCGGGTTTGGGGCTGGCGGTCACCGGTGCGGCGAGGGCGCTGCCGCTACAATGCCCCGATCATATCGGCCCCACCTTCAACCATGACTGCATACCTGACTTTTCGCGCTTTGGGCACCCGGCTGGCTTGGCTGGCGCTGGTGGGCGGATTGGGTGGCTGCGGCCTCATGCCCAATGGCATCACGCAGGACACCTTCAAGCCCTATATTGCTGAAGTGGTGCAGGGCAACTTTGTGTCCAGAGAGCAGCGGCAGCTTGTGCGTCCGGGCATGAGCCGAGCCGAGGTGCGGGACATTCTGGGCACCCCGCTGGTGGCCAGCCTCTTTCATGCCGATCGCTGGGACTATGCCTTCAGCATCCGTCGTCAGGGCGTGGCACCCCAAAATTTCCGTCTCACCGTGCTGTTCAAGGGCGACGCGCTGGAACAGATCACAGGCGATGATCTGCCCAGCGAATCCGAGTTTGTTTCGCGGCTGGTCAAACCCCGCGTCCTGGGCAAGACGCCCGATCTGGAGGCCAGTGAAGAAGCGTTGAGCAAATACCCCGTGCGACCAACGGTCAACACCGAGACCCGTCCTGCACCGGCTTTGCCCGCCACTTACCCGCCGCTGGAGCCCTTGGCTCGCTGAATTCCTGTGATTGGACCTGCCCGCACTGTGCGGGGTGGCCCTGATTTTTTTGGTACGAACAACATGACCTCACTCACCGCTTTGCCCATCACCGTCGCCGGCGCTTCTGGCCGCATGGGCCACATGCTGATCGAAGCCATCACCGCTTCTGACGATTGCCGCTTGGCTGGTGCACTGGACCTGCCCACCAGCGCCGCCTTGGGGCAAGACCCCGCAGCCGCTTTGGGTAAAACCAGCGGTGTGGCCGTCACGGCCGATCTGCATGCCGGACTGAAAGACTCGGGATTCCTGATTGACTTCACCCGCCCCGAAGGCACGCTGGCCCACCTGACGGTCTGTCGCGAACTGGGCGTCAAGGCCGTGATCGGCACCACCGGCTTCAGCGACGAACAAAAAGCCGAAATCGCCGAAATCGCCAAAGACATCGCCATCGTGCTGGCCCCCAACATGAGCGTGGGGGTCAATGTCACCCTGAAGCTGCTGCAAATGGCCGCCCACGCCATGGCCACTGCCTATGACATCGACATCATCGAAGCCCACCACCGCCACAAGGTCGATGCGCCTTCGGGCACTGCGCTCAAGATGGGCGAAGTGATAGCCGAAGCCATTGGCCGTGACCTGAAAGAGTGCGCCGTGTACGAGCGCTATGGCCACACCGGCGAGCGCGACCCGTCCACCATCGGTTTTTCGACCATCCGTGGCGGCGACATCGTGGGCGATCACACGGTGTTGTTTGCCGGCATTGGGGAGCGCATCGAAGTGACCCACAAGTCCTCGAGTCGCGCCACTTATGCCCAGGGCAGCCTGCGCGCCGTGCGATTTTTGGCTGGGCAGCAGCGCGGCCTGTTTGACATGTTCGACGTGCTGAACCTGCGCTGATCCCCTCACCGCCATGGCGCTCACCGACTTTTTGCTGCACAGCGACACCGTCAGCCGCTTGCTGGCGCTGGTGCTGCTGGCCTTGTCGGTCAGCACCTGGGTCGTGATCGCCTGGAAGTGGCGTTGGTTGTCGCGTGTGGCGCTTGATGTGCGCCGCAGCACGGCCGCCTTTTGGCAGGCCAATGCTTTTGACGATGCGCAAGAGCGCGTGGCCCAGTTTGACCGCGATGCCTGTGTGCAGCCCTTGCTGACGGCCACTTTGTTGCCTGTCGGGGGCACGCTGGCCAGTGCCGGGCACCGCCGCCAGCAATTGACCCGTGTGCTGCGCGATGCGCTGCAAGCCGTGGTGCGCCGCTTGCAATGGGGGCAGCTGTTGCTGGCCACGGCGGGCTCCACGTCGCCGTTCATCGGTTTGCTGGGCACCGTCTGGGGCATCTTCAATGCGCTGACCGGCATGGCCGAAGGCGGTCCACTGACGGTGGACAAGGTGGCTGGCCCCGTGGGCGAGGCCCTGATCATGACCGCCGCCGGCTTGGCCGTCGCCATTCCTGCTGTGCTGGGGTACAACCTTTTGGGGCGCCGGATCGGGCAAATTGAGGCCGAACTCGAAGGCTTCGCGCACGACCTGCTGGGTCTTTTGACGGACGCGCAGGACTGAGTCATGGCTTTTGGACGCCTGGACACCCGCCGTACCGACGTGCCCATGAGCGACATCAACGTCACCCCGCTGGTCGATGTGATGCTGGTGTTGCTGGTGATCTTCATCCTGACCGCGCCGCTGATGACCAGCGCTATTCGGCTTGATCTTCCGTCCAGCGAAAGTGGCCAGGCGGGAACGCCACCTCAGGCCGTCACTCTGGCGGTGGATGCGCAAGGGGCATTTTTTCTGAATGACCAGCCGATCACCCCTGATGCGCTGCGCCAGCGTCTGGGTGAAGTCGCCAAACGCCAGCCCGACACCGAACTGGAGCTGCGTGCTGATCAGTCCGTGCCCTACGGTCGGGTGGTCGAAGCCATGGGCCTGGCCCAAAAGGCCGGGTTGTCGCGCATTGGTTTTGTGGCCCAAACAGCCCCTGTGCCCGTCCGCTGATTTCCGGGCTGGCTTCTTGCTGAGCCCCGCCTTTGCGGGCTACGCTGCGCCCGGCCGACACCCTCGCCCCTCTACAATCTCACCCTATGCAAGACAAGTACACCCCCCAGGACGTCGAAGCCGCCGCACAGGCCCGCTGGACGGCCCGTGACGCCTACCGCGTCACCGAAGACCAGAGCAAAAAGAAGTTCTACGCCTGCTCCATGCTGCCTTACCCCAGCGGCAAGCTGCACATGGGCCATGTGCGCAACTACACCATCAACGACATGCTCACGCGCCAGCTGCGCATGAAGGGCATGAACGTGCTCATGCCCATGGGCTGGGACGCGTTTGGCCTGCCCGCTGAGAACGCCGCGCTCAAGAACAAGGTGCCGCCCGCCAAGTGGACCTACGAAAACATCGCCTACATGAAAAAGCAGATGCAGGCGATGGGCTTGGCCATCGACTGGTCGCGCGAAGTCGCCACCTGCGACCCTCAGTATTACAAGTGGAACCAGTGGCTGTTCCTCAAGATGCTGGAAAAAGGCATCGCTTACCGCAAGACCAAGGTCGTCAATTGGGACCCGGTGGACCAGACCGTGCTGGCCAATGAGCAGGTGATCGATGGCCGCGGCTGGCGCACCGGCGCGCTGGTCGAAAAGCGCGAGATCCCTGGCTACTATCTGAACATCACCGCCTACGCCCAGGAACTGCTCGAGCATGTGCAGATGGGCAACGACAAGGCCACGCTGGATGGCTGGCCCGACAAGGTCCGCCTGATGCAGGAAAACTGGATCGGCAAGAGCGAAGGCGTGCGCTTTGCGTTCACGCATGACATCAAGGGCACCGATGGCCAGTTGATTGGTGACGGCAAGATGTACGTCTTCACCACCCGCGCCGACACCATCATGGGCGTGACCTTCTGCGCGGTGGCTGCCGAGCACCCGCTGGCGCTGCACGCCGCCGCCAGCAACCCCGCTTTGGCCGCTTTCCTGGAGGAATGCAAAACCGGTGGCACCACCGAAGCCGAGCTGGCCACGCAAGAGAAGAAGGGCATGCCCACTGGCCTGTTCGTCACGCACCCCTTGACCGGTGCACAAGTTGAAGTGTGGGTTGGCAACTACGTGCTCATGAGCTACGGCGATGGCGCGGTGATGGGTGTGCCCGCGCACGACGAGCGCGACTTCGCGTTTGCCCTCAAGTACCAGCAGCCGATCAAGCAAGTCGTGTCCGTCAAGGGCCAGGCCTTTGATGCCAGCGCCTGGCAAGAGTGGTACGGCGACAAGCAAAACTGCGTGTGCGTGAATTCGGGCGAACTCGATGGTCTGAACCAGAAAGCCGCCGTCAACAAGGTCGCTGAACTGCTCGCCGCCAAAGGCTTGGGCGAGAAAAAGACCACCTGGCGTCTGCGCGACTGGGGCGTCAGCCGCCAGCGTTACTGGGGCACGCCGATCCCGATCATCCATTGCGACGAACACGGCGCGGTGCCTGTCCCCGAAAAAGACCTGCCCGTGGTGCTGCCGCAGGACTGCATCCCCGACGGCTCGGGCAATCCGCTGCACAAGCACGAAGGTTTCCATGCGGGTGTGACCTGCCCGGTGTGCGGCAAACCTGCGCGCCGCGAGACCGACACCATGGACACCTTCGTGGATTCGTCCTGGTACTTCATGCGCTATTGCGACCCGAAGAACGACCAGGCCATGGTCGCGGGCGGCGCCGAGTACTGGATGCCGATGGACCAGTACATCGGTGGCATCGAGCACGCCATCCTGCACCTGCTGTATGCGCGCTTCTGGACCAAGGTCATGCG
>JACCEE010315878.1_pt1 | contig 13414 bp, 16 predicted proteins | sample 7449931 | NCBI WGS metagenome assembly JACCEE01 (sample SAMN15323457, study PRJNA562643) | freshwater metagenome | isolation source: river surface water | place: USA:Blue River Watershed | collected 2017-08-19 | reverse complement strand
ACAACTCCAGCAAGAAAAGCCTCTTTACGTTGGAGGAGCGTATTCAAATGATTGAAAAAATATTTGTGGCATATCCGAATGTCTCGGTGCAGAGTTACCAAGGGTTAACTGTTGAGTTTTGCAAAAGTATAAAGGCAGGGTATATTCTTCGTGGGTTACGTACGGCATCCGATTTTGAGTTTGAACGTGCAATAGCGCAGGTTAATAGAATGATGGATGGTGGATTGGAGTCCGTATTTCTGCTTACGTCGCCGGAACTCACACCGGTAAATTCTACCATTGTTAGAGATATCTTAATTCATGGCGGTGATGCTTCAATGTTTATTCCTAAAGGGATAAATATTGCCGACTATATTAAACCGCATCTCAATCGGTAAAATTTTTTCATTAAAGATGCGTTTTACCGAATTAAACGGTATTTAGTATGGAGCGGTTCCTGAAATTCATAGTTCTCTCTTTCTTTCTTCTTGCAGGAAGTGTGACCCTTTTCGGGCAGAAGGTTTCTTTGCTGGGTTGTGCTCCTGAATATAGTGGCATAGAGTTGACGTTTTATCGGAATACCGATCGAATATCCAATACCAACTCTAGTTTAGTAAAGGTTCTGCTTGCTGCTGATGGCACATTTTCGACCCATTTTGTTCTCGATGAAATTACTCAGGTATTCGTCGATTTGGGTACAGTCAGGGGTTACTTCTTTGCCGAGCCGGGTAAAGCATATCATTTAGTTTTACCTCCATATAGTCCGTTGAGGGAGGCCGATAGGTTAAACCCATTTTTTATTCCCGACGAGATGCATCTTGGGGTGGAGGAGTCAAATCCCGGTGAGTTGAATTACCTTATCGGTACATTTGATAATTACTACAATGCAGAGTTTGATATGGCTGTGAAAACGGCATTTGACAATAAAAGTCTGGTTCAGGTTGATTCGTTGATGAAGCGACTCGATACGCTGCATACCCACTACAATAATTCATACTTTAATAGTTATCGCCTTTATAGAATGGGCTTTCTTGAGCAGATGACCATGCATAGGAAAGCGCGTGCTTTGTCCAATGCTTACTTCTTGGATAAGCCGGTTTTGTATGCAAATCCGGCCTATATGGAGTTGTTCAATAAGGTCTATGATCGCTACTTCGTTTTCTATTCCCGAACGAGTAAGGGGAAAGATATGGTTGCTGCCATTGCCGAAAAGCGTAGCTATGCTATGCTAAAGAAAGTTCTTAGGCATAACGAGGTTCTTTCAAACGATACTCTCTTGGAGGCCGTTGTGCTTAAGAGTTTGCACGATGGTTTTTATGATGATAAGTTCTCCCGATTGTCATTGTTGATCATTCTCGATTCACTTTACTTTAATACATCGATTCCCGAACACCGAGTTATTGCCCAAAATATTCGCGAAAAGGTTACTAAGTTGCTTCCAGGATTTATTCCTCCAAAGTTTGAACTCTACGATTTGAATGGAAAGAAGCGTAGCCTCGATGAGTTTAAGGGCCGCTATATCTACTTGAATTTTGGAACATCGGCAAGCTACACCTGTCTACAGGAATTTAAGAGTATGGTTGATATTCAGAAGAAATACGAAAAGTTCTTGACGATTGTATCTGTAATGACCGATGAGAGCGAGGCAGAGCTGAAGAGTTTTGTGGCGCAAACAGGTTATAGTTGGGTGTTCCTGAACTATAAAAATAAGCCGGACATAATTAAGGATTTTGATGTGCGAGCGTTTCCTTCGTTCTTTGTGATAGGGCCCGACGGACGGATCCTTGCTTCTCCTGCTGCTGCTCCATCCGAAAAATTTGATCTTAAGTTTTTTGAACTGTTGAAGTCTCGGGGTGACCTATAGTTTTGCTATTCCTCTGTGAAAAACATCTACAAGAGAGTTGTAGGTGTTTTTAAGGTATGTGTCAATGTCCGCAGGATTTACCCACCGTGCTTCCTGAATGTCTTCCTCTAGTTGCGGCGTTGGCGTTTCGCTGCCGGAGAATCGCATAAAAAACCAGTAGGTTTTCTTGATTGATGGAATACCGTTTAGTTTATATGTATGATAGGTTTCGCCGAGCGAACACTCAATGGTCATGTTGTGGATTCCACACTCCTCTTCCACTTCGCGAATGGCCGTTTCGCTGGGAATTTCACCTTCCTCTGCTTTACCCTTTGGCAGATCCCACTTCTGATGCCTGTTGATCAAAAGGATTTCATTTTTGCTGTTAACCACAAATCCTCCGGCAGCAGTGATAGGCATAAAATGAAAGTTGAAGACTTTGAATGTCTCCTTAGGATCTTCGGTTACAATAATAAGCCGGCTAACGGTAGGTGTGTTGTGGAAGTATCGAAGGATTCTAGAAATCTCGCCCGAGTCTTGGATGAAATAAAAAAAAGTATCGTCTAACCCGGCAACATGGAAGTCTTTACTTACGAACTCAATTGACCGATGGTTAAAAAAAACTTTGTACATTTGCGTTATGAAAAGTATAGAAAAACAGATAGCGCGGGAACTGTTGCAAATTAATGCAATTAAATTAAATCCTGCAAATCCATTTGTGTGGGCTTCCGGTTGGAATTCACCAATATACTGCGATAACCGAAAGACGCTGGCTTATCCTGCTGTAAGAACTGCCATTCGGGATGCTTTTTGTCGTCTCGTTCAGGAGAAATTTCCTGATGCCGACGCCATTGCAGGTGTTGCAACTGGTGCAATTGCTCATGGCGTTTTGGTGGCAGATGCCTTGGAGTTGCCTTTCTCATACGTGAGATCTGCTCCTAAAAGTCATGGACTTACAAACCTCATTGAGGGTGAGATTAAGCCCGGGCAAAAGGTCGTAGTAATAGAGGACCTTATTTCCACCGGTATGAGTAGCTTGGCTGCTGTTGATGCACTTCGCAATGCTGGTTGTGAAGTGCTTGGCATGATGGCTATATTTACCTATGGCTTCTCCCATTCAGTAAAAGCTTTTGAGGATGCAAGTTGTAAGTTATACACGCTTAGCAACTATGAAGCGCTAATTCCCGAAGCCATTGAGATGAACTATATCGAATCGGGTAGTTTAGAAACACTTCGTAAGTGGCGCCATAGCCCAGAAACGTGGAATAAGTAATATTTATTTATGGATACATACGAGAGCAAAGTCGTTACAATTCAACGTAACGACCAGGAGATTTTTGATTTTATTTCGAAGTTCAGCAACTTTACTCCTTTTATACCTAAAGATAAGGTAGAGGGGTGGTCGGCAACTGAGGATTCCTGCAAAATTAAAGTGCAGGGGATTGAAGTTGGATTAAAGATTGTTGAGCGCGAACCTTATAAGTCCATTAAGGTTACCGGTGATGGTGCTCCCATTGAGTTTTTCTTGTGGGTGCAGCTAAAGCAGGTTGGCGAGAAGGATACTAAGCTTAAGCTTACTCTGAAGGCTGAGTTGAATTTTATGATGAAGGCTCTTTTAAAGAATAAGCTATCGGATGGGTTGGATGCAATGGCCGATCAAATTGCGCTGGTGTTCAATCGAGCATAAGATTTTGACCATAATAATTTTAGAGACGTAAGAAATTACGTCTCTTTTTTTTGCTTAAATTTCAATGTGAGTTTGCTGGAATCACTCTAATAACATATTGATGCATGGCGTTGCGTCATGGAAATAGTTGCATTTCTGCAATGCTTCGGATATATGGTTACAACGACTCACGTTAGATTACATACGAAACTTCCTTGAAGGCATATGCTGTTTGGCTACCGTCTGCCAATTCAAGCACCATTTCACCCGTTTGGCGGATGTCTGCTATTTTGGCAGAGAATTGTCCTGCCTCGGTTCCAAAAAGATGAAATCCCTCGTTGCGGAAGAGCCTACGCTTAAATTCTTCGTGAATTTCATTGTAATTGTGGGCCTTTAGCATCTCTAAATGCAAAAGGAACGATTGTAATAAGGTGTCAAGTACCTCTTCGAGGTTGTAGCTATTACCCGTTTCAATTGTAAGTGAAGTTGGGTTTGGCAGTGATTTGGGGAATTCCGCCTGGTTTACATTTAATCCTATTCCTACTATCGAGTAGTCTATTGCGCTTCCCATTATGGAGTGCTCCAGTAGCAGTCCCCCAACCTTTTTGTCGTCAATGTAAATATCATTAGGCCACTTTATTGTAACCTTTTTGTTGGGAGCTAACTGCGAAAATACGTCTGCAATTGCTATGGCTGTAACTTGCGATAGGGAAAACTGTCTAATAATTGGCAGGTAGCTGGGGTATATTATTATGCTGAAGGTAAGGTTTTTGCCTGGCTCCACTACCCAGCGATTGTCGCGCTGTCCACGTCCATTCGATTGCTCCAGTGCCCATACTACTGTTTCAATTTTAGGTCGTGCTGTAGCAACTATTTGGTGAGCTTCGCTGTTAGTGGATGCTAGCGAGTCAAACTTGATAATTTGAATTTGGTTATTCATCTTTTTGGAAGTATTGTGCAAAGGTAGGAAAGGGAAAGCAGAATGTATGAGGTAAGCATATGGAATTAAACGGCAATGTGCCAAAAAGGCAAGTTTATTAATGAAAATAAATTACCTTTGTTTTGAGAAAAAGTAGTTTTTGATTAACAAGTTATAATGAAGAAAAAGATTGACACTGAGGAACTTTTGACAGCGATTGTAGAAGGAATTCAAAATAAAAAAGGAAAAGGCGTGGCTATTCTCGACATGAGAAGCCTTCATAGTTCGGTTTGTTCTTACTTTGTAATATGTAATGCCGATTCTGGCACACAAGTTGAAGCAATAGGGCAGTCTGTAGAAGAAGTTTTGTTGGAAAAGTATGGTGAGAAGCCATTGCGCACCGACGGCTATCAAAATGCAATATGGGTAGCTTTGGATTACTTCGATATAATGGTTCACGTTTTTCGTACCGATGCACGTGACTTTTACAGGCTAGACCAGTTGTGGGCAGATGCTAAAACCAAGATCATTAAAGATCTAGATTAGGCTGTCCTTTATTAAATCAAAGAAACTTGATATGGATAATGAGTTAAACAGCAACAAATCGCCTAAGCAGAAATTTAGTATTTACTGGGTTTACGGTTTAGTTGCTATTGCCCTTGTTGGGTTACAGTTTTTCTTCAGCGTAGGTGGTCCTGTTGAGACCACTTGGCAAGAGGTGAAAACCAAGATGCTTGCCAGTAGCGATGTAAAAAAGATCGAAGTTGTCCGGAATAAGGGTGTAGTTTACGTTTACCTTAAGGAGGCTAGTATTCCTAAATACAAGGATAAGCTGGCGAAAGGTGTTGCTCAAGTTCCTAAAGTGGGCCCTCACTTTTCGTTTACCATTGGTAACGTTGAAACTTTTGATAAAAACCTGACCGAAGCGCAGGCAACAAAGGCGGAAGGAGAGAAAATTTACCCTGAGTACATCGAAGAGTCCGACTATTACAGCTTACTAGGATGGTTATTGCCATTTGCGCTGATTATCGGTTTTTGGATCTTCATGTTTAGGCGGATGAATCGTGGCGCCGGTGGTGCCGGTGGTGGCAACATTTTTAATGTTGGAAAATCACGCGCTCAACTTTTCGATAAAGAGTCAAATATTAAAATAAACTTCACCGATGTAGCCGGACTTCAGGAGGCAAAGGTGGAGATTATGGAAATTGTTGATTTTCTAAAGAATCCAAAGAAGTATACCGACCTAGGTGGTAAGATACCAAAGGGAGCATTACTTGTTGGACCTCCGGGTACTGGTAAAACATTGTTGGCGAAAGCTGTAGCCGGTGAGGCAAATGTGCCTTTCTTCTCGCTTAGTGGTTCCGACTTTGTTGAAATGTTTGTTGGGGTTGGCGCATCTCGCGTTCGTGACCTGTTTAAGCAAGCAAAGGAGAAGGCTCCTTGTATCGTGTTTATTGACGAAATTGATGCCATTGGTAGGGCTCGCGGCAAGAATGCAAACTTCTCATCGAACGATGAGCGTGAGAATACCTTAAACCAGTTGCTTACCGAAATGGACGGCTTTGGTACAAATAATGGCGTTATTATATTGGCGGCAACTAACCGTGCCGATATTCTGGACCGAGCTCTGCTTCGTGCAGGCCGCTTCGACAGACAAATTCATGTTGAACTTCCTGACTCAAAGGAGCGTCTTGAAATATTCAAGGTTCACCTTCGTCCGTTGAAGTTGCCTGAAGTATTTGATGTTGAATTCCTTGCAAAGCAAACACCAGGTTTCTCAGGTGCTGATATAGCCAACGTATGTAACGAGGCCGCGCTTATTGCCGCTCGTAAAAACAAAACAGTGGTCGAAAAGCAAGATTTCCTTGATGCTGTTGATCGTATTGTTGCCGGATTAGAAAAGAAAAACAAGATAATATCGCTCGAAGAGAAGAAAGTAATTGCATACCACGAGGCAGGACATGCTACTGTAAGTTGGCTTTTAGAGCATGCTAATCCGTTGCTTAAGGTTACTATTATTCCTCGTGGACGTTCCTTAGGTGCTGCTTGGTATTTGCCCGAAGAGCGCATGATTACTACAAAAGAGCAGCTGCTTGATGAGATGTGCGCTACCCTTGGTGGTCGGGCTTCAGAGGAGGTTGTTTTTGGTAAGGTTTCTACCGGAGCGCTCAACGATTTAGAGAAGGTAACCAAGCAAGCATACGCTATGGTTTCGTATTTTGGAATGAGCGATAAGGTTGGTAGCTTAAGCTACTACGATTCGGGTGGACAATCGGAATTTTCGTTTGGTAAACCATATTCTGAAGTGACTTCTAATCTTATAGATACTGAGGCGAAGGATTTGGTTGGAAAGGAATACGAACGTGCCAAAATTGTGCTTCGCGAAAATCGTGATGGATTAACCAAACTGGCTGAGTTACTTCTAGAGAAAGAAGTTATCTTTAGCGACGATTTGGAAGCGTTGTTTGGAAAACGCAAAGGAATAACCCCTCCAGAATTGGAGAGAGGTGAGACTTCGGTAGAGATTCCAACCGAGACCAAGAAGGTAATTGAATAGTTATGGAGGGTTGGGTTGTTGTTTTTAGTTGCGATAATCTTTTTAGAGCTGAACTGGCCCGCCAACATCTTAGTAATGATGGTATAGAAGCCATTGTGGTAAATAAAAAGGACTCCTTTTATGTTACTATTGGAGATGTTGAGGTGTATGTCGCTTCGGAAGATGCAGAAGCAGCAACCGACCTGTTAAAAGATTTTTAGTTTGAAGCTTAGCAACTTTGTAATTAGAGCACTTAGCGGAATCGTGTTCGCCATTTTGGTAATCGGGAGCGTTTACCTTGGACAGATAACCTACGCAATACTAATGGGAGCCATATTGGTTGGCTCCCTTTTTGAGTTTTATCGACTTTCACTTAAATCGCGTGTCAGGCCCCAGATGTTTTTAGGCGTTGGCCTTGGACTTCTGCTTTTCGTTAGCACCTTTTTGCATGCAAGTGGTAAGGTTGATCTGCCTATAATGTTTTACGCCTTTATTCCGTTGAGTATGGGCGTTTTTATTGTAGAGCTGTATCGAAACCATAGTAGGCCATTTACCAATATAGCCTATACTCTCTTGGGGCTAATTTATATTGCCGGTCCGCTGTCGTTGATGAACTACATTGGATTCACTCCAACCATCGGAGGCGCTATCTACGATTTTAGGCTAATTCTCGGCTTTTTCTTTTTATTGTGGGCTAACGACACCGGGGCTTACCTTGTAGGTATGTCAATTGGCAAACATCGCCTTTTCCCTCGCATCTCACCCAAAAAATCGTGGGAAGGCTTTTTTGGCGGAATAGCTGTCTCAATGGGCGTAGGTGCGGTTCTTGCCCAATTTTTCGACGATTATTCATTGCATGTTTGGATTGTAATGGCTGTTTTGATTTCAATCTCAGGAGTGTTTGGTGATTTGATTGAATCGATGTATAAGCGTAGCCTTCAGGTTAAGGATTCGGGAAATATTATGCCCGGACATGGCGGCTTTCTTGATAGATTTGATGCAGTCTTTTTTGCATCTCCAATAGTTTTTGTTTATTTGCAGCTGATACTTGTTTAACTATAAAGAATATTTGATGCGAATTCATAAGGAAGGCTTTGGTATCATTAGGGGATTATTAATTGGATTGCTTGCTGCAAACCTTGTATTCTTCTTTGTATTACCAATATATGTTTTTGGTTTTATTGCGTTTGTTTCGCTACTGCTTTTTATTTTTACGCTAAGGTTTTTTCGTGTTCCGACTCGTGTGGTTCAATACGAAGAGGGAACTTTAATTTCTCCTTGCGATGGAAAAGTTGTAGTGATTGAAGAGGTTGTTGAGAATGAATTTTTTAAGGAGCCACGTATTCAAATCTCAATCTTTATGTCGGTGTGGAATGTGCACATCAACTGGTTCTCGTTTAAAGGAACTGTTGAATACTTCCGTCATCACCACGGATTGTATTTGTTGGCTTGGCACCCAAAATCCTCGGAACTGAACGAGCGCACCAGTGTTGTGTTACGCCATACAAACGGCACTGCAATTCTGTTTCGTCAAATTGCGGGTTATGTAGCACGCCGTATTGTTTGCTATGCAAAGGAGGGAACTCCTGTTTCTGCAGGCGATCAGTTAGGATTTATTAAGTTTGGTTCACGTGTTGATATCTTTTTGCCTCTTGATGCAGAAATTAATGTTGCATTGAATCAGAAGGTTGTTGGAACACAGACTGTGATTGCTAAGTTTAAGTAGTAATCTACTATGATAACGCAAAAGAGGGACGTGCATTGCACATCCCTCTTTTGCGTTTAAATGAAATCTGTTTATAAGAAGAACAAAGTAACGCCTGCTAACGAAATTACAGCTCCAAGAAGTTCGGTTAGGTTGAATTTTTCTTTAAATATAAAAACCGAAGCGGGAATAATTAAGATCGGCACAATCGACATAATGGTTGATGCGATGCCTGTAGTTGTATGCTGGACTGATAGCAGCGAAAAGGATACGCCGAGGAAGGGACCAAAAAAGGCACCGAGGGTAATAAACAGCATTGCTCTCTTGTTCTTTACCGATTGCACTGTTTCGTTTAGTCTTCTGAGAAAAATAAAGATGAGTGTAAACCCAACAATTCCGGTTAATACTCTAATTTGGGATGCAGCAAAAGGGTTGTAGTTTCCCATGCCCAGTTTACTAAGCACTAAACCACCGCCCTGTCCTACAGCGCCGCCAAAGGCAAGAAGTAGGCCTGCAAGTGGATACTTAAAACGGAGTTTCTTCATTTTGTCTCCATTTTCGTCGATAGGGCGCTTGAGCACTACAATACATATTCCGGAAAAGGTGAGCATTAGTGCAAGAAACTGTTGTCCACTCATGGTCTCTCCAAGAACAAACCATCCAATAATGGCCGCAACAAAAGGTGCCAGTGCCATAATCAGCATTGAGATACGGGCTCCAATAACCACGTAGGCTTGGAAGAGGAATAGGTCGCCAAGCACAAAACCAACTATACCTGAGATTGATAGCCAAAACCATTGTTCTGCGGTGGCATCGATTGGGAAGGGAAGTCCTCTTACTGCTAAGTTATAGAGGGTGAGAAAGGTAAAGGCAATGACTAGCCGGATAAGGTTCACCGAAAGCGAACCTACTTTTTTACCGGCAATTTCAAACGATATTGCAGTGATGGTCCAAAAAAAAGCTGTAGTTAGGGCTGCAATCTCGCCAATGTGGGTTGTTGGCATACAATTCTATAATTAGTGTGGGTAAGTGATTTAAAAAAGTTTACCTTTGATTTCTAATATGGTTATTGGTTTAAAGTGCAAAATGGTTTAGATATGAATAAGCTAGCTCGGTATGTTATTGCAATTGCTTTTACCGCAGTTATCTGCTTTGTGGTGTGGTATTTCCAAAATATAGTAGCCTACGTACTTATTGCTGCTGTTTTATCGATTATGGGAAAGCCACTGGTCGATTTGATGGGCAAGGTACCTATTTATCGGTGGCGAATTCCTAAAGCACTTCGGGCAGCAGTTACGTTGGTTCTTTTATGGGGTGTTATTATTTTGTTCTTCAGGATATTTATACCATTGGTTGCTAACCAAGCCAACGAGTTATCTACTGTGAATATTCCGATGCTGGTGGATACTTTTAGCAAGCCCATTGCCGGTATCGAAAAGTTTATTCAGGAGAATATTCCAGCCGCGGCCCACGGGTTCTCTATTGACGAACTTGTTGAGCAGCGTGTTAGTTCTGTGTTGAATGTGGCGATGCTTACCAACCTTTTTGGAGATGTTGCGTCGCTATTGGGCAACTTTTTTGTAGCAGCCTTTTCTATTTCTTTTATTACTTTTTTCTTTTTGAAGGATGATAAACTCTTCTTTGAAGGGCTGTTGCTCGTGTTTCCCGAAAGGTATGAGGAGAATGTGACTCGGGCTTTAGATTCAATTAAAAATCTTCTAACTCGTTACTTTATTGGCATTGCCCTCGATGTAATGTGCATAATTGTGCTCGTAACAGTTGGACATACAGTTGTGGGTATTCCATTTACGCAAGCGTTGGTAATTGGGCTGTTGGCGGGTGTTTTAAATGTAATACCATATGTTGGTCCAATTTTGGCAGCACTGTTGGGTGTGTTGATTGGTGTTGCAACCAATATGGAGACTCATTCTACTACACAGCTGGTTCATTTAGCCATCTCGATGGGTATTGTCTATATAGTAGTTGATGTCATCGATGCATTTTTATTTCAGCCGTTTATATACTCCAGCAGCGTTAACGCACATCCGTTGGAGATATTTATTGTAATATTGGTGGCCGGCAGCGTTGCAGGAATTGCGGGAATGTTACTTGCAATTCCATTTTACACAGTGCTTCGGGTGTTTGCCAAAGAATTTTTTTATAATTTTAGAGTTGTTAAAAAACTTACGGGGAAGATTAAATAGATTCCTCTGTAGCCGATTGATTATTATTTAAATGCTGTTTCAATGACCCAAAGGATACTCACTACGTGCTTATTTTTGCTGCTAGTTGTGGTGGCGAAATCACAATCGCCCGACTTTCAATATAGGGGAATTGACCCAACGAATGATTGTAAATCGGTAATGGAGTATAAAGTAGTTGCCCCTTCTGGAACCGCTACGTATGCTTGGGATTTTGGTGATGGAAATACGGGTGCCGGTAGTGTCGCAACTCATATTTACGCAGCTCCGGGAACTTACGATGTTACTTTAACTGCTGACGGGGATGCTGCAAATGCAACGAAGGTATCTGTTATTGTACATCCCTTCGATCATTTTGTCGCCATTCGTGATAATTCAGCCCCTGGAGCCGGAACCTTTCAGTATAAAATAGGAAGCCCACTCTTTTCAGCGGCAGGTACCTATACTTTTAATTGGGCAATTACCGGACCCGATGGGGTTGTGGTTGATCCGGCAAGTTCAACTTGGGAATTTATCCACACTTTTCCTTCCAGTGGAAATTATAATGTAGCCTTTACCGTTACCTCCTCTTTTGGTTGCACATCAACGAATAATCGTGTTGTGGCTGTTACCGATACTGTTGTTGTTCCAAATGTTTTTACGCCCGATGGAGATGGAGTAAATGATGTTTGGTCGATTAAAAGTAACGGTAAGGATAAACTTACTGTTAAGGTCTACAGCAGGGCTGGGGTTTTGGTATATGAAGAGCATGCTGCTATAATCCTTTGGGATGGTAAAACAGCGTATGGGAAAGATTTAGTTAGTGGCGTTTACTACTACGTTGTTGATCGCGACGACAAGGTGCTTCCTGCGCAAAAAGGTTTTTTCTACCTGCTTAGGGGAAAGTAACGTTTACACCGATTTAAGAAAAGAAGCAAGGGATTCTTCCAGTGGAATCTCTTTTTTTATGGACTCAGGTAGGGTATTTGAAACTTCGTTCGAACGCGGATTGAAGTGGTGCGCAACAAATATTACCTCCAGTTCAGGCATCGCATCCATTAGTATATCGGTGGCTTCTCTAAGCGTGGTATTGCCATCGGTAAGGTTGAATGTGCCACTGTCTAAACTTCCGGCAATGTAGGCGTCGCAGGCAGCGGTAATTGAACTTATGCAGGTGTAAGGAAATGTGTTTTTTCCATTTCCAACAATCTGAATTCTATTAAGCAATACCGCATCGCTAACCATTTTGTTCAGGGGCGATTCAGTGTTTAGCGCACTGCTCATCCCAATAACCTCTCCAAGTCGTAAGATGGTGGCTCTTTTTCGAGGTATGAGCCTTGCTATCTGCTCTTCGGCTCGGACTATTGATGAGCCGTATGCGGATATTGGTTGAGTCTTTGTAGCTCCTTCGGATGGAGTTGAGTGGCCAATAACTTCAGTGGACGAGAGATAGACTAATTTAATTCCTTTTTTCTCTTCAATGCAATTTACAACCTCTGCTGTTCCCCAGTGATTTATCTGCTCGTAACGATGAATATCCTTGTCAGCAGAACTGTATTCGGCTCCGGTTCCGGCAGCATGAATCACAAAGTCGACATCCGATAGTGCTTTTCTAAAGATAATGCTGTCAAGAATGTCTGCTTTTACGGTATGTAGCTTTTTTCTGTTAATGCCGGTAGCCAACAGCCCCCGTGATCCGTTTGAAAAGTTGTCGTATGCAACAACTTCTGAAACATGAGGCTGGTTTGTGTAGTGACGGCAGAGTTCACTGCCAATGTAGCCTGCTGCTCCGGTAATAAGAATCTTCATTGAACTAGTTGTTGGGTTTTATTACTAAATCGGTATTAATCCCACATTCTGTTTTCTTTAATCCTGCCCAACGGCCGGCACGTTCGGTGTCGTCAAGGGTAGGTTTTAGCGTGCATGGTTCGCAGCCAATGCTGCTATATCCCAGTGGATCAAGTGGGTGTCGTGGAAGATTATACTCTTTTATGTAGCTGTATATGTCTTGCTTTGTCCAGTTAAGCATTGGATGGTAGCGGATTACGTTGTATGGGGCAGGCTCCTCTTCCTGCATTGCCTTACGCACGTCAGTTTGATCTGCTCGAATACCGTTAATCCAAATGTCGAATTGGGGTAGAATCATTTCGAGCGGCAGCACCTTGTTGATATGGCAGCAATAGTCCGGATCGCTTGCAAAAAGAAACCTTCCATCAACATCTTTCTGCTGATGCTTAGGTGTTGTGGGGTTTAAGTCAATTATTGTAAGCCCAAATGTTTCTGATATCTGATCTTTATACTCAATAGTTTTTGGGAATAGATAACCTGTGTTGAGAAAGTATACAGGAACAGAACGATCCACTTTGCTGAGGATGTGCAACAAAACAACACTATGCGTTTGAAAGGACGAGGTCGTGAAAATACGTTTTCCTTCCAAACGATACTGCTCAATTTTCTTAGAGATGTTGCTATAGTCTATTGTCATAGTAGACAAATGTACAAATAGTATTTTTAGTTTTTACAAACTGCCGAAAAACATCGTAATTATTTGCGTTTGCAGTGGAACAACAAAAGGCAACTTCTGTT
>JACCEE011716180.1_pt1 | contig 13417 bp, 8 predicted proteins | sample 7449931 | NCBI WGS metagenome assembly JACCEE01 (sample SAMN15323457, study PRJNA562643) | freshwater metagenome | isolation source: river surface water | place: USA:Blue River Watershed | collected 2017-08-19 | reverse complement strand
TTGCTGTAAACACAAATAAAATATCAAGAGGCATGCGAAGTTTAAAACCTCTAATTTGTATATCACCTTCTTGTAAAATATTAAATAAGGAAACCTGAATTCTTGCCTGTAAATCGGGAAGTTCATTAATTACAAAAATGCAGCGGTTACTTCTTGGAATAATACCATAGTGAATTACTTTTTCGTCGGCGAAACTGAGTTTTAAATTAGCAGCTTTAATGGGGTCAATGTCTCCAATTAAATCGGATACGCTTACGTCGGGCGTTGCTAGTTTTTCGCCATAACGGGCGCTTTTGTGTACCCAGTGAATAGGGGTTTCGTCGCCATGCTCTGCTATTAAGTCAACGGCAAAGCGGCTTAAGGGCTGCAAGGGATCGTCATTTACCTCAGATCCGGCAATTGTTGGGATATACTCATCTAATAAATCCACCATTTGACGGGCCATCCTTGTTTTTGCCTGACCCCGGAGTCCTAAAAACAAAATATTGTGTCGGCTTAAAAGTGCACGTTCTACATCTGGTATAACGGTGTCTTCGTAACCTAAAATGCCTTCAAATGCATTTTCTTTATTTTGGATACTAGCAATTAAATTATCACGCACTTCATCTTTAATAGACTTTGACTTGTACCCCGATTTTTTTAAATCACCAAGTGTTACAATTTTTTTAATATCGATTTTCTTGTTCATAATTAATACAATGTTTTTCTTTTGCCACTCTCAAAATCATTAAAAATAAAACTACCCAAATTGTCAAGTGACGCAAAATAGGCTTTGCCATTATTCATCTCCGTAAACTCTTCTACAAACTTTTGCAAATATGGATCCGATGCAATCATAAATGTTGTAATCGGAATTTTTAATTTCTTACACTGTGCTGCCAAATTAATACAACGGTTTACCACTTTGCGGTCCAATCCAAAACTATTTTTATAATAACGGCCACCTATTTTTAAACAAGTGGGCTTGCCGTCCGTAATCATAAATATTTGTTTATTGGATGTTTTACGCTTACGCAGTATATCCATCGCTAACTCAAGCCCAGCAACAGTATTGGTATGGTAAGGGCCTACTTGTAAATAGGGTAGGTCTTTAATTTCTACCTGCCATGCATCGTTACCAAACACAACAATATCAATGGTGTCTTTTGGATATTTTTTAGTGATGAGTTCACAAAGCGCCATCGCTACTTTTTTTGCTGGTGTGATTCTATCTTCACCATATAAAATCATAGAGTGCGAAATATCAATCATGAGTACCGTTGAAGTTTGGGTTTTAAAATCCGCCTCACGAATTACCAAATCTTCTTCATGCATCGAAAAGGCATCTACCCCTCTATTGATTTGTGCATTTTTAATGCTCTCTGTAAAATCTATTTGCTCCATTAAATCACCAAACTGAAAAGAGCGGGTGTCTGAATTAATATCACCAGTTGGACCCGCTTTGGTGGTACTATGATTTCCTTGCTTGCCTTTTTTTAGTTTGCCAAAAATTTCTTCCAAACTTTTTTGACGAATGGTTTGTTCGGTTTTTGCAGTAATCGCAAATTTTCCATCCTGCGGATTTTCTTTTAGATACCCATTTTGCTTTAGGTCTTCAATAAAATCACCCACGCCGTACTCGTCATCGGTAAATTTATGGGTTCGGTCTAATTGATTGAGCCAATCTAGGGCCTCTGTAGCATCTCCGCTAGTATAGTTTAATAGCTGCGTGAAAATGTCGAGCATTTGCTCGAATTTAGATTTTGAATTTTCTCCAGGAACAAAATTGATAAAGCGGTGGCCGATCATAGTTATCTAAAATAACAAATAGTGGCCACTAAAGTTCGTTTTTATGGATACCAAAGGCTTTATACATCCTAGAGCGGTCAAACATTTTTTCGTTATTAGAAATAAAAATAGCAGCAACGCCGTTGCCAATAAAATTAGTAATGGCCCTAGCTTCAGACATAAAGCGGTCTACTCCCAAAAGCAATGCGAGACCTTCTATCGGAATTACTTTGGTAGCTGTCAATGTAGACGCTAGAATTATAAACCCGCTTCCAGTTACGCCAGCAGCACCTTTTGATGTGACCATTAAAATACCAATGATGGTAATAATTTGTTCCATATTTAATTGAATATGGAAAACTTGGGCTAAAAATACAATAGCCATTGAGAGGTATATAGAAGTGCCATCTAAATTAAATGAATAGCCTGCAGGAACCACAAGCCCTACCACCGATTTGTGGCAGCCCATATGCTCTAACTTTTCCATGAGTGATGGAAGTGCCGCTTCTGAAGAAGAGGTGCCTAACACAATAAGTAGTTCGTTTTTGATATAGCCTAAAAATTTCCAAATACTAATTTTATAATAATTTAAAACAGCGCCTAATACTAAAAAAATAAAAAGGGCCATGGTGATGTAAACACAGGCCATTAATTTACCAAGCGGCAACAAAGTAGCTACACCATATTTTCCAATGGTAAATGCCATACCGCCAAAAGCACCAATGGGCGCAAGTTTCATTACAAAATGAAGGGCTCTAAAAACGTACTTTGATAGCCAGTATACCTTGGGTAAAATAGCTTCTTTGGATTTTAATCTACTAATAACGATACCCGCAAGTATTGCAAAAAGTAAGACTTGAATGGTAAGGTTGTCTTTAAAAAACTGGACCCATGAAATAGAAACTGAGCCGTTACTATACTTAGAAATATCGCCCTTTGCTACAATGCTTGTGTTAACGCCAGCACCGGGCTCTAACAAATAACCAACCCCAATGCCAATTAATAAAGCAAGGGTAGTAATGATTTCAAAATATAAGAGGGCTTTGCCGCCTACTTTTCCTACTTTTTTTAAATCGCCCATACCACATATACCGGTGACCATGGTAAGTAGTATAATTGGATTGATGAAGAGTTTAATAACATCAATAAAATATTTACCAAGGGGTTGCATGGCAACACCGGTGGCTGGAAAAAAATGGCCAACCAATATACCTGCAGTAATAGCAAACAGTACCCAAAAGGTGAGATTGGTTGCAATTTTTTTAATCATGTTCACACACTTAAGGATTCTACTGAATCACACTGTTTACAATACTTACACAAGACTCGATTTCAGCATCCGTCAGTTGCATAATTCGAAATGTCTCACCGTCTTTGTCAAAATAATTATATACGGTTGCGTACTTTTTTGGTAAGGTACCCGTAATTTTTTTTATAAAACTTAAGGCAATTAAAAATGTTCCCACCGCCGATGGATGCGATCCATCGGGATGGAACAAATTCATAGTAGGAATAGTTTTTCTGGCTAAATCAAAGCTTGATCCAACGGGCACATTAACCGCATTTTCTGCTGCTGCCAGTTCATTGTATACCGCATTGATACTTGATTGGGTTTGTGGCGTTTTTTCCCTCGCCCATGTATTGTATAAGTATGGCTTTGCGCCATTAGCACGAATAAAATTGCAAAAAAGTTGGCCATAAATAAGTACGCTGTCTTTATGTTCCAAAGGCCACATACTATTGTCCTGAATGACAACAATATCAAATTTATTGCTAGCAATCATTTTTTTTGTCTTCAAGCCTCTTTCACTGTTCCAATGTTGTCCGAGTGTTGCGGCGCCAATAGTTGATTTTTTACAAATAATTTTTGTGTCTAAACTATCTGTTATTAAACCAATCATTTGCGCCAAATTATTGTAGTAGATATAACTATTCCCTACTAGCAATACACGGACTGTATCTTTTTTTTCTTGCGCAAAACTTTGGCTCGAAATAAAAATACAGATCAATAAAATGGCCTTCCTGCATGTGCTACTAAACTTCATTCTTTGCTTACATTTTACAGGTCTAGAAACCTGGATTTTGAACCATGTTTGGATTGTTTTGAACCTGTGTTACCGGAATTGGTAAAATCGTTCTATTGTAAAAATTTGACGTTGTAGCGCTATACTGAATAAGCCTTGACGTTGCATTACCACCAGAACTAATTTTTACAAAATTGGTTTGTGTTCTATTCAAATCAAATAGTCGCTGACCTTCAAAGGCAAGCTCTTTTCTTCTTTCTACGATAATACTATCTAAATATGCATTAGCAGAAATAGTTCCTGTCGGAAGCGTACCTGATAATTGCGCATTAAATGGTCTGGTTGCAGAAGCAGTATCTCTAGATTTTCTGATAAGGTTAATGTCAGTTAAAGAAGTTGTAAGCAAGCTTGGCGTACTATTTGCAACAGCAAGTCTAGCATTTGCTTCACCTCTAATCAAATACATTTCTGCTAATCTCAACACTTTAATATTTTCCATATAGGTAGAAATGTTGATGTACTTTGTAGGAAGTGGGACATTGGTTTCACCACCCAACGAGTTTCTGTCACCAAGTGCAATAAATGCTCTTCTAACATCGGTAGCAGAATAAGCTTCATATAAACCTCTAAAAGTAGAAAGCGTTGTACCCGTACTTCTACTATTCATAGAATTTCTTGTACCAAGCATTTCTCCATATCCTTGTTGACTACATAAATAAGCATAAGAATCTACGCCTGGATTATCGTTGGTATTATTGGCTATTTCAAATATAGACTCTGCGCTATTTTGCGTTCTAAAATCTTGTAGCATGTTTCCAAATGTATAAAGTGCATAACGTCCGGATGCTATAACCTGATTTGCTGCATCTGCGGCACTTGCCCAATCAGATTTGTAAACAGACACCCTTGCTTTTAATGCTAACGTTGAAAAACGGTTCATACGAATTTTAAACAAGGTATTATTGACAACACCATTGCTAATTACATTTCCTGATTGAGGTAAAAGTGCTATTGCAGCTGTTATGTCTTTATCAATTTGAGCATATACCTCTGCAGCAGTGTTTCTTGCAGGATACACGACTTCTGTAATATTTGTAATTGGCTTAATTACAAGCGGTACACCTAAATGTGATCCATCGGCGGTAAAATTTAATGGACGCGCAAAAAACTTCATTAAATCAAAATAAACGAGCGCTCTAACGGCATAGGCTTCACCTACTAGTTGTGCAGCTTCTTCTTGCTCTAAAGATGTTGCTATTTTTTTAATGTTAGCCTCATTTGCAATAATAGCATTGGTATTGGTCACTATTTGATACATCTGACTCCACATTCTACTAACGTTAGCATCCGTTGCAGTATGTGTTACCGTATTCATACCGGTATACCTGTTACCGGTTCTTACGCTTCTTGTTGCGTTATCAGAAAGCACTTCCGGAATAACCATGGCATCTCTACCATAATAACTATAAGATTGCATCATGGAGTAAAGACCATTAACAGCGGCTCTTGAAGTTGCCATACTTTTAAATACGTCTTCTGTAAGTACACTTTGTTGTGGTTTTACATCTAAAAAATCTTTACTACAAGAAGTAATAAGTAGTAAACTGGTAATCAGTGTTATTGAATATATTTTTTTCATAAAAGAAACTTTATGCAATTAAAAATTGATGTCTAGGCCAAATAAAAATGTATTGAAAACCGGTGGACGTTGCGCCATGGTTCCATCAATACTAACTTCAGGGTCTGTATTAAACCTCTTGTCCTTTACATAGGTAAATAGATTTTGTCCACGTAAATAAACCCTTACATTATTAAGCTTGAATTTAGTGAGCATTTCAGATGGTAAGTTGTAAGAGAGTGTTACGTCTCTAAGTCTGATATAACTTCCATCATATAAAAATCTACTGCTTTCAAAACTTCCCGATGAAGATTGAGTGCCTAAAAATACTGGCTTTGGTACATCTGTTATTTGACCTGGTGTTGTCCAGCGTCTTTCATATTCATATCTGCTTAGGCCATTACTTTGATCAGAAAATCCAAGGTTAGCATCTGTCTTTTGTAAATAACCATAATCATCATAAATGGTATTACCCCAAAATGCATAGAGTTGAAAACTAAATCTGAAATTTTTGTAAGAAAATGTATTGGTTAAACCACCATAAAATTTAGGTAATGCGCTTCCATACTGTAAACGCGGAAGTGCCGTTGTAAACACATTGGTGGTAGAATCCTTTGCACCACTTCTATACCATAAAGCCTCTCCGTTTGCAGGATTCACGCCTGCGTAACCGCGTTGGAAATGTGTATAAAAATCATTACCAACATTTCTTAAATAATTGGCATTACCAGCATATGCAGGATCAATTTCTGTGATTGTATTTTGATTGGTGGTAATGTTAAAATCTGTAACCCACTTAAATCCTCCCTTAGATTTTGGCGCAATGTTTACAGATGAAAGTGTAAGTTCTATACCTGTATTTTTCATGGCGCCACTGTTTACCGTAATACTTGTTACACCATTAACACTTGGGATAGACTGACTAATTAATAAATCACTTGTGGTTCTAGTATACCACTCAAAAGATCCTGATAGTCTACCTTTTAACATAGAAAAATCAAGACCAATATTTAATGGAATATTTTTTTCCCAAGTTAAATTGTCGTTGGCTAATTGATTTTGAGCAAGACCAGATTGTAAATTATAATCACTTCCTGCACCATACAAACCAAAAGATTCAAAATTATCAATACCCTGGTTACCGGTGTAACCATAACTTCCTCTTAATTTTAATTCACTTAACCAATCAAGATTATAAAACTTTTCGTTAGAAATATTCCAACCTGCACCCACAGACCAAAAAGTTGCTTTTCTAAAATTTTTGGCAAATCTTGAAGAAGCGTCTTCTCTAAGTGATCCTGATATAAAGTACAAATCTTTGAAAGAATAGTTGGTGTTAAAAAACTTACTAATTAATCTGTTAGCAGTTCCGCTACCAGTAGTTAATGTAGGGCTAGAACCTCCCGCTGCGGTAACGGTTCCAGGTGCAATTCCATTAACTGCAATTTCTATATCAACATCTGATCTGCTTTGGGCTTCATATCCCGCAAATGCCTCTAATTTATGATCATCTGCAAGATCTACTTTATAGCGTAAGATATTTGTTGAAACCCAGTTGGTAATGTCTTGTGTATAATTTTGGATGGTGCCACCTACTGCAACAATTGCATTACCAACTCTTGGATCGTATTGTGTGCTGCTAAATGCGTGGTTAAAATCCATCGCATAAGAGCCTTCAAAAGTTAACCCTTTTGCAATTTTATAATTGGCTGATGCGTTTGCAGAAATATTATAGGTTTTAGCATTCCTTTTTGTTGTTTCAATAACAGCTACCGGATTGTAACCATTGTTGTAACCAAGCTCATAGGTTTTGCCATCACTTTTATAGATAGGTAACCATGGTGCTAAACGATACATCGCTCTAACAGGGTTAGCAAAAAATGATCCGCCTAAAAAATTACTTGTTTGCTGAAAGCTTCCACTAAAGCCACCTTTAAAAGAAAGTTTTTTGGTTAGCTCCGAAGAAATATTAATACGGTAAGTTGCCTTATCATAGTTAAGCCCTTTAGTTGGGGCATCTGAACTATAATAACTACCCGATACAAAATAAGTAGACTTATCATTTCCACCACTCGCATTTAAATTGTATTGCGAATATTGACCCTGTCTTAACACGGCATCAAACCAATCGGTGTTGGTTGTTCTGCTAATACCATTTGCAGTTAATAAAGAATCATATGAGCCCGCTCTATTACCTGCGTTGATCCATCCTTCTCTATAATATTGTAGGTATTGATCTGTATTCAATGTTTTTTGATCATCTCTAATGGTATTGTTATTAATACCATTCTGATATGTGAAATTGAATTTTGCTTTACCCGACTTACCTTTTTTTGTAGTAATCAATACTACACCATTGGCCGCTCTAGATCCATAGAGTGAAGTGGCCGCCGCATCTTTTAAAATAGACATGGTTTCCACATCGTTGGCATTTAAACCGGCAATAGTATTACTATTCATACCAGAAATATCTCCACTCACAACAGGTATACCATCAATTACATAAAGTGGTGCTGATCCTGCATTGATAGATCCGATACCACGTACTCTAATATTTGGAACGCCTCCGGGCTGACCACTTGCATTGGTAGATTGAACCCCCGCAACATTACCCTGGATACTCTCTTGAACAGATGCATTTGGTGCGCTTTCAATAACCGCATTTTTTACGGTTGTAGCAGCACCTGTAAATGAACTACGTTTTTGATTGGTGTAGGCAAGTACTAAAACATCTGAAAGATTGTTTTCGGCGTCTTGCATTTTTACAACAGTCATTTTAGGATCAAAAACTGATACGTTTTGCGCAATTAAGTCTACTCGCGAAAACTGAAGAATGGTGCCTTTGTTTACCTTGATCGTAAATGAACCGTCTTCTGCCGAAATGGTACCCGTTTTAGATTTTAAAACTTTTACGGTTACATTGGCTAGTGGCTGATTGTCTTTAATTGAAATGACCTTGCCTGTTACAGTCACCAAATCATTTCCAGCAGCGGAACTGGCATTTTGTGCAATGACTTGATTGGACAGCAATTGAAGTGCCAGTCCAATAATTGCCACAATTACATGGATGTTTTTTTTCATATAGCGTAGTTAAATCGTTTAAAATAACCCTTTAGGTTATTTATTGGGAACAAATTACAGTGCATAACCTCCAAAACATCATTTTGTTGTTTCTAAAGTATTATTAAATAAATTTCGTAATTTCCGAAATGCATTTATGGTTTCGGAAATTATAATTATTTGATATTCAATAATTTATAAAAATTATGCTTAAAAAGGGCAAAGAAGAAATTATATATTTATTAAATAAATGTATTGAGAAATTTCAACTCGAAACAGGGAAATCGGTGGTACAAAACACCAACCGAAAAAACTATGAGGAGTTGGCCATCATGCTAAGCGAGATTAGCAATCAGCTCCCCAACACCCAGGAACAATTTGGCCATGCCCACCACGAACCAGATCCTCAAAATAATAAAGCCAACTACCCTTTTAGAAAATATGACATAACCGGGGGTCAAATCAAAGACGCCCTGATGGGACTTGTGGCCAATCCGCGTTCTTTTTTGGTTGATACCTGCTACATTTATTTGTACAACATGGGAAGACAGGCTTTTGAAAAAAATCCGGTTGATCCATTTTTAATTGCGAGCCCTCAAGAAGAGGGGCAGCCAAAGGACAGTTATTCTATTCTTACAGAAAACCAGCAGCTTAAAATTAAGTTGGCGGCCCTCGTTAAAGAAACAGATCACAAAATTGCTACTCGCCTTCGCTTTTATCGTCTATTGTTTATTCCCTTTTGTATTTGTCTATTGGTAGCTGGTACCTATTTTTGGAACAAGGGCAAAGAAAGTTCAACGCAGTTAAATACATTTAGCAAAGACTTTAATTTACTTCCATATAAAGTCAATCAAAAAGAAAAAGAAAATTTAGAAGGTGTTTGGCTTTGTTATACTGGATCACCTCAAGCTCGCTTATCAGATCCAAATAGATACCATAAAGTAGTGGCCAACCTCGTTGAAATAAAATACAAAGATGGTTATTTTACTTACCATAGGTACGGTGCTAGTTTTAACCATACGGGTTATATTCAGGTTGAAGCGCCTAACACATTATCGATTCATTCTCGCATTTTAAATGGAACCGATAAAACAGAATATCCACGACACAGTTTAATGAGTATAGATCCAAAAAATGAATATCAAACATCTATTTCTGCATCTTGGAATTTTGATGCTGGTAACAATAAAAGAATGATTGGTATTCGAGAAGTGTATAAAAAATTAGGAAAGGGTGGACGTATAGAAGAAGTGATTAATACACCTGCTAATGCAAGCTGTCAATGTAAAATCATTAAGTGGTATCAAAAAAATAATACGGTTGAAACCTTTTATTTAAAAAACACCATTTTAGATTCTGCAAAAAATGCCACACTTTATTCATTAATTAATGAAAAAAGTATTCTGCTAAAAGATCCGGAAGCAGCTGTTATTATGGATAAAAACTTTTAAGTTTTTTTGTTCGATAGGTTATCTAGTTAACCTATAAATAGTAAGCGCCGCTCTTTTGATTAAGTGTGGAAACTCTTTGAGGTTAATGGTTTCACCAGGCGCATGTGCACCTTTTCCAGAAGCACCCATTCCATCCACTGCATCAACAAACTGTGCAATATAAGAAACGTCTCCAGCACCTCTAGATCCAGGATCTCCCTCAACAGCAGGACCTAAACCTAAATCAGTTGTAACACCACTAATTACTTCCAATAATTTTCTATTGCCTTGCGTTGGCTCCATGCTTGGGATGCCATCACTAAATGTAATAGTCGCTTTTGTTCCTGCGAGATTTTTTTGCACAATGGCATTCATGGTTTTGCGCGCTTCCATTTTTTGAGCTTCTGTTAAAAAACGTAAGTCGCCAGTAACAATTGCATCAGGTGCAATGATATTTGTTTTTCCTAACGCAGAAGCTGTTGCTGCAGATTTTTGATATTCGATTTCAGAACCACCTACAAACATACCAGGATTGAAGGTTAAATATTTTTCAGAACTTAGTTTTTCTCTAAACTCATTCACAATTCGGGCCGCTTCATAAATAGCGCCATAGCCTCCACTTGTTGTAAATACACTGGCACTATGTCCTGTTTTTCCAGAAACTTTTAGTGACCAAGAACTAGAACCCCTTCTTGCAGTAGCAATCGTATTTAATCCATGTGCACTTTCAAAACCAAGTGCCACATCTGTTTTTTTTGCTGCCTCTATAAAATGTCCTCTACTAACTTGTCGGGGCTTTCCTGAAGACTCTTCATCACCTGTTAAATAAGCAATGATATCTGCATTGTTTAACAAACCCTGTTGTTGCAAGGCTTGTAATGCAATAACCATAATTACATCGCCTCCTTTCATATCGTAAACGCCCTGACCGGTTGCCACAGAATCATTAAGCATCGAAAATGGACTTGCTGGCATATCAGGTTCAAAAACAGTATCCAAATGACCAATTAAAAAAAGCTTTTTTGCGGTAGGTGACTTTTGTTTTTTATCAAATCCAATAGTAGCTACTAAATGTCCGGCTCTTTTTAAAGAATCAGGCATTGTAATCCATTCTGTTTTAAATTTCGCTTTCTCAAATTCTCTTGAAAAAATGGCGCCCACTTTTTTTACACCTTCAATGTTTAATGTGCCGCTATTGATGTCTACTGTTTCTTTTAAAAGCGCAATGGCCCTTGGCATATTTTGATCTATATAAGTTAAAACGGCTTTTTCCTCTGCATTAAGCCCTGTTGTAGTGGGCTGTTGCGCAAAAACAGATGCCTGTAATACTAGACAAAGGGCAATAAAGGATAGGCTTTTCATCAATTGTAATTTAAATGAATCGTAAATATAGGATATAATTAAATGGGTTAATAACCTATTGGCGCCAATAGCTTTATCAATTTTGAACCTATTCGGCGCAGTATTGTTGTATCATTAAACAAGAGTATGAGAGCTTTATATATTGCACTTGGCCTAGGCGCCATTTATTTTATTTTTCAATCATTTATTGCTGGCAACGCTGTAAAAACGGAAAAGCAAAAATATAGAACCGTCTTAAAAGATGATGTGCTTGAAATAAGATACTATCCTTCGGCAACCATGGCAACGGTTTATTCAAGTGCCACAAACTACAAATCGGTAGCAAACAGTGGATTTGGAAAACTAGCCCGTTTTATATTTGGCGGCAACAACGAAAACGAGAGCATTGCAATGACGGCTCCTGTTAGAATGAATATGTCGGAAACGGGGGCTGAAATGAGTTTTGTAATGCCTACAAAATATAATGAAAGTAACCTACCCAAACCCAATGACAAGAGCATTCATATTCACCAATCTGCTCCACAATATGTTGCTGTGATTTCATTTGGAGGCTATGCCAACGACGAAAAAATAAAGACGCATAAAGAAAGGCTATTACAAATACTTTCAGAACGTAAAATAAAAGTTACTGGCGACTATACATTTTTGGGATACAACGCCCCTTACCAAATGATTGCAAGAACCAATGAAATTGCAATTCCCATAGCTTGGACCGAACAATAGATATTTGTTAAAAACGTTATACTATTCAACCAATTGGAGATACAATTGTTTAACAATCATCTATGCGTTATAATAAAATATATGTTTTTTCAATCCTCTTATGCCTTGGGGCTCATTTTACATCAGCTGTAGCACAACAAAGTTTTGTACTAAGCGGTAGTGTAAAAGATAAGCAAACCGGCGAGTCTTTAATTAAGGCGGTGGTGCGTATCCAGGAACTACCAAACGCGGGCATTATTTCCAATGAATACGGGTTTTATTCTCTTACGCTACCTAAAGGAAATTACTCCGTTATGGTATCACAGGTAGGATACGAAACACTGGTTCAAAAAATAAAACTAGACAGTAGCCAAGCCATTAATTTTTATTTGCTAACAAAAAATGTTTTAAAAGAAGTAGTGGTTGAGTCGTCTCGAAAAAACGATAATTTAACCAAGGCTCAAATGGGAACCGAAACCATTAATATGTCGGCGATCAGTAAAGTGCCTGTGATTTTTGGTGAAAAAGATCTTTTAAAAACAATACAATTATTACCTGGCGTAAAATCGGCGGGTGAAGGAAACAGCGGCTTTTTTGTACGTGGTGGTGGTGCCGATCAAAATTTAATTTTACTTGACGAAGCGCCCGTTTATAATGCCACACATTTACTTGGTTTTTTTAGCACATTTAATAGTGACGCTATTAAAGATGCCACTATTATAAAAGGCAATAGCTCCAGTCAATACGGCGGAAGGCTTTCGTCGGTGCTAGATGTTAAAATGAAAGAAGGCAACAACCAAGATTATACCGTTAATGGTGGCATTGGTTTAATAAGTAGTAAAGTAAGCGTTGAGGGCCCGCTTCAAAAAAACAAATCTTCATTTATACTTTCTGGCCGAAGAACTTATGCCGATGTATTTTTAAAAGCGACCGAAAAATTTAAAGACAATATTTTATATTTCTACGATTTAACTGCAAAAGCAAATTATCAAATCAACGCAAAAAACAAAGTATATATTTCGGGATATTTTGGAAGAGATGAATTAGGACTTGGTCAAGACTTTGGAATAGACTGGGGTAATAAAACGGGCACTATTAGGTGGAATAAAATTATTAGCAATAAATTATTTTTAAACACCTCCTTTATTTACAGCGACTACAATTACAATGTCAAGCTTAAAAATGGTGAAACTAATTTTAATATCAACTCAGAAATTAAAGACGTTAATCTAAAACAAGATTACACGTTTTATGCCAACACCCAAAACACACTCCGCTTTGGTTTTAATACCATCTTACATAATATTAAGCCTAGTACATTTAGCGGTACCGTCATTAATAGTGTTGCAAAAACGGGCAGAAATGGTCTCGAAAACGCACTCTACCTCACCAATAATTATAGAGCCAACAATCAATTAACCATCGATTACGGTATGCGCCTATCTACGTACACC